>Ga0308157_10003414_pt1 | contig 23201 bp, 20 predicted proteins | sample PhyBR1_FD_201035 | JGI IMG/M metagenome (GOLD analysis project Ga0308157, IMG submission 201035) | Phyllosphere microbial communities from UC Gill Tract Community Farm, Albany, California, United States - DLSLB.R1 | ecosystem: Host-associated > Plants > Phyllosphere > Unclassified | place: USA...
CATTACCCAAACGGACGATTTCTTTAACGCCATCCTTAACATCGATAAGAGCAATTGTCAGTGACTCCTCGAAAATAATGTCATCCGTTAAAAAAAGGATATAGCGTTGATCATTAACCTGAACAGCTGCTTCCAGTATTTGCCCTGGTACAATAATGTCTGTGCTATTGCCATTGATCACTACGTTAGGCTGCGCCTGGGATAAATCTGTCGCTTCCTGACCCTTTACCAGAGATATTGAATTAACCTGTTTCATAATCAATTCCACACACTACCCATCTCCCATACTGCAAGAGCACCGCTGACAAAACCACCAATAAGTACACAAACAGGTGCATCTGGCCCACACATCAATCCCGCCATTACGCAGTCTGCGGCGTTAATCGCTATTTGCCGCCCCGATTCTGAGACCTTATTCTCAGCGGTATAAATTTCGTAAACAGAAATTGCAATCGAGGGCACGACGAGCCCTTTTCCTAAACGCGAGAGCTACATCAATTTTTCTGGATTAAGCTGGTTGCCCTCGGACAACGACAGACACAAAAAAGCCCGCAGGGCTTGCGCCGTGCGGGCTCTTAGGACTTCATCGGATGACTCTGGTAATCACCGATGGAGAATTTTGGTGCTGGCGTCCTTGTTATTGGTGGGGAGGGGGTTGAGTTTGTTAGGGGTTTTGTTTTTTTGCGGGGAAGGGAAGGCCTAAAAAAGGTGGCGATAATGTTGATATGGAAGGGGTTTTGTATCTGTTTAATTTTTTAATGTGATTGTTGGGAGGCTGGGTTTTGCGTATTAGTTTATGCTTTGGTGGACGTCATAGGATTGTCGTTCGTCTCCTGAAGTGAGCGTTTCTGTCAAATAATCTTCTCTCTTGATTTTTCTGGACTGGAGACCATGCTCTTCGAATACACGCAAAGAACAACCATGTCATCTTTAGACGAAGGCGATACAGGGAGATGCTCTTCGATATATCTAATGATGCCCCTTAACAATAAGAGAGTACCATGCTTGAACTCCGTCCTAATTGCGAATGCTGTGATAATAATCTGCCATCTGAATCAAAAGAGGCATACATCTGTTCATCCGAATGCACGTTTTTCGTCGATCGCGTGACCCGGCCAGTGTCCGTACTGCGGAAGTGAGCTAGTGCGATGTCCAATACGCTCAGAGGTATCCCTCCTGCGACATCCAGCATCAAGCCAGCGTCATTATAAACAGTAGATAAGAAAACTATGTTATAACGACCTTCTTAATCTTGCTAGCCGTCCGCTGAGTGTCAAGAGTGTACATTGAGGTAATTGAACAGTGTCAATTAGCGCGGAACTGGAATAAATATAATGGTTTGGTTCACCGTGTTAACACTCACGAAATGAGTGAATGTTGCACTAGTCTATCTTCATTTGGCTGATGAAGATATCTCTAATATCGGGGAACCAGTAAGTTTTCGGTGCCGCAACATTTTCCTGACTCACATAGTTTTATTCCTGTTGATCTGGGTAGCGCTGCCGAACAAGCCTCCGAAAAAAGACTCTCGGGAATATCTGAGGTACCCGCAAGTGTGGATTGTTGGCGGATACTACTCAAGTGAAATCCTAATAATGTGTGTTTCCGCTAGACTGACAGAATTAGAGAACAGTTTTGTTCCCTTTGGTGCGCTAACTTCTGTAATGACTTTACAAGCGCCAATTCCTTTTATTTTGTTGGCTAGTGCTGGGGAGTCATGTGGAAAATTTAAGCGTTCTACATTTAAGGGATGTGGCTTAAAGTATTGAATCATAGTTGCCTCAATGGTTTCGATAATATCAGCGAAAGGCAGGATTGGTGGTTCGAGGGGGGATGGACGATAAAGAACAATAGAGGTAGCCTGCATGCTTGGTCGTCGGTTTTGTTCCGCCAGTAGCTTCTGTAGTTTCTCGTGACCCTCACCAAGACGGTCTTGAGCTTCGCGTTTCGCCGATTTGGCGATTCCTATGTATTCAACGCGCAATGGAATTGACGGACAGTTTTCCGCGTAAATTAGAAGAAAGGACAGGTTGCATGGAAAGCTCTCAGTACCAGGGCCGGAGCCTCTAAATTCAAAGCTGTCTGGAAAAATACCGTAGCGTGTCGCGCGTACATCCGCAAATGGAATCGGAGACCGAAAGAAAATCTTGTGCTCTGTAACTGAACCCGGCGTGAACTCAAATTTAACGGTGGATACGAAATGGGTCGAGGAAATTTTTCGTATAGAGCTTGGAATAACTTCAGCCCTTGAATGGGTAACTAAGGAATATATTCTGAAACCACCAAACTCACCCTGTAAAAATAAACGATGATCTTCATTAATGCGAATTACTTTTACACCTTTCATCATTCCTGGCGGTTGGTTCATATACTCGATATAGGATGGATCGACAACGGTAGCCGGACCGGTTGTAAAACAAAGCATAGGAATATTCATTTAATTAACCTTACTTTTTCTGATGAGGCAGAATCATGGTAAGCGGCGTATGGACACTGGATGAAATTTAATAAATCGTGGGGGCAATGACTTGTAGATAGCTATAATCTGACAAATACCAATGCTAACAATTGGTACTTGTCAGATGCCCATCAATATTTTTAATTTCTAATGTATAATAATCATTTAGGTTGCAATGTATCCAAGGCCTATCCTACTAACGCTAGCACCAACTCGCTGAATATAATTCAATGCATATTCATATCGAAGTTTTGCTACTACTTCTGCCTTTTTGGGATCGCTTTTAATAGTGTTATCCTTGAACTCTAGCTGGATGTCAAGCAATGATAATATTCTGTTTTCAATCATTCCGCCTTGTTCTGCAACAAATGCACGCCAATCAACTTTCTGGATTGCTGGGCTGCTCACATCATCTTTTGGTGAGCGTATCCCCAAACCTATTATATTTCCGTCATATTCGACGTAACAATAAGAACCACTGTTAATATGATTTTGTGTCAGGTTATCTGGGCTAGAAGGGTGAAGCCTGATAGCGGTAAATGGTCGCAAACTAGCGTCATTACCTTTATTGAAGGCTATAATACTTTGGCCCGGTTGTAAATCACATGCAGGAGTAGCACAGACCCACCAAGTATCACCTAATTTGAATATGTGTCCACTATCTAACTGCTCCGGTGCACTTTTGCCATCTTCACTGATTCTAGAAGGAAGGCAGCAGACGTAGCGATTATATTCACTTATTGCCTGTTTTTTTTCGGCTTCTTTACTGAGGTCAACACGGTAATGTTGATGATAAGTGGATCCGCTGGCTAGATCTGCCTGATAAATCTTTCTGCCGAAATCAGCCACTGCATCTTCTACTAGGAATGAGAGCATTTCCGACTGACGTGCAACATGGTTTTTTAGACGGTATGTGCGCAGAAGTTCAGTATGTTCTGCAGAAAGTTCATTGCTACCCGGATTACAAATTGTGTCATAGAATTTTGCATAGGCATGTCTTTGCTTGAGTGATGTTTCTTCTACTTCAGCGCCGAGACGGCTTATTTCATTGCGAAATTTTGCAGAAAGAAGTCTGGATGGGGTGGGCTTCCAGTCCAGCAAAGCCACTTCCAGCTCGGCCATCAAGTTTTCAGGCCCTTTTCTTACAAAGCACACGAAGCCTCGTGAAGTTCGCAACCATTTGCACTTTTCAGTTACATTCCAGTCAAGCAATTGTAGAGGGTTTATGCTGAAATCATTAATGTATTTTTTTTCATATTGCTCGATAGCCCAGTAAAAGAATACTCTACGTTGCGCTTGCTGAAGCTGCAATTCACTGGCCCATTCATTCAGTAGCACGAACGCACCCCTGCAGGACATAAATTCGCCGAGTGCTTTTTGCTGACCTCGTGCAGGATGTCTGGCTGCTATATAAGTTGCCATATCCATCTTGTCAAGGATGACGCTGCGATCAAACCGTCCGCTATCCTCTTGTTGAATAATGACTTGATCCAAAAGAGATATTTGTTCCTTCATCTCTGGGGTGTATTGAGATGTGCAACTTGGTAATAGGGATCGCAAACATTCGTGACTAACGTTATCGAGGTCTTCACTAGTGTGCACGACAACTAGATTAAAATGTTGGTTATTTAAAACAGATGCAAGGATTTTTCTGGCAGTGTCTCCACCCGTTCCAGCCTCTGCCCCTTCAAGGTTGTAATCAAGAATGAGTAAATCTGATTGATGGAGGTGATCAGCAAGTTCTTCAGGCGACTCACTTCGAGTTTTTCCTTCCTCTTGACTAATTGATACACCATCATGGATATCGATGATTAACCCCGGTTTATGCTCCCGAAACTGTTTGATGAGGCGCATGACTTCCCCTGCGGTTGCTAAGGTATGCCATTTTTTTTGGGGCACCACATCTGTTCCTGAGCCGTCACTCGGTACATCTAGGTTTTTTTCAGAGAATATCTCTTCCCACGTGGGATACTGGTCATCAACAATCAAAACTGAACGAAGCGGTAGAATAAAAGCCTCGTTGACCAGGTCTTTAAATGATGTTGCTTCAGCCAAAAGTGGCCCCCTTAAAATCAATGACAAAATTAGCACCGCTAAGACGTCTGAACTTACGCTCTGTGGTGTACGCTATTGAATGCCCGCCAGCCTGTAAATTTGTGCGACATAAATAAAGTCCAATTCCTCTACCGCCACTAGATTTACGGGTAAAGAACATTTTGAAAAGATGTTCTTGGTCCACTGGGTTGATACCAGGCCCATTGTCGGAAATAACTATTCGCTCTTCCTCAACCGAAAGGAAAACTTCTGGTTCATCTGTATGGGAATTAACCATCCAGTAAACGCTATTGTTCACTAAATTTACAAAAACCGGATATATGCGAGAAGGCTGCTCATAAAGAGTAAATTGTCGAAACTCTTCTGAAGCATGGATAGTGATCTTTCTATTGCGTATTACTGCACCAAAAAACTTATTCAGATAATCTTCAATTTCTCTACCTGTTATTAACCGCCTGGCTTTGGTACCAGACACTTTTAGCGGTGAAAGAAACTCAAGTTGCTGGCTCAAAGCTTCAAACCCTTCGACAATGAGTTCGGTTCCTGCAAACTGCCCTGCCTGCTGAATCTGGCGAATGCCTTCGTAAACCATCCGTTCATTACTTGCTAATTCATGCCCGAGTATTTCAACGGTGATGCCAAGTTGAGCCACTTGATTGAGCCTGTTGAGATCCTCTCGTAACGTCACATTTTCAGCGGTGCCTTGTCGCGCGATAAGTTCAATATTAATATTTTCGCTCATGATTTCTAACGCATAAAGGTATGACTGAAAGGTATCTTCATTCTCACTATCAAGCTTTTGAAAAATTGCTTTCATTTCGGCAAGCGCATCGTCTAGACCGCACCGGCCGAGGCGGACGTTCTCAACTAAGGGCATGGCATCCTGATGAAAAGCTTTATTTCGTTCGTCAAACAGAGACGCAACTCGTTCACTTTCTGTATTCTGAATCGTTTCAATGGCTTTACGCCAAGTTCTAAGACGTGCCTGAAGACGACTTGAGTGACTGTTTAGCTGCTTTTGCGCTATTTCCTCGGGCTTAGCTGGTTTTATAAGCTCAATTGCGGTTGCTCGCTTATCCTCTAATTCCTTAATTTTTAGGCTTATTTCAGCGTACATGGCTCTGTATGCGCGATAGTCATCTTCAATTGCACCAAGTTTGGCAGGTGCTCCAGATAAGCGCAGATCGGCCATGTTTTCAGTGAGCCTTGTGATTAATGACTGTGCATTAATAAGATCCTGTTCATTTTCAATTTTTGTTTCGAAGAGGATATTTTCCGTTTCAGCATACATTTCATTTAGTAAGGGGAGATTCTTACGGAGATTAGATCGGAAGCGGCTCGCATTTTTTGCGGACAATGCTTGCCGCTCTTTATCAGCTTTTTCCTTATCATATTTTTCCTGTACATCCGGCAGTACCTGGTTTCGCAATTCTGATGCCTGTCCAAAATACTGATAGGCTGCGGTTCGCAGAATATGAATGACCAATGCACGCAGCGCTTTTGCGCTTCGATTATCAATAAACCCTTCTCTACCAGCTTTGTCTTTCAAGTTAGGATTTTGTTCGCGAGATATAGCTACACGACCAAACATCCTACGAGCATTCCAGAATTCACGCCCTGCTGAGATACTACGGCGGGTTTCAATTTCAAAGAAATCATTATCCGTTCGCCCATACGGGAGGACCCGAAGACCATTACGGAATAGTAAAAAACTACCATGTTCCTCAGCGAGTTTTTCAAATCTGGCCCAATCAGTCTCAGACAATGTAGTGTTGCGCTGAACCCTTTCGTAAGTCGCGACAGTTAAGCTGAATGGACCCACTAACGTTGTGGGACCAGATGGTAGTTTAAAATCTTTAGGGGGATAAATGATGTAGTCAGAACCCTGAAAAAGCCATTGACCAAATGCCTTTATTTGCCCTTTGAAAATGCCTTCGGCATCAATGTTTCCTGAAAGAAAATGTTCTGCTTCTTCCAGCACATCACGATTAATTGATCTACGCTCGTCTTCCACAATCATTTTAGAGACAGCACCTGACCAGACTCTGACTTCATAAGAAAATTCAGGAGCGAAGGCATTAAATTCAATTGCGTCATTATCAACGTAGGGATCCGTGAATGCAGACAGAGTTGAAACGAGGGCTTCTCGAATTTTATTAACATTTCCATCTGGTTCAACTGAAGGTAATTGAGCTCGAAGATCGTAATTAATATCAGATACAATCAACGCTGAACCATGGGAAGATTTACCCTCCCAAACAGACCATGGAGTCAGATGATGCTCTTCGAAGCGGGCATTGACTATAGTGCTGGCTATAACAGCTGATGGTTTAGGTGAGGAGGGACTATTTTCCTGAACGACGCGGTCGTAAGTCTCCCAAGCAAGCTTAAGTCTTTGAGAACGGGAAGTATCTTCTTTGTCACCTTGGATGTTATCCAATAGACGATTGAACAATTGCGGAAGGATTACAAATAACTGATCTTTATTTTTAAATTCGGTGACTGGCACCTCTATATCCGAAAGTACCAAGTAAGGGTTTTCAAAAATTCGCCAGTCAATTAGAGCCGCAACGAAATCAGCATTTTTTCTTTTAGTTACAATGAGAAGTAACGGACCTAGGTTTGCTGATGACAGACGTCCGATGCCTTTCTGGCCTTGGCGAGTTCGCTTTGGCAAACCGTCACGATCTTCATCATCCTTCGTATTGTTCTCATACTTAGATGTGGTACCAACGACAAGCCAACGGTTTACAAACTCCTCAAAGTTCATTCCATGCCCATCATCGAATACGGCCGCAACAGGCTCTTGTTCATCAAAAAGATGAAGGCTAACGTTTCGTGCATAAGCGTCATAAGCATTTTTCCAGAGTTCAGAAATAGCTGTCGGACAGTCGGCAATTTGTTCACGCCCAAGATGATCGACCGTCCTGGCTTGAGTGCGAAACGCGAGTGTTTGAATCATATATTCTCAATATCTCGTTTATCAGAATCTGCCGGAGCACCGTTATATAGATGAGCATCATTGTTTTTCAGCAGATGTTGTTTGATATATCGGATGAGGTATGTTCCCATCATTATCGGTACGGCGTTGCCAATTTGCCGGCCTGCCGCTGTAAGCCCGCCAGTAAAGATATAATTATCCGGAAATGTCTGGATTCTTGCAGCCTGTCGTAGGGTAATACCATGGTGTTCGGTAGGATGAACGAAACGACCTTTAGAGGGATTAATGCACGCTGTTGTCATTGTTGGTGCGGGTAACGCAGGATTGATACGTCCATAGACATCTTTATGGCCATCATGCTTTGCATGACAAGGGAGCGTCCGACCTGAATCTTTGCGGCTTCCGCCGTTTGGTGGTGTATTTGAAAAAGCCTTTACCAGCTCAGGCCCATGATTCATATGAATATCGTTTTCATCTCCATCGGGTGCAGGTCTAAATACGCTTTCACAGGCAGCCCACACTTTTAAATCTCCTTTCACTTTGTCTAGTGGTGCATGTGTTGGTTCTGGGGGCCAGACGAAGTCTTCTGTATCGGCTATATCCCTAACTCCTAGTATGAATACCCGCTTACGTCTTTGAGGTACACCAAAGTCTCGTGCATCTAACACAGCAGGCTCAAAAATTGTATAGCCTGCTTTGACCCCTTCCTCGTAGAAGGCTTCCAGATAACTTTTATGCCGCTCCCAAAGTATACCCGGTACATTCTCCATCAAAAAAACACGAGGATGAAATGCCTTAACGAACCTAAAATACGCGAGCACTAGCTCATTTCGCGGGTCATCAACCCCTGCATCTAAAATTCGATGGGTCGAAAAACCTTGGCAGGGTGGCCCCCCTAGAAGGAGGTCACAATCTCTACCAGCCAAATGCTCTTTGTACACTTTTTCTGGCGTGTACTTCAATATGCTATCATCGAGAACGGTTACGTCCTTTGCTCCTGCGTATCTAACGATATTTTTTTTGTAAGTCTTCACAGCATAGGCATCATTTTCAATGGCTAGTGCTACAGAAAAGCCCGCATTAACAGCGGCTAGAGAAAATCCTCCAGCACCTGCAAACAAATCGATCGCCACGGGCTTTTGCTTTTGTTGAATATTATTCATTCGTATTCTGTCAGCCCATTTGGGGGTTCTAAAAAGAAAAAATCATAGCGTAATTATGCCATCACTCTTATTGAAAAATACAGTGAGTGGTGTAGAAAGATGTAGTAGTGAGTAACAAGCAAGAATCTTAAGGGTTTGATTAAAAAGACTTTTATCACTCCATCTATCCTACCCCGAGCAAAACAGCAAATGGTTGCATTATTGATAAACTGATGTTGCTCCGACAGAGCATAGTGGCATAGAGTGTCCACTATATTTTCCCTGCGAATGTTCGATCCCCACGAATGAGGTCATGCGAGGCGCTTTATGGTGAAAAGGTAACAAAGATTTTCAAGACAATTACTGCAACCTCGGTACAAGTCAACTCCAAATTTATTAATTAGGCATAAAAATGAGCAATTAGCCCGATGTCCAGTGTTTTACTTTCAAGAAGTGCCAATGAGGTCAGTCCAACCTGCAACTCAGCCCACAATTTTTAACCCCGTTTTCCCAGTTTCAACAATCCGCCCGCTGTAGGCATTACTTATAAAATCAGCCCACCATTGCATCATTGGTCGTCGCTGCTCAAGGTAATCGCTACGATTATAGGCAAGCCGTATCTCATTTTTGTCCACATGAGCAAGTGCGGTCTCAATAACATCAGGCGGAAACCCTTGCTCATTGAGAGCTGTACTTGCGATAGAACTCAAGCTGTGAGAAACGAGTACGCCCCCTAATCCAGCACGCTTAAGTGCGGCATTAACTGTTTGGCTGTTCATTGGCTGGGTTGATTTGATGCGACTGGGAAACCATCTCTCTCAAGCGAGCGCCAGATATCGTCGGCATAGTCCTCTGTTACGCTGGCTTTCTTCACATTCCACCAACGCTCGGCAACTAATAAGAAGGTGTTGGTTTTAGCTTCTTGAGAATTCCTCACCTGTTCTTTCTGATGCTCCTGAGGATCAATGTCTTTTGCTAATAAAACTCGAGATTCAGCTCTTAGTTTACGCGCATCAGAAAGTGAGACGGCAGGGTAGGCTCCAAAGCTCTGCTTAGTTCGCTGCTTTGTCAGAGGTCGATAGTAACGGAACTGCCAGAGCTTACTACCGCTGGACTTGATTAGCAGAGTAAGCCCATCACCATCATACAGCTGGTAATCGGCATCTTTAGGTTTGGCGGCTTTGATTTCCGTATCGGTTAAAGGCTTGGTTTTTATTGCCATGGGGAGTCTCCATGCGTTTAGGCCCAACGAAAACAATAGAGCTTTCCGTTGGGCCTATCAATGGGCCTAAAAGGTTCGGATTTAATTAGTTCTCTTCGGACTTCGCGGGACAAATTCAGGGCACAAAAAAGCCCGCAGGGCTTGCGCCGTGCGGGCTCTTAGGACTTCATCGGATGACTCTGGTAATCACCGATGGAGAATTTTGGTGGGCTGGCGTCCCTGTAATTAGTTATTCAATCCAATGATTTATATATTTATTTTGACTTTTTATTTTATTGGTGGTTCTAAAAAGGAACCATAAATCTTAATGGTATGAGTCCTCACGATTAGCTGATTGGCAAATTGTATCAAAAGATAACCAATCCTCAGTTCAACTACCAGTTGGTAGCTGAACTGCGTAAGCAGGATCTGCTTTCCACCGATTAGTGTATACGGTAGTTTTTCAGCATAACTGAATTGTACCCGTAGGACAGTACTAGCATAGGTGGAGAATGAATTTTGAACAATTGGTCACCAGAGCATACAAAAGACATCAAGAGTTGGTTTAAGATTGATACATATCGTAAATTTGAAGACCTCTCATTGATCCAGTTTTACCATGAGATATGGGCCCGAAACTTGTTCTTTAAGGAGTATAGAGAAGAGTTTGAGAGCAGAACTCTTATGGGTTACTTCTCAAAGATATTCAGCGGCAACCCTTTTTTAATCGAAGAAGGGCAACTGGGATACATGACTCCTGCTAACAAACTTTTCCAGCCACCCCATTTTTTTCTAACAACCCTTGATCGCCTTGCTGAAACGAGCATTATTGCAATGCAACGTGGAGGTTTTCTTTGGCATGAAGGTGACAATTATTCTATAAATGCAGAACTTCGAGAGGAATCACTTTCAGACATTATGCCAGATCAGTTTACTCGAACAGTCATGTTCGAGATTGATTTGGCAAGTGGCACAGACGAAGAGATTGCAGAGTCGCTTAAAGCTGCATTACCGCAATGGCGTAAAGTAAAGGGTATTGATGAAAACCCATTGGAATCTGTTCGTTTTGGATACGGAACTATCAAGAAACTCATCAGTTATCGTGTAATACCTATGCTGGATATCCTGGTGTGGGCAGCCGTTAAAAAAATCCGTGTTTCTGACGACAGGTTATCCAGACTACTATATACAGACGATGACGAAGAAAGCGAAATGAGGCAGTCCAGCCAAATCAAAGATACCGACAGGCCTTTGGCTCTTAAATCCTGCACAACTGACTTTATCCGACAATTCCATTACTTCATGAACAAAAATAGCCATTTGAAGCAAATGAAAGTCGCTGATGTAATGAAACTATCGGATTAGATTATATCCATAACCGTTTGTTTTTCTTTATAAAAGGAAACTCAAAGCATCATTTTAAATGATGCTTTTTTTGCGATTTTTACTTTAAACCGGCCATTTTGCCACTTGCTATAAAACAGGGGAATTTCAGCTACTCTCAAGTTCCCCTGTTCTGTACGGCACCAACTTCGAGAGAACCATCCTGCATAGCAGCAAGGAACCTCCGCTTCAGGAGTCTCACTCCTTTCTTTTCCCAAGTGTTCGTATAGTGACTTCACCGCAATGACAAGGGAAAACAAAATGAACAATCAACCAACCCGCCTCATACGCCTACCAGAAGTTCTCGAACGAACTGGCTACGGAAAAGCATGGATCTATCGTCTGATCAACGATGGCAAGTTTCCTGCTCCTGTCAAAATTGGAAGTCGTGCAGTAGCTTTTGTTGAAAGTGAGATTGATACCTGGATTCAGTCTGTAATCGAAACAAGTCGAAATAATGTTGCTTAGTTAATTTTGGGAGACATGTTATGAATATCGAAGAATTTATGAATGAAGAAAACCATATGTGCAATTTAGGCGAGGATCTTTTTTGCAAGATCTTCGAACCCGGAGCGATTTATGATTTGCCGAATAGCGATTTTAATAAAGAAATCATTTACTGGCTCAGTCAGTATCTTGTCGGAAATTTTAGACAGCCTTTAGAGGCGATCTCTGAGCTTGATATTTTCGAGCAGTTTTATGTTTACGAGACATGGTTCTCGCTAATTAAATGTCCCGTTGAAATGAAAAATCTTTCAAAGCGAGTAATTCAATATCAGATTGGGTTGAAAACCATTCTTTGAAAGAACCTATATTTAGTACTATTTTGTAAATTGCATTGTTGAAATGATAGTGCTATTTGCTTTTTGATTTACAAAACACCTTTAACTTCTTTTAAAATAATGGGTTAACTATTTCAAGTGAAAAGAAAGGATTATAATATCCCTCTAGAGGGATATTATAAATTTTCGGCCGATATGCGTCATTGTAAAAGGGAATAATGTTAAATTAAGGAAAATATATTTGTAAATTGCTTATGTTATATGCTTTATTTATTTTCACTGACGATTAAATGTAAATAGAGGCGATATGACTTTGAAATATAAAATAAAAAGATTGAAGAATAAGGATGGTATCAGAAGTTGCATTATTATTAATGAGAGCAACGGATTACCCTTGGTTTATTCTAACTTATATATGAGTGTTATTTCAAGAACAAATAGCTATTCATTTTCAACAATGGAAGCAATAGCAAATGCTTTGCTTTTATTTGAAAGATATAATGCTTACATGAATGTGGGTTTTTTTGATATGGTAAATCCTGATATCGAAAAACTTGTCTCGAACAAAGGATATTTATTCGGGTTAATGAATACCCTTTCTTACAGAAACGACTTAGAGAATGTTACAAGCATTCTTAAAGAACAACATGTCTCTAAAAGAACCCTTTATTTCAAGATAATGACAATTGAAAATTACGTCAAATGGTTTTTTGATAACATTGCTATCAATAATATTGATTCTTCTCGTTATGAAGCAATCAGTCGAGCATTTGATTTTATAAAGCCAAGAATAGAGAACGGAAAGAATTACAATATTGAAAGCGAAAGCAAATCATTGACAAATGAGCAAGTTACATTTTTGACTGATATGGTAAGTGTTAAATCTAAGATTAATCCATTTTCGGAGCATGTAAGGTTTCGAAATAATCTAATAATTAAAATTTTGTTAGAGACAGGTATTAGGGGAGGGGAACTACTTAATATTAAGTTGGTTGATTTTGACTATGTCCACAAAAGTCTATGCATAGTAAGAAGGCCAGATGATCAAAACGAACCACGATTAAGGCAACCATTGGTTAAAACTTTAGAAAGAAAAATACCATTGAGTATAGAATTGACTGAGTTAATACAGAATTATATTAGTGATTTCAGAGGTAAGCAGTGTCATGCAGGGGAGCATGACTATCTGCTTGTTACTCATAGCAGTAAAGGTCAATTAGGTCATGCATTAACTATTTCAGGTTATCAGAAAATTTTCGAACAAATTAGGAAAAATAGTAATGTATTGAGCGATATTGTGGGGCATTCGCTAAGACATACTTGGAATGTGAAATTCTCAGAAATGATGCTCATGAATTCGAACTCTCAGGAATATATTACTTATGAGAAAGTAAGAAATTATCTTATGGGGTGGAAAAAGAATAGTACAACCTCAGATATCTATAACCAAGCATTTATAACACAAGAAAGCCGAAAAATAATGGCTGTTATTAATCCACTCAAAAACATAGTAGAGGACAAATCCAATGTTTCAAACTCTAAGAAAGCTACAAGAAAGTCAATATTCGGTTTTTGAAACCAAGGATGGTAATTTCAAAGTGAACTTTTCTTATTCCAAGTGGAAGATAAGTGAAAGTATAACATTGAACATTGATTCTTTAAGAGTGGTCATCAGTGCATATATACCTATCAAAACCACTTTGGCATATTTCGCTATAAATTATAGTGCCAGTTATACTAAGAAAATGTTTTATGCAGTAAAGCATTACATTAAGGCCTGTAATACGAATGATAGCTTGTTTTCTAAAGATTGCATAAAGTATTACTATAAAGTTGTGAGCTCATTAGATTACACACATGCAGAGACAGTCAAATATTTTTTTATGAAGATGAGTGGTCTTTACCCATCTTTGTTTTCGGCAGAAGCAATCATATTTTTAGAAAATATTAAAGTTAAAAAAACAAATGCAAACAAGTCTATAAAGACACATGATTATAAAAAAGGTCCCTTTAGTGACTCGCAATTAAAGGTAATTATAGATTCTGTAGCGATAGCTTATAAGGAAGAAAAGGTAAGTCTGTCAAACTATCTGCTAACCTTCCTTGTTGCATATTCCGGGCGGCGACCTATGCAAATATCTCAACTTGAAGCTGGTGATCTCTTGGCTTTTAATGGAGAGTACTTTCTCAATATCCCAAGAATTAAACAACGAAATGGATATAGAAAAGAGTTTAGAAAATTACAAATTCCAGAAGAGCTTTTTAGCCAATTGACATATCTCGTTGAAGCTGTGAATTCGCTGGTCAGTGACACATTAAAAATCGATTTAAGTGAAAAACAAAAGAGAAAACTACCAATTTTTATAAACACATATCCATTCAAAAAAGGATGTGTTGAGCTAAACATGATTGAAAGTGGTGGATTAAAACTTAACCCCTATGCCATAACACTAAAAATAAGGAACACCATAAATCGTTCAATAAATGAATATCAAGCCTATCTGGGGTGTATAAATTCGCGCAGATTTAGATATTCATTAGGCACTAAGGTTGCACAATTGGGTTATAGTCCTTCACTGATAGCAAATGTTTTGGACCATTCTTCAATCAATTCTGTTATGAGTTATATAGAAAATACAGCGGAAAATGGCAAGAGAATTAATGAAGCTGTAAATGAACTAATGAAGCCACTGGCTAACAAATTTATTGAGGGAAAAGAGCTTCAGAAAGAGTTAGATTCTTTGAAGCATTTGATAGAAGAATACTGCGGTGGATATAAAACTAACTCTTTTGATAATACAGCAATATCGTTAGTAACTAATTCTATCGACGATATGATCAATAGCATTTAAAAGAAGGATAAAGTGATGAAAGAAATCCATGATAAAATGATTAATAACTTCATTATCGCTAATAAGGCTCATGCGAAAAATTTTGCAAATTTTGAGTGGGATAATTCAAGTTGGGGAGGCGGAATTACATTTTTTAGCGGAATCAAGGTTAGAATGGGGAACAAGAATAAGAAATTAATGAATTATAACATTGCAGAGTTCGCAAAAGCATATGTATGGCATGAGTGCTTTCATGATTTATCTGTAGCTTTCAGAGTGCTGAGATTATTTAGGATATTAGAAATTGCCATAGGTAAAACAAATAAAGAAGTTAAGATTTCAAGTATAGATCATAAAGTATTAGATGAAGTTATGACTATTGTTCAAGAAAGTTTTGCAATATCCACTTCTTATAAAATATATTTAGATCTCAGGGTATTATGTTCTTTTATGTCTAAGAACGAAATGTTGCCAGAATCCATTACACGATGGTCATATCCATTTAAGGCATATGATGCTTACACAAATAGCACAATGGATTCGATGGGAAATTTATCCAATCAGAAAAAACTTCCTGATGAAAAGGCTATAGATTTTATTGGTAAAATATTTAGCTCTAATCCAGTTAATGAAAGGGATATATTTACATCTTCTATTTTTGCATTGCTCTTATGTGCTCCATCTCGAATTAGTGAAATTATGCTTTTAGAAGAGGACTGTGAAGTTATAGTTGAAGATAGTAATGGCATATCAAGATATGGTTTGCGATTTCTTTCTCTGAAGGGCTTTGGATACAATACCAAATGGATTCCAGACTGTATGGTTTCTGTAGCTTCAAAGGCTATCATGCGATTGAAAAAACTTACAAGGAATGCAAGGGTTGTTTCTCGGTTAATAAAAGCAGGGGAAATTAATTTATACGAGTCATTAAACAAAAGTGCGTTTGATTGTTTAACAATTGAAGATCTCCACAAACTTGGCTTTGTTATAAATCAATTAAATATCTCCCAAGAAAATCTAAAATTCTTGGCTAAGATAAAACATGGCACAGTCAGTGTAAAAGCATTTTGGATTTATATAGAGCGAAAGAATGTTAATTCTGAAAATATTAATGCTAATTTATGCTCCATAAATCATAATTTATTGGACTCTATCAAGGGTGCTGATATTTTTACAACAATTAAGGCATCTTCTAAGTATTTTAGAGCGGATTTTCGCACCGATAATATGAATAACATATTTCATAGGAATATACATTTTAACTGTGATGGTTCTGTTTTAATTTTCCGCAGCCATCAAATTAGACATTTACTTAATACTATAGCTCAACGAAGCGTATTGTCAGAGATACAAATTGCCCAATGGTCTGGGAGAAGGAGTGTTAAGCAGAATTCAGTATATGATCATATGTCTCACAACGAGTTATCAGAACTATCAAGGAAACTATTGAACGGAAACACCTACGAAGAAACAAAAATTTCAGCATCTTCATTTAATGAACAATCCATTATTATGAATTTGATTAAAGATAAATTTGAAAAACTAGAATTAAAAATCCAAAATTCAGATCCAAGAAAAAGAAAATATATTCTGGAAAAAATTAAAGATTTAAGATTGGAAATTGAATACATATTAATGTGAGGAGATTATATGGCAAGAAAGTTTTATGATAAAGAAATAAAAGCTATTGTTAAACTTATTGAAACCTGGAGTAAGCCTGATTTCACTTGGGATTCTTTATGCGTGGCTTGCAAAAAAATTTTAGGTAAAGTACCTACACGGCAAGCATTAAGCCAGCATAGTGAGATTGTCGTTGCGTATAGGACCAGAAAAAGATCTGGTATGGTTAAATGTCAAAATACGAAGTTACCCGGTAGCCTGAGCCTTGCGGCGAAAAGAATAGAACGACTTGAAAATGATAATTCGGCACTAAAATATGAAAATAATAATTTACTGCTTATGATTCAAAGAATGCGCGAAAATGCTTACAGGCATAATATATTGGCTTCTATTCTTGAAGAAGAATTTCCACAGAGAGCAAGAAAATAATATTTTGATAGGTTTTACCTATTGACAGGTGATGTTAATATGGTATTTGTATATATAGTCAGGAAGACAAAACTAACTTGCAAGGATGCAATTTATGGACAAACAAAACAACTTTCCAGTGGAAACACTGGAAGAACAGCTTATTATTATAGTTGATAAATATATCTCAAAACGGTACCAGCCGAACGATAAAAGTTTTTCCCGCCAATTATATTTAGTGTTTGTTGGGTATCACTTAAAGTATTTTTATCCCAGACAAATCTACACCCGTTCTAACCGAAACATAGACAACATCATGACGATGTTTAGTTCAGTATATAAATGCCTTACAAGTAATCTGTTACAGCGATTAAACAATAAAGAAGCTGTTCTTAGAGAACTAAACTCTCTTGTTAATTATATAGATGATAATCAAGAAAAAGCAGAAGAAATCTATACAACCTTTAAAACTCAATATGAGATAAAAGCAATAGAGAAAGAACTAACCCATGAAGTTCGCGTAAGAACCATTAGGCTGTAGCAAAAAAGCCCCTATGCAGGGGCTGACAAAGAGTGTTTGATAGCGGCTGTTACTGAACTTCTTTCCATACACCATCAGCTTTAACTAATTTGATTGGCTTTGTCTGTTTATTGTTGCTAATAGAAGCATCTACAATGCAGTTATATACATTATTTGCTTCTTCTGAACAACTTACTTTCTTCACATAGTCGATTCTTAGAAGGTCTTTTTCTGAAACTCTTGAATCAAAAGCTTTCCTACTTGCGTTTGCTCTATCTACAACACTTTTGAATGCATTATAGATGTCTTTGTCTGATGGTTCAGAATTACAGGCGGTTAATAAAAAAGTTGAAAGAATGATTGTTATGATAGCATATGTTTTCATTTTAAATCCCTTTATTAATGTTGATGCGTGAAAGTTGCTCTATGTGCAAATTTTTTACGAATATACAATCTTGTAGAAAACATTAATACCAACAAAATAATGATAGCTACTAAAAAACTTTGACTTATATAAAGTATGATGTAGGCAATTGCTAATAAAATAAATCCTATTAGCAGAGATGCCAAAGGAGAAACTTCGCCATAACTAATCTTTGAATGACAGCCGGTACAAACCCGGACACCAAACTGACTCTCTTTAAAACAAAATGGGCACTTTATTGTTTCGTTTATCATAGCTATCCCAATCTAGAAGTTTAAATGCTGTATCTGTAGCGATTTTCGATGACTAGTTGCCTTTAGTAAAATCACTTGTACCGATCGATGTTTGAATCATGATAGTTAATAACTATCATAACTAGAATATTGATCTGTAATAACGATCAATTGTTTCTTGACTTAACATAAATTATTTGCAAATTGGAGAGGCGATTTTCAGGTGAGTGATGCAATCCTCTGTCTATAAACGAATTTTTCTTTTCCGACTGAGATGCTGAGTTGCATAGACTTTTGAGAATCTTGCAGGGTTGTTGTGAAGAATGCTCTTACCGTAGCTTCGGAGAAGCTCTATGAGCCGTTGTAAAAAGGGAAACCAGCTACTGAGCCTGAGATGCTTTTGCTGTTTGACTGTATTCTTTAGAAGAATCTTTTCTACGATTGCGGTCCGTTTGTCTTCTCTGAGCCGTAATTCCAGTTCGGCAATTTTTTCACTGATACTTTCCTTTCTCTCAGTGTTTTTCAAAACTGTTGCAGAAGCAGGAGCAGGAGCAGGAGCAGGAGCAGGAGCAGGAGCAGGAGCAGGAGCAGGAGCAGGAGCAGGAGCAGGAGCAGGAGCAGGAGCAGGAGCAGGAGCAGCAGGTTGGTCTTTTATCGATATGTCGCTTCGCAGAGCTTCTAAGTGGTCGGGGTTGTAGTTAAGCCGATTACTGAGATTTGCCCAAGAGTAGCTCTTGCCCAATTGCGAAGCTTTGAAAGCTATGCCTGTGTATTCGAAAGAGAAGCCGTTCATTTTACCGGTAGAGGCAATATTGGCCTTCCAGGATACTTCTGCTTCTTCCAGCCTCTTGATAAAAGTTAGAAGGTCCGGCTTATCAGATAAACTTTTATCAAGTATCTGCTGCAGAGCTTCTCTTGGTGAGGGCTCCCCAGTTCGTTCTGATAGCATCTGTTCGTTGCGAGAGATTCTCTTCCGCTTAGGTTGCTTCGGTGCAATCGCAGAAGCTGTCCTGGTAACTGTCAGGTTATGAGCGATTTCAAGTTCACTGATAATCCGGGTGCTGATGAGGTTTTCATTCCTACCTAAGTAAAGCTTCCCACCGGCCATGTCGATTCTGCTGGCGATAATGTGTATGTGCTGGCCTTCGTCGTCATGAAGCACATAGCAACGGAGATGAGTATCACTGAACCCCATCCTCTTCATGTAGTCGTCAGCTATGGTTACCCATTGGTCATTCGATAATGATTCAGTATCAGGTAAGCGAAGCGAGTTGTGCCATACCGGTTTCTGAACATCGGGCCGAAGCTGTTTAGTGCCATCAAATTCAGTGATCAGTTTAGAGGCTGAATCACCTAACATGTTCCCGCCAATGACGATTGGATTACTTTTATGATGTGAACCTGGCTTCAATGCATATTGAACGACACCAGCGAAGCTCTTACCCCTTTTGATCTTCTGCATACCCTTCATAGGGTTTGCTCCATATGTCAGCATTTAGCAGGTGCTGGCGAAGCTCTTCCAGTTGTCGCTTCACAGCGAAAAGCTCTGTATGAGTAAGCTGGCTATCTTTACTCTTACTATCGATATGAAGAGCGATACGGTTTAGCTTCTGATTGATCTCCCCCAGAGTCTTCCATGTTTCGATGTTTACAGGAGGTACATTCATGGGGAGCTTCTGCAAGGAAGCCATACGTAACCATTCGCCTTTAGATGTAGAACCTCGTTTTGTGTTGAGTAATTGAAGTTCCGAGTTATTAAGACGGACACTGACACAGTGTGTTCGCAATGATCGTGGGATGATATTAGATTGATTCATAAAAATTCCTTTTATTAGATTGATTACTCATTCCTTGTGTAATAACTTATTTATAATAAGTTATAAATAAAAGTCAATGAATTGTGATGCTGAAATCGATTGTAAGGAGAGTGAATGTATTTAATGATGCCTTTGCATATGCACATAGACTATGGTTTTGGTGCAACAGCCGAACAGTTTAAAGAATCAGCAGATTTATTATCGGCTTCTGAATCCGTTAAGGATTTAGGTATGCCAGTCAATTATCTTAGACGACATGCAATCGAACTTTACCTAAAATCTTTAATTTATGTTTTGCACCGAAATTTTAAAATTCCATTCAGTAGTGGTGGTACTCTTGGAAAACCAAAAATTAAAATGTTGGGAAAGGATTTTGAATTAGAAAACATGCATGACATCAGATTATTAACCATATATTTAATCGGTCAGCACAATAAGTTAATACCTTGTTTTTTTCACTTAGGAATAGGTGTGATTGAAAAGGATATTTTAGATAAGATCAATAAGATAAATTCCATTGATTCTAAGAGTACTTTTTTTCGCTATCCTAAAACGGGAGATCACATCCAGGATATGAGAAAGTCATCTGTAAGACAAAAAAGTACGGAAGATATTATAAACTCGATGAACAAAAAAGAAGGGAAGTATGTGAAGGCTTTGCTATTAGTTGATGACGAGGATAACATAGTTGACTCATTTGACATAGATGTAGATGTATTCCCAGATTTAAATAAAAATCTTAAATATCTATGTGATTATTTTCATGATCTTCATGCGGCATACAGATGGGGTATATGTGATGGCAGGTGACTATATTTTTATTTCCATTGATAAATTTGTATGAAGAATATTTCCTTTTCAATCGTAGAGCAGAAAAGCAAGGCAACTCAGAGAAGCGGAGCTTCGGAGAGTTAGCCCTTGCTTATAGTTTGATAGCAACTAAACTTTTATTTTACGCAACATATATTTGTGATATAATTGCTTATATAAATTTTTCCATTGTGGGCTAAGAAATGGATGAAATAATTGCACCGTTCGACCCTTCAAAGATAAGGATGGATTCAAAAGTCCAGTCTATTTATACCCTTATGAGTCGTGTAAGACACAATGAAATATTGACGCCTACATATCAACGTAAGAGTGTTTGGAATAACGATAATAAAAGTCGTTTGATTGAATCATTATTGGTTAGAATCCCTATTCCTGTATTTTACATTGATGCTACTGACGAAGATCAATGGAAAATAATCGATGGTCTTCAAAGGATTACTGCACTAAAAGAGTTTTTAGTTGACAAAACTCTCAGGTTAAGTGGTCTTGAATATACAACCTCTTTTGAAGGACTTTCATATGATGAACTCCCAAGATCATTTATTAGACGAATTGAGGAAACTGAAGTTACCATTGTTTTTATAAATCAAGGAACTCCAGATAATGTTAAGTTCAACATTTTTAAAAGAATTAATACTGGTGGGACACCTTTAACACCTCAAGAAATCAGACATGCTTTGAATGATGGAAAACCTACTATTTTATTGAATGAGTTAGCCGATTGGAGGATTATCTCCGAATTTTGGGGAACAGATAATGACAGAATGGAACTCAATGCTTTGGTTCTTAGAGCATTAGGTTATCTACTTTTAGACGTAGATGCTATTTTCGAAATGAAAATCGAAGATTACCTTGATGAAGCAATGAAAAAAATAAATGAACTTGATGAAGATGAAATCAATAAGGTTAAAGCTAAATTCAAAAATTCCATCAATGATTTAATAAAAATTTTTGGAGATATGGTTTTTAGGAAAAAATCATCGCAACCTCATAGAAAGAAACCTATTAATAAGAACATTTTTGAAACATGGATGGCAGTCATACTGAACATTACTAAGACACAACGTAAACTTCTGGTTGAAAGAAAAGGCGAAGTTTTAGATCTGTTCGATAGGCTGCAAGATGATAGTAAATTTAATTTTGCAATTTCTTCACGAAAGCCAGAGTCAATGAGAACACGTCACAATATGTTGATGTCTAAAATACAGGAATTGATAAATGATTAACTCATATAAATTAAAAAACTTTAAAAGTTTCGACTCTGCTAAACTTGCTTTTACCAAATTGAATGTTTTGTCTGGTATAAATGGTTCAGGAAAGTCTTCTGTTATTCAATCATTGTTGTTACTAAAATCTTATTATGATTATCAGTCATCCGACTACAATGTTATCAATTTAAATAATAATTACTGTCAGCTTGGGAAAGTACAGGACGTTTTCCATGAAGGGGCAGAAGATCAAAAAATAGAGTTGGTTTTAGAAGTTGATAAAAAAGAATTTTTGTATTCCTTTGATTTGGATTTAGAAGAGTTTGGCTTAGATTATTTGCAGATTGAAAATGGAATACATGAAAAAATTGAAGTTAGTAACTTTTTCGATAATATTCATTATCTGCAAGCAAATAGAATGGGGCCAACTGTTCTACAGGAAAAAAATGATTATAAAGTAAGAAATCTTAGAGATATTGGTATATCCGGTGAATTTGTATATCATTATTTGAACATTTTTGGGAAGCAATCAATTGATATCCAAGAAAGGCTTCACTTAAATGCTGTTAATAGTACCTTAATTGAAAATACCATTAAATGGTTGCAAGATATATGTCCAAACATCTCTTTAAATACCGACTATATAGATGGGACAGATTTGGTTGGTTTAAATTATTCATTTGAAAGAAAATTAGGAATCTCTAATAATTATAGAAGCACAAATGTTGGTTTTGGAATTAGTTACGTGCTACCCGTAATTGTACAATGTTTGAAAGCTAAAAAAGGAGATTTGTTAATTATTGATACTCCTGAAGCTCATCTACACCCGCAAGGACAGTCAAAATTAGGTGAGTTATTTTCTAAGACAGCAAGTGATGGTGTTCAGGTCATAGTCGAAACTCATAGTGATCACGTAATCAACGGAATTAGGAAATCGGTAGTTACTGGATTTATTGTTCCAAATGATGTTAATTTTTATTTCTTTGAGATGGTAGATTCTGAAAATGATATATCCTCTCATACAAACATTCTATCGCCAAAATTGGATGAGAATGCAAAATTTGATTTTTGGCCTAATGGCTTTTTTGATGAATGGACTAAATCACTGAATCACATTTTAAGGGCTCAACAATGAACAAAGATAGTATATTTCCTTTCAATGAGCTTTCGATATTGGAGTTAGATAACTCTACGTGTGTAAAAAAATATTTCAACAGAATTGTATCGTTTAATAAACTACTTAGGAATGACCAAAAACTAAAAATCGCATATCATTCTTCTGTGTTAAGGCAACCATGTAAAGATGGACAAACTCTTCTTGACCATATTAATGACTCTGGCCTTGAA
>Ga0308157_10003415_pt1 | contig 23194 bp, 17 predicted proteins | sample PhyBR1_FD_201035 | JGI IMG/M metagenome (GOLD analysis project Ga0308157, IMG submission 201035) | Phyllosphere microbial communities from UC Gill Tract Community Farm, Albany, California, United States - DLSLB.R1 | ecosystem: Host-associated > Plants > Phyllosphere > Unclassified | place: USA...
TTTCTTCGAGACCTTCTATCGAATCACAAGTTTTATAAATGCTTGCAATCCCTTGCTCAAGTGCCAGTCTTTCTAGATTTTTAACCACTGCAGTAATGTTGCTTGTTTCTACATCGGGGACGGCTTCCAGGCAAAAAATGAATTGGTCGTAATCTTGTGATTTATTTCTGTGCTGCAGATTCAAAATGCTTCCTTTTAATGTTACTTAATCTTAAATTGAAGGTAAGAATAAAAAAATATCTCTTGTGTTAAAAATTCAGAATTTCTGTTGGATTAAAGGCGTTTATCTGACTTACAAAGGAATTTTATAATTTATTACAATATTTTCTACTTACTTGCTCAACTTAGATTGTCGAGCTACTTGCGTGAGATCCTTCTTCCTCAGGATGATAAGATTGGAGAAACACGTTGTGAAATTTCAAAAAATTAAGAAGTACCGGTACTCAACAATGTTTAGTATAAAGTATCAATCGAATTGATAAAATCCAGAATTTCGTGTGGATGCATGATGTAATCTGGAGTAGAATTTTGGATGGCGTGGTTGGGCATGAAAGACATTTCGGCTGATGTAGGATCCTGAATAATGACTATCCCACCGGCAGCCTGAATCGCTTTTATTCCTGCAGTACCGTCGGCATTTGAACCTGACAATAAAATTCCAACTAAATTTCTTCCATACACTTCAGCTGCTGATTCAAAAGAAACATCAATACTTGGTCGGCTATAGTTAACTTTTTCAGAAGAATCTAATGCCAAAGTACCATTCTTTTCAAACAATAAATGATAATTAGATGGAGCAACATATAAATATCCAGGTACAAAAGGCAATTTATCTTCTACAATTTCGACCGGGACTTTTGTTCTTATTTTTATTAATCGTTCTAACGTTAAATCATCAGTGCTTCTTCTATGTAATACCAGTACAAGTGCAAACGTACTTATTGCAGGTATACCGGGCAAAATATTCATAAGAGCTTGCAGACTCCCGGCAGACCCTCCAATAATTACGACTTTGTAATCTGATATTACTTTATTTTGCGCCATAATTTATCATTATGTACTTGTTTGTATTTGGTTTGTGATATGGAATATTTTATTGTCTCTTTTGATCCTAATGCTAAGAAACCCAGCATTGATAAACTTTCGTCAAATAAATTAATGACTCTTTTTTGCAAATCATTATCAAAATAAATCAGAACATTGCGACACAAGATCATATCAAATTCATTAAACGAATTATCTGAAACCAAATTGTGTTGCGAAAAAACCATTCTTGCTGTAAATTCTTCATTAAACTTTACATTGCCATAATTGGCACTATAATAATTAGAAAAATCTTCTTGTCCTCCAGAATTTCTATAATTTTCTGAGTAATCTTTCATCATTCGCAAAGGAAAAATCCCTTTCTTGGCCGTTTCTAAAACCTTAGAATTAATATCCGTTGCATAAATTAATGATTTTTCAAGTAACCCGGCTTCCTTCAATAAAATAGCCATCGAATACACTTCTTCTCCAGTAGAACAACCCGCGTGCCATAAACGAATAAAAGGCTTTGTAGCTAATATAGGCAAAATTTCAGTTCTTACGGTTTTATAAAAAGATGGGTCGCGAAACATTTCTGTTACATTGACAGTAATTTCGTCAATCATCTTAGCGTAATATTCCGGGTCGTATTTTACTTTTGATAAAAAATCATAAAAATTAGTAAAGCCGTCTAACTGGTAAATTCTATTTACACGTCTTTTTAATGATGCTCTGGAATAACTTCCAAAGTCGAAACCATAATATTCATAAATATCATTAATTAAGGTTTCTAATTCAATGTCCTCTATCATATTTCATCTAAATTTTGGATAATGTACACAGTAATTTATCCACATCAATGGGTTTTGAGATATAATCATCTGCACCAGCATTGATACATTTTTCTCTGTCACCTGCCATTGCCTGAGCCGTAACGGCAATAACTAATGTTGATTTTCGGGAAGGGATTTTCTTGATTAACGGAATTGCATCGTATCCGTCCATTTCCGGCATCATCATATCGATTAAAATAGCATCAATACTTTCATTAGTTTCTAATAATTTTAAAGCCTCTTCTGCACTTAAACAAGATAAACAATCGAATGATTTTGCTTTTAACGTATTTACCAAAGCAAAGATATTTCTTGAATCGTCATCAATAATTAAGACTCTTTTTTTACTCATACTCCAAATCAAATTTATATTAAACTTTATCGTACAACCAAACTCTTAATAAAGAAAGTAATTGGTCAACATCAACAGGCTTTGTGATGTAATCGGAAGCACCTGCCCGAATACATTTTTCTCTGTCTCCTGTCATCGCCTTTGCTGTAACAGCTATCAATGGCAATGTGATAAATTTAGGGTTCACTCTTATTTTTTCGGCAGTTTCGTAACCGTCCATATTAGGCATCATCATGTCTAATAATACAATGTCTGTGTCGTCATGTTCTTCTAGCACCTTGATTGCTTCTTTACCATCAAAAGCGGTTATGACATTCATTTTGAAAACTTCTAATGCTTTTGTCAAAGAATAAATGTTACGAACATCATCGTCAACAATCAAGACTTTCTTGTTTTGCAAAACATTATTAAGCTGATTCAGTTTTTTATAACTCTCTTTTTTCCCATCCGAATCTTTAGTTTCTTCTACTAAATGTAAAAAAAGCGAAACTTCGTCAAGCATTCTTTGGTACGAATGAGCCGTTTTGACGATAATAGAATCGGCGTATTTTTTAATTTTTATTTCTTCCTTAATTGATAAACTTTTGCCAGTAAATACAATAACCGGAATGTTTTCTAGCTCAGGATTCTTTTTCACACCATCCAAAATCTCATACGAATGTTTGTCCGGAATTCCCATATCGAGAATTACGCAATCCACATCTTCTCTTCTTAAAGCTGACAATCCCTCGTTAACTTCGCTTTTAATTTCTGAATTGATATCATTGGTTTCCAAGAAAAAAGCAAGTGCTTTGGCGTGTTTAGGATTATCTTCTATAATTAAAACCTTTTGTGAATCTTTGTTGATGATATTTTCAATTCGAACAAAGACCTCCGGGATTTTATCAAACGCCACAGGTTTATCCAGAAAATCAACCGCTCCTTTTAATAAACTTTCTTGTTTGAGTTTATGAGAAGACATGATGTGAACCGGAATATGCTTGGTATTCGAATGATTTTTTAATTCTTCCAATACTTCCCAACCGCTTTTTACGGGCAGTTCGATATCCAGAAGAATGCCAACAGGTTTGTATGTAATAGCAAACCTTAGCGCATAATCTCCACGAACAGCAACGATTCCTTTATAGCCATTTTTTCTACTAAAAGCCAAAAGCGACTGCGCAAAGTTAACATCATCTTCGACTATCAAAATTACTTTGTCATTTGGAAGAATCGAATCTCTATCGTCTTCAATTTCTACCGGAAGTACCGAAGCTGTATATCTTCTCCTTCTTTCCTGTGCTTCTTCGATTTCGGAACTAGAGATTTCAATTTGCTCTATATTGTCAACATTATTATTTTGGATTATTGTTCCAAATTTTGGCAAACAAAGCGTGAAAGTACTTCCTTCTCCTTCTTTGCTATGCAAAATGATTTCTCCACTAAGCAATTTCGCCAATTCTCTGCTAATCGATAGTCCAAGGCCGGTTCCTCCATATTTTCGTTTGGTCGAACCATCGGCTTGTTGGAAAGCTTCAAAAATAAGCGGTTGTTTTGCCAATGGGATTCCGATTCCGGTATCTTTTACAATGAAACAAATTATTTTGTCATCGTCTGTATTTACTTTTATTTCTAAACTTACCGATCCTCTGTCTGTAAATTTTATAGCATTGGAAATTAAATTTCTAAGAATTTGCTCCAATCTCATTTTATCCGTTTTAAGGATTACCGGAGCTTCATCAGCAATGATTTCGAAGTCAATGTTCTTTTCTTTTGCAACTTGCGAAAACAAATTATACAGGTTATCCGTAATCTCTTTGGTCTCTACCTCCAAAAATTCGAGTTCCATTTTGCCTGCCTCAATTTTGGATAAATCCAATATCTCGTCAATTAAGCCTAAAAGACTATTTCCTGAACTTTGGATGACTTGAGCAAACTCAATTTCTTCCTTGTTCATGCTGTGATTATTATTTTCTGCTAATAAACGGCTTAGGAGCAAAATTGAATTTAAAGGCGTTCTCAATTCATGCGACATATTGGCCAAAAACTCCGATTTGTAACGAGTGGTAAGCTCTAATGCTTCGGACTTTTTCTGAATTTCATTATTTTTTTCTTCTAATAAAATACTGCGTTCCGAAAGTTCTTCATTGGTTTGTTCCAATTCTTCCTGTTGCACTCTCAATTCTTCTTCCGAAGCTTGTAGTTTTTCAGTTTGGGTTTCCAACTCAGCGTTGATTGCTTCCAACTCACTATGCTGAATGCGCAATTCTTCTGACTGCGATCTTGTTTCTTCTAATAATTCCAGAACGCGTTTACGGTTTTGAGACGATTTGATCGCAATTCCAATATTATTGCTAACGATTTTTAAAAACTCCAATTGCAGATCAGTAAAACCAGAAATGCTGGCTAATTCGAAAGCTCCTTCAGCCTGATTGTCAAACAACGGAACCGCCACGATATGAGTGGGTTTTATTTCACCCAATGCATAATTAATATGAATATCATCAGCAGCAACGGACTTCAATTCTAAAAGTTCACCAGTGATAACGCATTGTCCCAACAAGCCTTCTCCTTTACGGATACGTTCTCTATTTTTCGTCGGAATGTAGCTATATCCGGCTTTGAGCACAAGTTCTTCGCCTTCCAGAATATACAAAACGCCCGCGCTACTTTTAGTATAACTGCACAAAAATTCAATAATATCGTTGGATAACCTTTCAATAAATTTATCGCCCAACATTACATTATTTAGCTTTGCAACACCGCTTTGCACCCATTCTTTTTGTGATAATAAAGTAAAAGACCGTTTCAGCGATTGGCTCATATTATTGAGTGATTCTCCAACGCTGCCCAACGCATCCGATTTGGTGTCGTCTATTCTAATGTCATAATTTCCTTTGGCAATATGACTTGCAATAGTACTGATAGCTTTGATTCTTTCAGCTGTTTCAAAATCGTTGCGTTCCAATTCCTGCTGCAATAGTACACGCTCATTAAAATCCTTCAAAATTCGCATTAGGAAAACAATTGATATAACAAATGCCACTACAAAAGCCACAATTATTAAAATCAAACTATAATTTCCATAGCGTTGCGAATTTTCGTTTCGCTCATTTAACAGACTTAATTCACTTTTTTCGATATCTCTAAAACTGCTTTTTAACTCTGTCATCATCCTTTTACCTTCGGTCAAATCAAATAAAAGTGTTTGTTTACCGAGCTTTTTCTTGGCAATTTGGTTATTCAGATATTTAGAAAAATTTTCTTTTAATACTCTTAGTTCCTTTATCGATTTTTGTTGTACAGGATTATCAGTAGTCAATTCGTTCAGTTTGTCAAAATAGGTATTCGCACCAGCTTCTGATTCATTAAACATACGGACAAAATCTTCGTTTCCTGTAATCAAATAACCTCGCACATTAGTTTGGGAATCTAAAAGCATGCTCTCACTTGCATTTAAATTATAAATAACTGCCTGAGTATGATTGACCCAAAAAACGCTGTCTAATAAATTTCGGATGCTGATGTAAGATGCTGTAGAAGTGATAATTAAAACCAGCAAAGAAATGACCGTACTTATCGTTACATTTCTTTTAAACTTTCTATTTTTCATAAATTTAATCTAAAATTTTAGCTATTATTTTTTATCGGCAGGATCATAATAAAACTAGCTCCTTCGCCCAATTGACTTTTTGCAGTTATCAATCCGTTGTGTTTTTCAACAATCTTTTTTGTAATAGCCAAACCTATTCCTGTTCCTTCATATTGTTTACGGTCATTCAAACTTTGGAAAATAACAAAAATTCGATCCAGATAAATTTCATCAAAACCAATTCCGTTGTCCGAAATTACGATTCTGCAATATTGACCATCCGGAGAAACTTCGCCATCAAATTCTTTTGTTTTTATTAATTCGGAAGTAATTTTAATCTTGGGAACCTCAACGTTTCCAGAAAATTTAAGAGCATTCCCAATCAAATTCTGAAAAACCTGTCGCAACTGACTCGGAACACTGTCAATTGTTGGGAGTTCATCTGCTTCTATCAATGCATTATTGCGTTCTATTACATAATCAAAATCTGAGAGAACCTCTTCTAAAACAATATTCAAATCTGTTTTTTCAAAAACCACACTCGCAGCTAATCGGGAATAAGCAAGCAAATCGGTGATTAATGTTTGCATTCGCTCGGCCGATTTGATAGTTCTGTTAACGTAATCGATCGCTTTATCATTATCAACCAAATAAAGATCTTTGATCATACCAATGAATATCAAAATTTTCCTGATAGGTTCATTCAAATCATGTGAAACTACCCAGGAAAACTGTCGCAATTCGTCATTTCTTAACTCGAGTTCCTCATTTTTCAAAACCAGTTCTTTTGTCCTTTCCGCAATTTTCACTTCAAGATTATCCTGGGCTTCCTTCCTAATTTTGATTTCGTTGGACAGCATTTCTTTCATGATTTTCAAATCATTTTGCTGCTGGTAAATCTTTAAAAAGGTTTTTACTTTTAGAATTAATAAATCAGTATCCACTGGTTTTGTGATATAATCTACGGCACCAGTTTCAAAACCTTTGATAAAATATTTTTTCTCAACATTAATAGCCGATAAAAAAATCACGGGAATATCTTTGGTTTTTTGATTTTCAGAAAGAATGTTCACAACCTCAAAGCCATCAAGCCCGGGCATTTGAACATCCATAATAATGAGGGAGTAATTCGTTTTTAAAATCTTTCTTAGAGCTTCTTCACCAGATTGTGCAGTATCTACTTCGATATTATGCAATTCCAATGTTTTTTTTAAAGCCACTATATTTGCTTGAATATCATCTACAATTAATATCATTTCATTGAGAGGTAAAACGTAAGAATTAAAAAAATAAGTTTTAATTCAGTTCGATAATTGGTTATTTGTTTTTTTTGATAAATCTAAAATTTTCCTTAAAATCGAGAAAATCATTCAAATGTAGAATAAAAAAAAATTAAAACTATTTTTTAAATAAAAGATTAAGTTACAAAATTCCCATGTTTGAAGAATGTTTTGACTTAGCTTGGAATTCCTTAGTATCTTAGCGAAAAAATTAAAAATATTCAATTTTATGGCTACATTTAGCAAACAATTATCTTTTCGCTGGTCGGATTTAGATCCCAATTTTCACTTGCGACACAGCGCATATTATGACTTTGGCGCACAACACCGTGTCGAATTACTAGAACAATTAGGACTCACTCTAAGGGTAATGCAAACCGAACATATTGGTCCAATTTTGTTCCGGGAAGAATGCGTTTTTAGAAAAGAAATTAAGCTTTCTGACATTATAATTATGAAAACCAAAATGGGCAAAATGAAAGCCGATGCTTCGCGTTGGTCAATCATTCATGAATTTTATAATGGTGATGTTCTATGTGCAACTATTACTGTAGATGGCACCTGGATGGATACTAAATTGAGAAAACTCGCCACGCCTACTCCACAAATTGTAATAGATGCTCTAAGTATTTTTCCAAAAAGTGACGATTTTGTGAATCTCTAAACACACAATATAAAAAATATTTTCTGACAATTTTAGTATTCTAATTTTTGGTTTTAAAAAAAGGTTGCTTAATTTTAGTATAATTACAAACAATAAATCATTGACTATGAAAAAGATAACTCTTATACTATTGATCATTCCATTTATATGTTTTTCGCAAAAGGAAAACATAAAAGCCTTAGATATCAATTTAAGCAATTACGAATATCCTTTTCCAGTACACTTTTTGGAAGTGAACAATCAGCGCCAACCTTTAAAAATGGCTTATATGGACATTAAGCCTGAGAATTACAATAATAAAAATATTGTTCTGTTTCATGGAAAAAATTTCAATGGCGCCTATTGGGAAACAACAATTAACGCCTTAACCAAAGAAGGTTTCCGTGTTATTGTGCCTGATCAGATTGGTTTTGGAAAATCATCCAAACCGAATAATTTTCAATATACATTTCAGCAATTTGCAGAAAACACAAAGAAATTATTAGATCAGTTAGGAATTACAAAAACAACCATTTTAGGACATTCGATGGGCGGAATGTTGGCCACAAGATTTGCGCTAATGTTTCCGGAAACTACAGAAAAATTAGTACTTGAAAATCCAATTGGTCTGGAAGACTGGAAATTAAAAGTCCCTTACAAACCAGTAGATTGGTGGTACGAAGGCGAATTAAAACAAAATTATGAAGCCATTAAAAAATACCAATTAGAAAATTATTATGATGGAAAATGGAATGCCGATTTCCAAAAATGGGCCGAACTAAGCGCTGGGTGGACATCAGCTCCTGATTATAATATCGTGGCTTGGAATTCGGCATTGATGTATGAAATGATTTTCACCCAACCCGTTTTATATGAATTTAAAAACATCAAAAGCCCAACACTTTTAATCATCGGAACAAGAGACAAAACCGCTATTGGAAAGCAACTAGTTTCTGAAGAAGTTCGTAAAACAATGGGGAATTATGCTGAATTGGGCAAGAAAACTCAACAAGCAATTCCGAACTCCAAATTGGCCGAGATTCCAAACACAGGACATTTGCCACACATTGAATCTTTCGATCAATTTATAAAGCCGTTAATTGCATTTTTAAAACAATAATCAACCTTAATAATAAAAATATGTTTACAATAGAGCAAATAAAAGAAGCACATGCTAAAGTAAAAAGTGGTGCTGATTTTCCAAATTATATACAGGATTTAATCATTTTGGGCGTAAAAGGATACGATACTTTCGTGCACGATGGCCATGTCCAATATTATGGTGTAAATAATTATACTGTCACTTCGGATGAAAAATATGATTTGATTGAAGTTTCCAAAACGGTAAACAAAGAACGGTTTATCGAATTTTTGGTAATGCATCAAGATGGCCAAACGGATTATTTAACTTTTTGCAATCAAGCTGGACAATGTGGAATTGCAAAATGGAGAGTTGATATTATCGAAATGACCTGCACGTACTTTGATCTCACAGGCGCAGAGATTTTGATTGAAAAAATTCCGGTTTAATTTTTAAAGTTTTATCGAAATAAACTCGCTGGAGAATTTATAAAATATCTCGCAAAGACGCAGAGGCGCAAAGTTTCATTTCTTTGCGCCTCTGCGTCTTTGCGAGACTTATTAAACTTTAATTACCAATAAAAGAATAACCACATAGAAACATAGATCCGTTATCTTCAAAGGTTTTATAGAAGTTAAAACTTTTCACATAGCTAGGTTTTCTATAAAAAAATGAAATGTCTTTTTAAGCTAAAGAAAATCTATGTTTCTATGTGGTTAAACCATTTTACATATAAGTTTAAATCAAAACTTCCATTAAAAATAAAGGTGATCAAAATTGACCACCTTTTTTTATTGAAATTAAATACTTGATTATTTAACCAAATCGAAACGATCAAGATTCATCACTTTTGTCCAAACGGCAACGAAGTCTTTTACAAATTTCTCATTTGAATCGCTACTTGCGTATACTTCGGCGATAGCTCTTAATTCTGAATTAGAACCAAAAACAAGATCAGCTCTCGTTCCAATCCATTTTGGCTGACCAGTAGAACGATCATTTCCTGCGTACAATTCCTTGTCAGCAGACAATGCTTGCCACTGCGTACTCATATCCAAAAGATTAACAAAGAAATCATTTGTAAGTTGACCTGGATGTAGAGTAAACACTCCATTTTTTGAACCATCTGCATTAATATCTAACACACGAAGTCCGCCTAAAAGAACAGTTAATTCTGGTGCCGTAAGTGTCAATAAATTTGCTTTATCAATAAGAAGTTCTTCAGTAGAAATAGTTGATCTTGTACTACGGTAGTTACGGAAACCATCCACTTTTGGTTCCAAAAATTGGAAAGATTCAACATCCGTTTGCTCTTGGGAAGCATCCGCACGACCTACCGAGAATGGAACGGTTACAGTATATCCTGCTGCTTTTGCTGCTTTTTCAACACCAGCATTTCCTGCTAAAACTATTACATCTGCCAAAGAAACTTTTTTGCCGGTTTGTTGTGCAGCATTAAATTCAGCCTGAACACTTTCTAATTTATCCAAAACCTGTTTAAGCTGCGCAGGGTTATTTACTTGCCAGTCTTTTTGCGGAGCTAATCTGATACGTGCTCCATTGGCGCCTCCACGTTTGTCAGAACCTCTAAAAGTAGATGCCGAAGCCCAAGCAGTTCCCACTAATTGTGAAGTAGTTAAACCTGTTTTTACTATTTTTTCTTTTAATTGAGCGATATCATTTTCATCAATTAATGTATGATCAACTGCCGGAATAGGATCTTGCCACAGCAATTCTTCCTGAGGCACATCACCACCTAAATAACGAGAACGAGGTCCCATATCACGATGTGTCAATTTAAACCAGGCACGGGCGAAAGCATCAGCAAATTCGTCTGGGTTTTCAAGAAAGCGGCGTGAAATTTTTTCATATTCTGGATCTAATCTTAATGACAAATCCGTTGTAAGCATTGTTGGTAAATGTTTTTTAGAACTATCAAAAGCATCAGGAATAATGGCATCGGCATTTTTGGCTACCCATTGGTGCGCACCAGCTGGACTTTTAGAAAGCTCCCATTCAAAACCAAATAGATTTTCGAAGAAATTATTACTCCATTGTGTTGGTGTTTTTGTCCAGGTAACCTCTAATCCACTTGTAATGGTATCCGGACCTTTTCCAGCACCAAAACTATTATTCCAACCAAAGCCTTGGAATTCTAATCCGGCAGCTTCTGGTTCTTTATCGACGTGGTCCGAAGTAGCGGCACCATGCGTTTTACCAAAAGTATGTCCACCAGCAATTAATGCTACGGTTTCTTCATCATTCATTGCCATACGGCCAAAAGTATCTCTTATATCTTTTGCAGCAGCAATAGGATCTGGATTTCCATCAGGTCCTTCTGGGTTTACATATATAAGTCCCATTTGTACAGCCGCAAGCGGTTTTTCCAGATTTCTGGAATGAATATGACCATCTGCATCATCATCCGAAACTAATACTCCATGATCTTTTGGCACACCTTCAGATCCATCTTTATAACGCTCATCTCCACCAAGCCATGTCGTTTCTGATCCCCAATACACTGATTCATCTGGTTCCCAAACATCGGCGCGTCCTCCGGCAAAACCAAAAGTTTTAAAACCCATTGACTCCAAAGCTACATTTCCGGTTAATATCATCAAATCTGCCCAGGAGATTTTTTTGCCATATTTTTGTTTGATTGGCCACAAAAGTCTTCTGGCTTTATCAAGACTAACGTTATCTGGCCAACTATTAAGCGGTGCAAAACGTTGTTGACCAGCACCTGCTCCTCCTCTACCATCATGTACACGGTAAGTTCCAGCACTATGCCAAGCCATTCTAATGAATAATCCTCCGTAATGTCCAAAATCCGCTGGCCACCAATCTTGAGAATCTGTCATTAATGCACGAAGGTCATTCTTAACAGCATTTAAATCTAAACTTTTGAAAGCCTCAGCGTAATCAAAACTTTCTTCCATCGGATTAGATAAAGAAGAATTTTGTCTAAGGATTTTTACTTGCAACTGCTTTGGCCACCAATCAGTATTTTTTGTGCCTGATACAGCACCTTGTTTTGAAGCATTTCCTGAGAATGGACATTTGCTTTCTCCATTAGGGTTTGGGTTTGTGTTATTTTCCATAGAGTAATTTATTTAAAACTTTCTTACGAATTTAACATATATATATTTATTTAAATATAATTTTTAATAGATAAATCTTATAGCATTAGTTTGAAATTTTCGCTTTCAAATTCAACTTTTATAGTTTCCATGACTTTAAAAAATTTTAGACCTCTTATAAAAAACCGATATAACTATCATTCAATCAGTAAAATAAAAGACTCTTTTATATTTTGAGTATAACGAAAATTTATAGAGTTGAAAATAATTTCCAAAAGAAAATATATCTACCGATCAATTACAGCCCAAAAATTTTATAACGAGTGAACATTTATATATAACATCGAATTGTATTAATCATTTAAATTTGGAGTTATTTATCTAATAATCACCATTATGGAACCTAATATTATTGGGATATTGGCCGCTATATTTACAACTGTTGCCAATATCCCGCAGACCTATACAATCATCCGGGAAAAGTCTACAGACCATATTTCAATTACCACCTATTTTATATTATTAACCGGTACTTTATTATGGACAACGTACGGAATTCTAAAAAATGACTGGCCACTAATTCTAACCAACGGATTTACTAGTATGACGAGCCTAATCATTATCATTCTCAATTTTTCTTCCAAAAAAACTATTTCTAAAATACACGAAGCTGTGTTACCTGATAAAATCATAAAAGAAGCCGAAAAGACAGAAAAGAATAAATAAGTAACAAATAAAAAAGATATGAAACCATATAAAAAAACAGGAATTATTCTCCTTAGCGTAATAGCATTATTGGTAATTATCAATTTTGCATTAGAACCAGTAGCCTTACATTATGTCAATAAAGCATTGGCAGATTTAAAAGGTTACAAAGGAAATGTCAAAGATATTGAGATTCATTTGTACCGGGGTGCTTACCGAATCGATACGCTTGTTATTGAAAAAATAGAAAAAGGAAAATCACAACCTTTTTTCAGCGCACCAGGAACGGATATTTCTATCGAATGGAAATCCTTATTTAAAGGAGCAATTGTAGCTGAATTATCAGTAGAAAAACCAGTCCTAAACTTTATTAAGAAAGGAGATAAAGTAGAAGCTGGCGGAAACAATGATTTTATAGAAACGGTAAAAAAATTATCACCCGTAAATATCAATTATGTTGAGATATTGGATGGCGAAGTACATTACATTGACCTCACCTCGAAACCAAAAATTGATGTGGCTGCAAAACAAGTTTATGCTACAGCTAAAAACCTCAGAAATGTTGAAGATCATAATAATGAACTTCCTTCGACAATACAACTAACAGCTCACACAAGTGGAAATGGAAAAATAAAAAGCAATGCTAAACTAAATGCTCTGAAAGAAATTCCCGATTTTGATTTCAATCTGGAACTCGAACGGATGGATCTCACCTACCTAAAAGATTTTACTGATGCCTATGCTAATTTCACTTTTAAGCGAGGACAATTGTACTTATCAACAGAACTGGCTATGGATGACGGAAAATACAATGGTTATATCAAACCGGTTTTGGAAAACATTAAAATAATCGATTTGACACCTGATACCGAAAAAGAAAAAAAACGTCCTTTCTTTAAAAGAATATGGGAACTTATTGTTGGAACCGGTGTTTCTATCGTAAAAAATCATCCGAAAGATCGATTGGCTACCAAAATTCCACTGAAAGGGAATGTAAACGGTGGTGAAAAATTCACATGGACTGCTATTATTAATGTACTTAGAAATGGATTTGTAAGAGCTTTTGATAAAGATGTTGAAGGTTCTATTAACTTTGATGATGCAAAATCACAAAAGATTGAAAAGAAATAAAAAATACCAGAAAATAACATGGAAAATAATTTAAAATCCGTTGATGAATACATTCTTACCTTCCCAAAAGAAGTGCAATTGCAATTAGAAAAGATTCGAAACATTATTTTAAAATCCGCTCCAAATGCTGTTGAAAGTATTTCGTATGGAATGCCTGCTTACAAAACAAATGGAAAGCCGCTAGTTTACTTTGCCGCTTACAAAAAACATATTGGTCTTTATGCCACTCCAAGCGCTCACACTGAATTTAGCGAGGAACTTTCAAAGTATAAACAAGGAAAAGGATCAGTGCAATTTCCGCTAGACAACCCAATTCCATTTGATCTTATTGAGCGTATTGTTCTATATAAGGCAAAAGAGAACGAACAAAAAGCAAAAAATTAAATAAATAATGGTTAGCCACGAATTACACGAATTATCTCACTTCCAATGATTTATAAAAATTTATTGAATTTAAAAGTAATCAGCAATATTCTATAATTTAAATATAATTCCAGCAAAGCCATTTATCCATAAAAAAGCTATATTTGTAAAGTGTGTTTTTTACACTTAAAACAAATAATTGACTTTTTAATTTCCTTTTTCATTAAATCAAATATCAAAAAGACTTATGAAATTATTTTTCAAAACCAAATCCTTGCTGCATTCAATTAAAGTAAGTTTAGTTTTTATAGCAATTACATTACTAATTCCTGTAGATTCTTTTGGACGAATTGATGGAGGAAAAGTCTATTTGTTCGCTTATGCCACGCAAAAAAAAGACAACAAAAACGGACTTCATTTTGCCTGGAGTACAGATAAATTAAATTGGCACGCGATTGGTCCCGAATATAGTTTTTTAAAAAGTGACTACGGAAACTGGGGCAACCAAAAAAGAATGCTTGCACCAATATTGTTAAGAGATAAAAACGGATTATTCCATTGTTTATGGAGTTTAAATGAAGAAGATGGCGTTTTTGCACATGCTGCTTCAACAGACCTTTTTAATTGGAAACGCCAAAGCTATATTCCTGTAATGCAAGCCAAAAACTCAGGCAATGTAATGTTTGTGGAAGCGAGTTCAAGTGCTAACGAAAACTACACCATTAGTTGGATAAGTGGTGATAAAAAAGGCGATAACGGAACTGTCTACACTACTACAACAACTGATTTTAAAAATTATACAGAAACGAAAGCAGGAAATAAAACCGACCGAAAAGATGCTCGTGAATCAATCATCATTTCAGGCGTTACGGTACAAGGAACTATTAATGAAGTCGAATGGTCATTAGTCGAAAATCTTATTAAAAACATGCAATCAGCAAAGTTTGAAGCAGAGAAAAACAATACTTCAGCGAAAGGTGACAGCGAACTATTTGCCGGATTACGCGACATTACGGTTAAGATTAAAGTTGATGCTTCCAAAAGCAAAAAAATAAGCAATATGCTTACAGGAATTTTCTTTGAAGACATTAATTACGCAGCAGATGGCGGTTTATATGCAGAATTGATTCAGAACAGAGGCTTCGAATATGATTTATCAGACAAAGTTGGAAGCGATAAAAACTGGACACACCGAACTGCCTGGATTGGGACTTTTAGCATTGATAGTTTAAATGGCATCCACCCTAACAATCCACATTATGCGATTATAAAAAACAATTTCATAAGCAACGATGGTTTTGATGGAATTCCAGTTGTTGCTGGCGAAAAATATGATTTCAGTATTTTCACCAAAGGAGCAGAAAGCGTTGCAAAACTGATTGCTCCGAATGGCATCGTATTAGCTCAAACTACTATAAAAGCAAGTCCTTCCTGGAAAAAATATTCAGCAGTATTAAAACCAAATGCAACAGTTGCCACTGCACATTTAGAAATAAGTACCAAAGGAGAAACTGCTTTGGATATGGTATCATTGTTTCCAGAAAAAACATTCAAAGGACGTAAAAATGGTTTACGAGCTGACCTTGCCCAAACCATAGCAGACATTCATCCCAAATTCGTAAGATTCCCTGGTGGATGCTTGGCACATGGTGATGGTCTTGATAATATTTATCGTTGGAAAAACACCGTTGGACCATTAGAAAGCCGCAAACCAATGCGCAATATTTGGAATTACCACCAAACCATGGGCATAGGATATTTCGAATATTTCCAATTTTGCGAAGATATAGGAGCAGCACCTGTTCCCGTGCTTGCTGCCGGAGTTCCTTGTCAAAATTCAAAAGTTGGAGGAGCTGGCCAACAGCGCGGAATTCCTATGAAAGATATGGACGAATATGTACAAGATGTATTAGATTTAATAGAATATGCGAATGGAAATGCAACCTCAAAATGGGGCAAAATTCGCGCCGAAGCTGGACATCCTGCACCATTTAATTTGAAATATATCGGAATTGGAAATGAAGACCTAATTACAGATGTCTTCGAAGAGCGTTATAAAATGATTATAAAAGCGGTTAGAGAAAAATATCCAAACATCACTATTATTGGTACAGTAGGTCCATTTTACCAAGGAACTGATTATGTAGAAGGCTGGGATTTGGCAGATAAATTGCAACTCCCGATAGTCGATGAGCATTATTACAACAGCCCGGGTTGGTTTATAAACAATCAGGATTTCTATGATAAATACGATCGCAGCAAATCAAAAGTGTACTTAGGCGAATATGCCTCTTGGGGGAATACGGTATACAACGCCCTGGCCGAAGGACTATACCTAACAGCAGTTGAGCGCAATGGCGATGTGGTTTCTATGGCAAGTTATGCTCCTCTACTCGCTCGCGAAGGTCACACACAATGGAATCCAGATATGATTTACTTTAATGGCACTGAAGTAAAACCGACTCCAAACTACTATGTTCAAAAAATGTATGGTCAAAATCCCGGCGACAATTACTTATACAGCCAAGTAAAAATTTCAGAAGACAATCCTGAAGCTGCAAAACGCATAGGAATTTCAACCACTACTAATAATGCTACTGGTGATGTAATTATAAAATTGGTAAATATGCTTCCTGTCGCATTGAACCCTTCGATTGAATTGCAAAATATAGTCCCTAAAGATCAGGACAAATACAAAGATAAAGTCACTTACACAATACTCTCAGGCAAACCAGACAGTAAATCGATACAGCAGACAAGCAGTACTACTTTTACCACGCAGGAAGCGCTTTCAAAACCGATTCCAGCCTACTCATTCGTTGTTATCAGAATACCAACTCAAAAAGAACTTAAAAAATAATTTTTTGTCCACTAACAAATAATCAGGAGCTTAATCCTGCTGTCCGCTGTATCTTGTGTGCCGAACCCCGGCACACAAGGATGCCGCTACCATCAGGGCTAGGGCATCAGTTTTCATAAGAATATTTACTTTTTATAAATTCCATTGCATCTGTCATTGCGAGGAACGAAGCAATCTCATTCAGCATATAAGTAATCTTACTTAGAATGAATTACACAAAAATCATTCAATTTGTGTGGTTTAGTGTGTTTGCTTCGTTCCTCGCAATGACGTTTTTCAGTAGAGACGTTGCACTGCAACGTCTCTACACAATATGTTTCCTCTAAAACAAATAGAAAATGTTATTCTAACCAACAACTTAACTTTACTCATTTGTTTAGATTTTACTTCCCCACTATTAAAAATCATTCTAATTTAGAAAAAAACATTAAATTAAGTATCTTAATTAAGTATTAATACTTATATTTGCGTAGTAATACTTAATTAAACAGTTATGATTAATGTAATAGTAGTCGGAAACGGCATGGTAGGTTATAAGTTTTGCGAGAAATTCGTTTCGAAATCTGGGCAAGAAAATTATCAAATTACAGTATTTGGAGAAGAGTCAAGACGTGCTTATGACCGTGTTCACCTGAGTGAATACTTTGCTGGCAAAAGCGCTGATGATCTGTCACTTTCAACGACAGAATGGTATAGAGAAAATAACATTACATTAAACACATCTGAGTTAGTTATAAAAATTGACAAAGAAAATAAAACGATAAGTACACACTTAGATAAAACATATGCGTATGACTACTTAGTTTTGGCTACAGGTTCATCTGCTTTTGTTCCTCCAATCAAAGGAGTAGAAAAAGAAGGCGTTTTTGTTTACCGAACCATAGAGGACTTAGATGCCATTATGAGCTACGCCAAAAAAATAAGATCAAATGGTGCTACTGAAGCGGCGGTCCTTGGCGGCGGTTTATTAGGTTTGGAAGCCGCCAAAGCTGTTCGTGATTTGGATCTTAACGCACACGTAGTCGAATTTGCACCACGCCTGATGCCAAGACAATTGGACCAAAGCGCCAGTAATATGTTGCAATCAAAAATTGAAGAATTAAACATCGGAATCCATCTTAACAAAGCCACTCAATATATAGATGGCGATGAAAGTATAAAAGGAATGATGTTTGCAAACGACGAATTATTAAAGGTGGACATGCTGGTTATATCGGCAGGAATTAAACCACGCGATGAACTAGCTAGGGTTTCGGGGTTGGAAGTTGGTGAGCGTGGTGGCGTTCTTGTAAATAATCAAATGTTGACATCGGATCCTTATATTTATGCCATTGGAGAAGTTGCTCTTTACAACGGAATGATTTACGGACTTGTAGCTCCTGGCTACGAAATGGCCGATGTTGCTGCCGAACAAATTCTCAAAGGAGATAAAACGATGAGAGAAACCATCGATATGTCTACTCAATTGAAATTAATTGGAGTTGAAGTTGCGAGTTTTGGTGATCCTTTTATTGAAAATGAAAATGTAACTGCAATTGTTTACGAAAATAAATTCAGCGGCATTTACAAAAGAATCAATGTAACCAAAGATGGAAAAACACTTTTAGGGGGGATTCTAGTGGGTGATTCATCGGATTACAATGGTTTATTCCAAATTTACAATAATGCATTAGCCTTACCCGCAAATCCAGAAGATTTAATTTTGGGTTCAAGAGGTGGAGAAGCTTCAACTTTTGGAAGCGCAACCGATTTGCCAGACACAGCTGTAATCTGTTCTTGTGAAAATGTTACTAAAGGCGCAATCTGCTGTTCTCTAATAGATGGAACAGCAACTACTCTTGGTGATGTGGTAAAACTAACCAAAGCAACTACAGGTTGTGGAGGCTGTAAGCCAATGGTTGTTGATATTGTAAAAGCGACTCAAAAATCACTTGGAAAAGAAATCAAAGAATCAATCTGTGAGCATTTCAACTACACCAGACAAGAATTATTTGATATCGTCAAAATAAACAAATACACTAACTTTTACGAAGTAATTGACCACCACGGAAATGGTGATGGTTGCGAAGTTTGTAAACCGGTTGTCGCTTCAATTTTCTCAAGTATTTACAACGACACTGCGAACAAACACGTTACTACTCAAGACACAAATGACCGATTCTTAGCCAATATTCAAAGAAACGGAACGTATTCAGTCGTACCAAGGGTTGCCGGTGGTGAAATCACTCCTGAGAAATTAATCGTAATTGGAGAGGTTGCCAAACAATTTGATTTATATACTAAAATTACTGGAGCGCAACGAGTAGATTTATTTGGAGCTCACTTAGATGATTTACCACAAATCTGGAGAATATTAATCGAACATGGTTTTGAAAGCGGACACGCTTACGGAAAATCGCTACGAGCTGTAAAAAGCTGTGTTGGAAACGCGTGGTGCCGTTACGGAATGGACGATAGTGCCGGTTTTGCCATTGAATTGGAAAATCGTTACAAAGGAATTCGAGCTCCTCATAAAATAAAAGGTGGTGTTTCTGCCTGTATCAGAGAATGTGCCGAGGCAAGAGGAAAAGATTTCGGATTAATCGCTGTTGAAGGTGGTTGGAATCTTTACATCTGCGGTAATGGTGGTGCTAATCCGAAACACGCTGTGTTATTAGCCGAAAAAATCGACAAAGCCACTGTTATCAAATACTTAGACCGCTTCTTAATGTATTACATCAGAACTGCTGGCCCATTGGTAAGAACCGCAACTTGGTTAGAAAAACTAGAAGGCGGAATGGACTACCTAAAAGAAGTAATCATCTTCGACCGTTTAGGAATCTGCGAAGCACTTGAAACTGAAATGGAATCATTGGTTGGTACTTTTGAATGTGAATGGAAACAAGTTTTAGAAAAACCAAGATTAAAAAAACGCTTTAGCCATTTTGTGAATACAGATGAAAAAGACGATAACATTGAATATGTGCCGTTAAGAGATCAAAAAATGCCTAGACCTTGGTAATACCGTCTTTTACCATTTAATTTTTTTACCATTAAGATATTAAGAAAATTAAATTTTATTCAATTAATATCTTAATGGTAAATCAATAAAAAACAATGTTTTTATTCAGACAAAAGAATAAATGGATAAACATAAAGTAGCACAAATCTAAAAATAAATATTTCTAATCTTGGCTCCGCTGATATCTGCCAAGCGGGGTCTTGATTAGAAAATAAAAACAAAATCCCATGGAAGAACTATTAAGCCAATATGAAACCGTAAATTTAAGTGATGTAAAAATTTGGTTCAAAGCCGGAAGCATTAACGATTTTCCAAGCAACAGAGGTGGTTGTATTAAATACAAAAACAAACAAATTGCCGTTTTTAATTTCGAAAGACGAAACGAATGGTATGCATGCCAAAATGCATGCCCTCACAAATTGGAAATGGTTTTATCCAGAGGAATGACAGGCTCTGCGGATGGAATTCCTAAAATTGCCTGTCCCATGCACAAAAAAACATTTTCATTAGTAGACGGCTCTAATTTAAATGGTGAAGATTATAAAATCGCAACTTATCCAGTAAAAATAGAAGGAGACGAAGTATTCGTTGGCTTTTTAGATTAATGTATGTATCTTTGAAATAAGCATTTTTAATGCGACACAAATACTGTTTAAACATTACTTTTTACCATTAAAAGATTAAGAAATTTAAGTTTAATGAATCTTAATTTTGAACAAATAAACGGTATTAGTGCCACAAACGAATCTATACTTTTTCAAATGAAAACAATACCTTTTTTAAACGCCAGCGCGTGGATCGACGCTGAAAACGAAGCAGATCCAAACAGTGAAATATATCAAGGTATCACTTACCCAAAAGAATTATTATATTCAGATAGAATGTATGAAAGGCTAATGGATTTTGAACCAAATGCTTCTGAAGAGGTTCAAATCGCAGCCAAAGCGCAACATATCTGCCGCTGGAAAGTAGCGCGTGAATCGTATCCAATGGATCGTGTTGGTTATTTAAAATGGAGAGAAGATTTAAAAAAATTCCACGCCAAAACTACTGCCGAAATCTTAAAAAAAGCAGGATACGAAGATGCCTTTATTGATCGTGTTTCTTTTTTGATCGAAAAAAAATTACTTAAAAAAGATCATGAAACGCAACTGTTGGAAGATGTAATTTGTCTGGTTTTCTTAGAATTTTATTTGGATCCATTTGTTCAAAAACACGATGAAGAAAAACTAAAAAACATCATCTTGAAAACCTGGAATAAAATGTCGGACAAAGGACATCAGGCGGCATTAAAAATTAACTACACACCAGAAAATCTTCAATTGATAAAAGACGCTTTGGGGTTATAAATTGGTGATTAGTAATTAGTAATTAGTAATTAGTGTAATCGTGGCAAAAAACGAATGATTCGCTTTCTTCTATGAAAAAAAAATTCAAAAACTCTTTTGATAAAATTTCGTTCAAAAAATTAAGGCGATTATACATCTTTGCCTTAATCACAATTGCTGTAACTGTTATTTTGAGCCAATTGCTCATTCAATTCAATCTTTATAGACAACTTAGTGATTCCAGAATAATCAATACTTCTGGAAAGCAAAGAATGTTGAGTCAAAAATTGACCAAAGAAGTTTTGGTACTCAATTTCATAACAGATTCTTTGCAAAAAAAGGAACAAATTGACAAGATTACCAAAATTATTTCGCAATGGAAATTCAACCATAATTCATTAGTAAACGGTAATGAAAACTTGGGTTTTCCGAAAGAAAAAAACCAAATCCTAACTCAATATTTCAAAAAAATAAAACCCAATTTTGACACTATCATTGCGGTTACCAATACTTTTTTAGCCAATAAAAAAAACAATATCAACGAGAAAGAAAATATAAAATTGGTTCAAAAATTATTAGCCAATGAAAGTGTTTTCCTTTCCGAAATGAATCAAATCGTTAGCGAATACGATGCCGAAGCGCTTGAAAAAGTAACACTGCAACGCAAAACCGAATACATTCTTCTTGGCTTTACTTTATTGATTTTATTGCTGGAATTTTTATTTATTTTCAAGCCTACGACTAAAAAAATTGAGGCACTTATTTCAAATTTATTAGCTTCTGAAAGAAAAGCTTTAAAGCTAGCGCAAGACACTGAAATCATCAGCGAAGCCAAAGAAAACTCTGTCAAAGAACTAAAATCGCTCAATTACGCAATGGAGAACACCCTACTCTATTGCCGAATCGCAACCGATGGAACGATTATTCATATTGGTGAAAAATTTGCAAAACTATTGCAGTACAACCCTTTCAATGCCGAAACCAAATTTGGCGAAGCTCTAACCGCCGACGAAAAAGAACAACTTTTCATTGACCGAATCGTGCTTCAAAATAACCGCAGAGGCTGGCAAGGAGAATTGAACATTACCACCAGATCAGAACAATCTATTTGGTTGGATTTGTCAATGATTCCGGTAACTATCAAAAAAGATGAATCCGAACTTTTAATCATTTGTTTCGACATCACCGAACGCAAAAAAGCGGTTCAGGAAGTAGAGCGTCTGAACGCTGCCAATATCGCCGATAAATTAAACCAGCAGAAAATAATTTCCAGCAAGATCGTCGAAAATCAGGAAAACGAACAAAATAGAATCGCTAGGGAAATCCATGACGGAATCGGACAAATGTTGACCGGATTAAAATTCAGTCTGGAAAGTATAGATCTAAATGACAAAGAAAAAGCAGCGATAAAAGTAGAATATTTAAAAAAGTTATCGCTCGATATTATTAAAGGTGTCCGGACGGCGACTTTCAACTTGATGCCTCCGGAATTGAGTGACCACGGTATCAACTCAGCACTTACGAAGCTCACTCAGGAACTTTCTAAACTCACCGGAAAGAATATTTTATTTTACAACAAAACCGATTTTAACGCAAGATTGGATTCCTTAATCGAAATAAACATTTACCGATTAACGCAGGAAGCCATCAACAACGCCATCAAATACGCCGATTCTACGCATATTATAGTCCAGCTTTCGCATAGTGCAACACTTTTGAGCATCATTGTTGACGACAATGGAAAAGGTTTTGATATTAATGCCGTTGAAAAAAAGAGAAACAGCGAATCTGGTATGGGAATGTTGTTCATGAAAGAGCGAATTCAATACATTAATGGCCGTGTTTTCTTCAATTCTATTCCAAATGAGGGAACTAGAATTACTTTTAATATTCCAATTTAATAATCGTTTGTTAAGTCATTGCGAGGAACGAAGCAATCTCAT
>Ga0308157_10003416_pt1 | contig 23191 bp, 25 predicted proteins | sample PhyBR1_FD_201035 | JGI IMG/M metagenome (GOLD analysis project Ga0308157, IMG submission 201035) | Phyllosphere microbial communities from UC Gill Tract Community Farm, Albany, California, United States - DLSLB.R1 | ecosystem: Host-associated > Plants > Phyllosphere > Unclassified | place: USA...
ATCAACGCGCTTTTCACTGCGAGGCGCAAATCGATGCAAGCGTGCAAGCGCCAGCTCTTCCTCAAGCTTAAAGACGCGTTGGGCAAGCTCCTGGTTTTCTGCCTGTAACGCTGCTATCTGCGCCATCAGATCTGCGACGGTGGGTTGGCCTGCTCGATTCATCCCAATGCTTGAATCGAACACAGTCAGCGACGTCAATAAATTAATTCATGGGTTTTTATACTTATGCGCCGGGCTTAAACCCCTTATCCGGCAATTCTATATTGTCGAACCGGATGACGAACCATCGCATCGATATCAATGCCATCAAGCAACCAGTGCAATTGCTCCGTTGTAAGCTGCATGATTGTGTCCTGACGCTGCGGCCAACGGAATTTGTCGTCAGTCAACCGCTTTAACAAAAGCACAAAGCCTGATCGATCAAAGAATAAGATTTTCATCCGGTCACGACGGCGGTTGCAAAATGCGAAGATCGCAGGTGCAAACGGGTCGAGTTCCATCTCCTCCTGAACAAGTACCGCAAGGCTATTGATCCCACCCCGGAAGTCGATAGGATCACGGTGCAGATAGACCTGAATGTCAGGGACAAGTCTAAACATTGCTGACCGCTCCGATGAGCGCCGTCAATGCACGAGCATCGTCGCATTCCAGTGACAGCTTCACACCGTTGGGCAGCGACACATGCAGCTTTGCCGCAGAGGAGAACGAAGCAGCATTCGCAGGAGCCTGCCGCATCTCGCCAGAATCGCGAACCTTCAAGTTCAGGGCGTGGGCGTCGTCATGTCTGGATACAATATCGTTTACAGCAGCCTCGATCCGAACCGGAATAAAAGCCGACTTCAAAGGTGGGGACATCGCCTCAATTTGTGCTTCTTTGTACTTTCGCACCCACTTGCGCACAAGGTTCGAATTTATTCCATGATCAAGGGCAACACGCGACAGTGACGTGCCAGGTTCAAGGGCAGCTGCAACCACCTGCTGCTTCCAGGCTCGATCATAGTGATGGCTCCCTTGTCGGTCCACAAACAGCACATGCGACCTGTCTCCATCCGCTCCCATAGTTCCCATCGGTGTCCACCCTTTCTATCGGTGGGAACCCTTTGCACCAATCTATTAAGCCAAAAAAGGTGCCGCGAATTGCGCGCTTACGAAGCTTGGACTGGGTCGCGAACTGGATATCGTTTGAACAGTGGGCGAAGACCTCCGGCGGATCATGAAAATTCAATGTCGAGGTGGCGGGCGGTCCCTCAAGGAATACGGTCGCGCCCCCTGATCGGGGTCGCGGGTTCTCTTCTTTCTGTCGTGCCATTCTACGGCTGCTCAGCCCGCGTCAAGGACGAGCGTGGCCCCCCGGTTTTCTCTCTGCTCCGGTTCCCTGCGCTCCGACAAAATCGGCACCCCACTCGCTGGCGCTGCCGGTCGCGTTCCGCGATCCCTGACACGGGCTTCGTGCGCACGTGGCCTCGTTGACGTCATTAAAAAGGGAGACGATCAACATGACCACAATGGATCAGATCATCGAATTGCGCGCCGAGCTGCGGAATTGTTACTTCACCAAGAAAGAACGTGCCGCGGCCAAGGCCGAACTGGCTGCTCTGATCGCAAAGGCGCAGGCTGAGGATAAGCACTTCGCGCGTTACATCGACGTCTTTCTTGCGGATATCGCATGAGCAACAAGAAGAAGGGCGCGAGGCGCCCTTCTTCACATGCGCACTTCACAAACACCCAGATCATCCGACGCGCCGTCGCCTGTTCCAGGTGAAGGTGCTCGCCGAACGCGACGTCACGCTGGCGGAAGCCTATGGCGAGATCAGTGCCGCATCGCCTGCATGCGGCGCCTGTCTCTGTGAGGATCGAGACCAACTGAACATCGGTCCTCATGCAGCTCAGCCGTTGAGGGCGTCCTTGATCGCCTTGGCCGGCGTGAAGGTCAGCTTCTTCGAAGCCGCGATCTTGATCGTTGCGCCCGTGGAGGGATTGCGACCCTCGCGCTCCGGTGTCTCCTTGATTTTAAATTTTCCGAACCCCGGCAAGGACGTTTCCGCACCAGCTTGGGCCGCGTCTGCAATTTGCTTCAACACGCTTTCGACAATGGTTTTTGCCTGAGCTCTCGTCAGACTCTGTTCCGTGGCGATCTTGTCAGCGATTTCATTCGTCGTTGTCATTGAATATATCCCTATGGTTATAGCACCATCTTTTTATGACGACGAAATCTGCTTTCCGGAAGAGAGGTGGATATGGAGCTACGCTGCAATTCTGCGGAAAACCACAGGTTTTCGCGATATCTGCTTGCCGAAACGGTCAATTTAGCTTTCCGGAGATATTCTCAATCCCGATAGCCGCGTCTCCGCTTCGTGCGCTCCAGTTTCGCCATCGTCATCAAGGCCTCTTCCGGTTTGTCGTAAGTGTCCATCATCGACTGGCCGTTCGTGCCGATCCTGCCCCAATTACGGACGACCGATGCACCGCCGAACAAGGTCGGCTGGATCGCAAGCGAGTAGAACCGGCGCATATTCTGCGTTGAATCAATTCGGCGCATATGAACGTTGCGGTCACCATCACTCGACATGGCAGGAGTCTCGCTTCCCCTGGAAGCGGCGTCCAACGAGTTTTATGAATCGCAACGGCCTGATCGATTCACGCCGTTGATGGATGTTTCTCTTTCCGAGCGTTTCTTGGCTGCAAGGCGTCCGGGATGGGATTGGGCGAGCCGCTGCTTTGCAGCGGATGGGCTCTAATCGCGGCATTCGCCACTCACGGAATCCGCTCCAACGGTTTCCGCGCATGCGCGTGTCGATCCCGCTCGCACCGCGCATGGCGACATGCGGGAACCCATCCTCCTCCCCGAAAATTGATCCTCTATCAAAGTGCGAGGAGGTATGGAGACGTATGCTGACTAATGAAAGATATATATCTATATACGGAATTGATCATACCAAAAATATATATATATATATATACTCTAATGTCAGGAATAAGGACATACATAGATGCGCCTATGGCCTTGAAAAGGGTAGGAATACATTATCATGAGTGTCAAGGATACGGCTCGCAGGCAATATGTCAGAGCAGCGAACAAAGCAGCTGGCCAGATGCTCGACATCGGTCGCCCTAACGAGGGTTGGGTAGCTCTCGTTCGCAAGGCGCTTGGCATGTCCGGTGCGCAGCTTGCCCGCCGAATGGGCGTCAGCAAGTCTGCCGTGTACCAGGTCGAGCGCCTTGAGCCCGAGGGCGGGGTTACCTTGCGGCAAATGGAAAAACTCGCCGAGGCACTTGGCTGCCGTTTTGTCTACGCTATCGTACCGGAGGGCCAGATAGACGATGTGATCTCGAGACAAGCCCGTTCTAAGGCCGAGGCGATGATCCGTCGTGCCAGCGCGCACATGGCGCTGGAACAGCAGTCTCTCCCTGCCGAGCAGATCAACGCGGAGATCAAGCGGCAGGCAGATCACCTGATTCGTACCATCCCATCCGACTTTTGGGATGCGCCATGATCCTGGACGAACCGGAAGGGGCGACGCCGCTCGATCCTGACGAGATTGCTGACCTTAAGTTTGCGCATGTCACCACGCGCGGTGAACTAGACGAACTCGAACAGGCTAATATCGTGCAAGGCCTGCGCTGGCTGTCGCGCCGCCGCGGCGGCGATATCCTTACGGATGGGTTCATCAGCAAACTGCATCAACGCCTGTTTGGAGACGTTTGGGAATGGGCAGGCAGGTATCGTCTACGGGAGAAAAACATCGGAATAAATCCGCTTCACGTGCCGACACAGCTACGCATTCATCTGGACAACGCACGGTACTGGGCGGAGCATGGCGTATTCTCTCCACTGGAAGCGGCAGCAAGGTTCCATCACCGGCTGGTGCAGATTCATCCCTTTCCGAATGGAAACGGCCGTCATGCCCGTATCGCCACCGATGTATTCCTGGAGGACTATTACGACCACAAACCGATAACATGGGCGAGTGGATTTGACCTGCAGGCAGACAACGCGCGGCGTACCGCCTACATCGCCGCTTTGCGGGCTGCCGATGGGGAGCGTTTCGAGGCGCTACTGGCTTTTGTCGGAGCCGAACGATGACATCCCGGGCAGGTTCTGTCCATACAAACACCTCAACCAAGGGAAGGGCTTCGCTCTCCCTTAAGCCCACCGATGGATAAGGGGACGGTGTCCTTCCTCTCTCTGGAAGGCCGAACGCACGCTTCCCTCATCGGGGTATTTGGATGGGAATGGATGGACAATTGGCCAAACGGGAAAGCGTCATTCTGGGCGGTCTGCCGGAGCTATCCGGTGCGATCCTGGAACTCCCGCGCGAACATGGCCCCATGACAGTACAGGAAGGCGCACGTATAACAGGCGCAAGCCGCAATACGGTGAAGGATCATCTCAAGCTTTTGACCGAACAGGTCATCTCACACTGCAAGGGGTTGGTCGAGATGCCTGGTACTGTCTCTCATGCACATGGTCCCGGCAACAGATGAGAGCGACCTGAATCGGAAAAACAACCTCGAGTGAAACCATCTCAATGAATCACGAACCCGACAATCCGCAAACGCCAACGCCGCGCCGCAGTTTCGCCTATCGGTTTGCAGCATCGCTGATCGCATTTCCATTCAAGGTTTTGGAAATCATCGGTTGGGCCGGATTTTATGGTACCTGGCATTTGCTCTATTATGCCGCCTGCGCATTCCGAGCCTTCACTGGTTTTGCGGTTCTGGCAGGGATCGTGATGTTGCCGCTGGCATTTGGTGTCTTCGTTAAACCGAGCACAGCTCCGATGCCATGGTGGTTCTTCCTTATCACGGCAATTGGCATGTTCGCATTCGCGATTGGGTACAATCTGTTTCTCGACTGGTTCGCGCCTCCCGGCGCTGAATATCCTTTCGACCGATACCGTCCGTCGCTCAAGCGGAAGTCTTGACGAACCGGTTTGGGTTTGCCTCGGAATTCATGTCCTTTCTCCGGAAGTAGATCGCCCGCCCGCAGCGGATAGGGTCGTGTCCCTGCACAATGATGATCTGCTCATCCTTGTGCATCTGCTGTGTGATCTCATGCGGCATGATCAATGGCCGGCGTTGCAGGTTGAGACTTTCGGACTTTCGCGTTCCGCTGTTGGAATTGCTCCACCCGACATTGCGCGACTTGCCTTGCACCTCGACAGTCATCTCACCACATTGCGCGGAAACGTTTCGGGCCGTATCGAGCGCCTTTATGGCCGCGTAGGATGCAAAGGCGCATCCGTCGATCCACGATGTCGCGCCGTCTTTTCCGAAATGCCGTTCGAGCTGGCCGACTGACTGGTACATGAGCATCAGCGTGATGCCGTACTTTCTTCCCCGGTCGCGTGCTTCCTCAAGCACCCGCATATAGCCAAGCAAATCGACCTCATCGAGCATGAACAGGGCGCGCCGTTCGAACGCGCCGTCGGCCTGTGTCATCGCATTGATCAGTGATCCGATTATCACCCGGCCGATGCCTGGATAGGAACGCAGGATTGATGCAGGGATATTCAGGAACACGTCTCGTTTGCCCGAGACGATATCGCTCGATCTGAACGAGCGCCCGCAGACCAGAGCGGCATAATTGTCGAGTGACAGCCACTGCGTATCTTTCGATGCCGTCGAATAGACACCGGAGAAGGTCTGCTCCGTCATGTTGGTGAAGACACCCAATGTTTCCCGGATAAACGTCGAGCCCGATGTCTCCTGAATGTCACGGAGCATTGCCAGCACTGACGGCTCCGGTTCGGAGACGATCTGGCGCAAGCTACGCAGATTGCGCCGCCCCTCATATTCGGGAGAGAGCACGACGTGAGCGAGCAATCCGGTCAGAAGGTTATGTGCCTGGTTCTGGAAATAGCTGCCTGTCGATGACTCGAAGCGGGCGCTTTCAGACAAGAGCATATGGGCGACCGCGACAATATCCTCTTCCTTGTGCTGTGACGTTTCGATCCAGTCGAGGATATTGAACCCGGCGACCGGGTTCGATGGATCGAGCACCATGCACTCGCGTTTCAAAACGCTCGTGCGATGCTGGACAACCATTGGCGCAACTTCAGTAGAGGGATCGAGGCAGATCACCGGTCCGGTGTAACGCAGCGCTGTCGGTACGACATTGCTGGTGGTTTTAAACCCACCCGATCCGGCAAAGAACAACATGTGCGTAGAGTCGAAATCCTGCTTGTATGTAAGAAGTGGTGCTGAGCCTCCGCTCCCCCAGGTCTCGGGGTTGCGGGGATCGAATGGCACGTCGCGGATTGTTTCCCTGTCGACGCGGTATCGCTCGCCAATGACGATTTCGCCGTCAGGCGGAAAGAGCTTTCCGGCTGACGACATCAGCAGCCAATCGGCATCGCCGAAGGTTCCACGCTTAGCGCGTTTGACGGAATCGGTAACTACCACTGAGATCCGTGCGGAAATCGCCACGATAATGAATCCGACCGCCGCGGCAATCACCGCGAAGAAGTCGAGATAGGAAAGCACTTCATCCCACGTCACCGCTCCGCTCTCGACGGATGGCGACAGCCGCGCATATTCGCGCAGCGCGTAGAAGCCGGCGACGCCGAGGAAGCAGATGAGGCTCATCATCGCAACCGGGCGGCGACGATGAAACGGCAGCGCAAGAACAGTGATCAAACCTGCTATAGGTCCGAACAGCAGGTTCGGCAGCGGCGCAGACCGCAGAAACCACCAGGCGCTTTCCGGTGAGAAGCCGCCCGCCATTGCCTGCCATCGGTACGACGTGATCGACAATGTGATCACCGTCACAGTGATAGGCACGATCGCCCACAACAGCGCCGGACTGATTTTGCTTCTCGACGCCATGTCGGCATCCTCCAATCTGTGTTTAGCCACCAGTCGCTTTTTCGGAATTGGCAGATGTTGCCGGGGGCGTTAATCGCGCGTCGGCTTCTTTGAGGCGCTCGCTCTGGAACGCCATGCCGCCCTTGGCTTTGAGCCGATGGTGCTCGGGCGACCCGACCCGGACTGTCGCTGCCTCCAACAAAACACCAAGCAGGAAGGCACGATCTGCTTCCCGCAGACCGGCCTTTACGATCAATCCGCCAAGGGTGATCTTTTCGCGCGCGTCTTTCTTGCGTTCATCGGTCATGGCGAATCTACGCCTCCTTTCCAGAACGAGAATGCGCTGATCGAGGCGCTTAAGCAGATGCGCCTGAAGTCCCCTTGCCGCCTTTGCGAAATCGCGCGGCGATCTCCTCGAAGATCACATCAAGTTCGCTGTCGGCGATGTCGAGTTCTGCCAAACCGGCTTTTGCCGCCGCGCGGGCAAAGCGCTCATTGGCCTTTACTACCAAGCTCTTCCTACGTTCCTTCAGTCGTTCAATCTGGGCGTCGATCTCTGAAATTGATGATTTAGCGCGCATTTATGGCTTTTCCTTCCGGTTGATAGCATCGTTCAATGCCGATTATACACGCTAGTGCATTATAGTAAAAGATGCTACATTTCCTGCGGGTCGATAGGCCCGCTTTTGGTCTGCGCCCCGTGGGCGCATCCCGAGAGACGGCATCGGCCCTTCGGTCCGATCTGTTCGAGGGCGCAATATACGTCGCAGTAAGCGACATGCTTGAAGGGGAGTTTTGATCGCATGGCGATCATGTTCGTACGGGCACAGGTGATCAGTCGCGGAGCTGGGCGCAGCGTCGTCTCGGCTGCCGCCTATCGCCATCGTACGAGGATGGTGGATGAACAGACCGGCGTCAGCTTCCGCTATGAAGGCGGCGCTTCCGAGCTGGTCCATGAAGAGCTCGCATTGCCGGATACGACCCCGAGCTGGCTGCGCACGATGATCGATGGCCGAACAATCGCAGGTGCCAGCGAAGTGCTGTGGAATGCAGTCGATTCATTCGAAAAAAGGGCAGACGCGCAGCTTGCCCGTGAGATGAACTTCGCCCTGCCGGAGGAACTGTCGAAGGCGGAGAATACCGCGCTTGTCCGCGAATTCGTTCGCGATCATCTGACATCGAATGGCATGGTTGCCGATTGGGTCTATCACGACAAGGACGGTAATCCGCATATCCATGTGATGACCACATTGCGGCCGTTGATCGATGACGGATTCGGCCCAAAGAAAGTGGGGGTTCTTGGCGATGATGGTGAGCCGCTGCGCGTCGTCACGCCCGACCGGCCAAAGGGCAAGATCGTCTATCGGCTTTGGGCAGGCGACAAGGAAACCATGAAGGCGTGGAAGATCGCCTGGGCCGAAACAGCCAACAAGCATCTCTCAATTGCTGGATATGACATTCGTCTCGATGGCCGTTCATATGCGGAGCAGGGGCTCGACGGTATCGCGCAAAGCCATCTCGGCCCGGCCAAGGCGGCTTTGGCGCGAAAGGGTCGTGAGATGTATTTCGCACCGGCTGCATTGGCGAAACGTCAGGAAATGGCCGACCGCTTGGCCGACGAACCGGGGCTTTTGCTGAAGCAGCTGAGCCGCGAATGCTCGACCTTCGATGAGCGAGAAATCGCTAAAGCGCTGCATCGCTATGTCGACGATCCGACCGTGTTCGCCAACATTCGCGCGCAGCTGATGGCGTCATCGGATCTGGTGACGCTGAAGCCACAGCAGATCGATCCGAAAACCGGCAAGGTCAGCGACATTGCAGTCTTCACCACGCGCGCCATGCTTCGTACCGAATATGATATGGCGCAGTCGGCCTCGGAGCTGACGCGGCGATCAGGGTTCATTGTAGCGACAGAAAAGGTCGATGACGCCATCCGTGCGGTCGAGGGCCGTGATCCGCAAAAGCCGTTCAGGCTCGATGCGGAACAAGCTGATGCTGTTCGGCATGTCACCGGCGATGGCGGAATTGCGGCTGTCGTCGGTCTCGCCGGTGCTGGTAAATCCACTCTTCTAGATGCAGCACGGATTGCATGGGAGAGCGATGGCCGTCGCGTCATTGGCGCAGCGCTTGCAGGCAAGGCAGCCGAGGGTCTCGAGGAAAGCTCCGGCATCAAGTCGCGCACCCTCGCCGCATGGGAATTGGCTTGGGCGGATGGAAAGAACACGCTGCAGAAGGGCGATGTTCTGGTTGTCGACGAAGCCGGCATGGTGTCGTCGGAGCAGTTGGCGCGGGTGCTTAAGATCGTCGAGGATGCCGGCGCGAAAGCCGTTCTTGTCGGCGACCCGATGCAGCTTCAGCCCATTCAGGCCGGCGCTGCATTCCGCGCCATTGTCGAACGGATTGGTTTTGCCGAACTGACCGGTGTGCGCCGGCAACGCGAGCAATGGGCGCGTGACGCGTCCCGCCTGTTCGCGCGCGGAAAGGTCGAAGAGGCGCTCGACGCTTATGCCCAGCACGACCGCATCGTCGAGATTGATACCCGCGATGCGGCAATCGACCGGATTGTCACTGATTGGGGTCAGGCGCGGGAAGACTATCGAGCGAAGGCCGAATCCGAGAACCGCACTCTGAACGGTTCCGAGCTTCTCGTTCTGGCACAGACCAATGATGATGTTAGGAAGCTCAATGAGGCGATCCGGACTGTCATGGCCGGGCAGGGCGCACTCAGTGACGGACGGGCATTCCAAACCGAACGGGGTGTCCGCGAGTTTGCAGTTGGCGACCGATTGATCTTTCTCGAAAACGCCCGTTTCGTTGAGCGGATGGCCCCGCATCTGTCTGTTCAGCATGTGAAGAATGGCATGTTGGGTACCGTGGTCCGCACGACGACCGAGCGCGGCGAGACGCTGCTGACGGTGAAGTTAGATGCCGACCGAGAGGTCACATTCGGGCAGGACACCTATCGCAACATCGATCACGGCTATGCCGCAACGGTGCACAAATCGCAAGGAGCGACGGTCGACCGCACCTTCGTGCTGGCCACCGGGATGATGGATCAGCATCTGGCCTATGTCGCGATGTCTCGTCACCGGGACCGCGCCGATCTCTATATGGCGCAGGAGGACTTTGCGCCACACCAGCAATGGGGCAGAGGGCCGCGCGTCGATCACGCGGCGGGTGTCACCGGCGAACTAGTTGAAACCGGCGAAGCCAAATTCCGCCCCAATGACGAGGACGCCAAAGAAAGCCCTTATGCCGATGTCCGCGCCAATGACGGCACGGTTCATCGTGTCTGGGGCGTCAGCCTGCCGAAAGCTATCGAGGATGGCAGCGTCACGCTCGGTGATACGGTGACCTTGCGCAAGGACGGGGTCGAGCAGGTCACCGTCAAGGTTCCCGTCATCGATCCCGAAACCGGCAAGAAGACGTTCGAGGAGCGAGAGGTCGAGCGGAACGTCTGGACCGCGAAACAGATCGAGACGGCCGAGATCCGGCAGGAGCGCATCGAGCAGGAAAGTCATCGCCCGGAATTGTTCAAACAACTGGTCGAGCGCCTGTCCCGCTCCGGTGCCAAGACCACAACGCTCGATTACGAAAGCGAGGCGGGCTACCAGGCGCAGGTCATCGACTTCGCCCGGCGCCGGAACATGGATCATGCTGCCGAGATTGCGGCCGGGATGGAAGAAGGGGTGGAGCGGCGGCTGTCGTGGATTGCCGCGCAGCGCAATCGTGTCGCGAGGCTTTGGGAGCGCGCCAGCGTCGCGCTCGGTTTTGCAATCGAGAAGGAGCGCAGCGTCTCCTATGACGATCAGGCGGTCCGGACGCAAACTATCGCCCCGGCTTCTGTCGTGGACGCGGGGATCGCACCGGCGCAGATTGCGCCGGGTGTCGAAGAGGCGCGTTATCTGCTCGCGCCGCAGACAAGCTTTGTCCGCTCGCTGGACGAAGACGCGCGGATAGAACACCTGGCGTCAGCACGATGGAAAGAGCGCGAAGCGATCCTGCTGCCCGTGTTAGAGCGCATTTATCGGGACCCTGCCGCTGTCCTCTATCGATTGAACGGCCAAGCGTCAGACTTCGATGTCGAGCCGCGGCGGCTTGGCGAAGATCTTGCTCGCGATCCTTCCATGCTTGGCGCCATGCGGGGCAGTGCCAGCCTGGTTGATGGGCAGATGGCCCGAAAGGAGCGAGCGGACGCCGTGGCGGCAATCGCCGAGCTGGAGCCTCTGGCGCGCAGTCACGCCGAGAGCTTCAAGCGCGACCGGAGTCTTTTTGAGAACCTTGAGCATAGGCGCCGGGCGGCGATGTCCCTTTCAGTGCCGGCACTTTCCCCGCACGCCGTGGCACGGCTCAAGGAGATAGAGGCGGTGCGCGATAACGGCGGGGAGGGCGCTTACAAGATCGCCTTCGCCTATGCTGCGGAGGAGCGGTCCCTTGTCCAGGAAATGAAAGCTGCCGGAGAGGCGCTGACCGCCCGCTTCGGCTGGAGCGCCTTCACCGACAAGGCTGACCACTATGCGCAAAAGCAGATGGTTGATCGCATGCCGGAGGACATGACGCCGGAGCGTCGCGACGAGATGACGACATTGTTCGCGGCGGTGCGGCGCTTTACCGAGTTGCAATATCTCACTGAGAAGCGCGACCCGACCCGCATCGTCGCGCCGGCCGCTTACGATCCGACCCGAACACCGGAGATGTCCAAGCTGCCGGCATTGCCGATGCTCGCAGCTGTGACCGAGTTCAAGACCTCGGTCGACGATGAAGCCAGGCGTCGTGCGGTTGAGGTTGTCCATTACAAGCAGCAGCGCGCGGCCCTTGCCGAGACCGCCCAGCGCGTCTGGCGTGATCCGGCAGCCACGCTGGCAACGATCGAAGATCTTCTCACAAAGGGTGTCGATCCCGAGCGTATCGCCCGCGCGGTCGGAAACGAACCATCCGCTTATGGGCCGTTACGCGGTTCCGACCGGATCATGGACAGGCTGTTGGCTCCGGGTAAGGAACGCAAGGAAGCCGTTCAGTCTCTTGAGACTGCCACCACGCAGGTTCGCTCGATGGGCCAGGCCTGGCGCGCCACCTTCGACGCCGAGAAGGCTGCGGTCGAGGCGGACAGGAACCGTATGGGCGTGCCGGTCCCTGGATTGTCGAAGCGCGCCGAGGGAGAGCTGGCTTGCCTGGCAGTTGCGATCGAGAAATCTCCCAAGGACATTACACCGCTCGTTCGTTTACTCGATGCCGGGATCCGCGCGGAATTCGCTTCCGTCAGCAAGGCGCTCGACGCTCGCTTCGGGCCAGGCGCTGTTGGGCGCGGCGATCAGGCCGTCATCGATCGTGTGCCGCCGACGCAGCGCAAGGTCTTCGAGACCATGCAGCCTAGGCTGAAAGTGCTGCAGCAGGCAGTGCGTGCCGACCGTGCGCAGGAAATTATCGCCGAGCGTCAGATGCGGGCGCTGCGCCAGGCAAATGGTATCGACAGATAACAACCAGGAAAGGGGCATCGATGCATGAGCAGCAGACTTCCTATGAGGCGATTGTGCGCGCCGACATTGCGATTGAGATTATGAACAAGGCGTGCGGGCTTGTTTCCGAGCGCATCTTTCGAACCGAAATCCTGCCCGACTATCTTCCCGGTGACATTGGCAATGCCGAGCGCCCGACGCTCATCGTGCTGGGGGCCATCCCGGTTCCGGCAAATCAGCTGTGCTCACTGCGGTTCACGCGGAATTGGAACAATCCGGCACTGTCGTCCGCATTGTGACCGATGATTTGCAGTCATACCATCCGGATTACATCAACGGTCAAACGACCGGCCCGGTAGGAGCCTCGCACTCGACCCAGACCGATAGAGCGAAAAGCTGTTTACTGTTGCCATGGAGCAGGGTGTTCAATTGGTCGCGACGAAGCACGTCTTGATCAAAGCGGCCAATCGCGATATCCCCTGCCTGAAACCATGGAACAAGTCGGGCATCGCTCCGTACAATAGGCATCTGACTACTATAACAATTCCAAGCGGCGCAGCGGGTAGGCGTTGAGATTGCTTTAGGCCTAGACCGTCATTGGAGGACTAACCTGCTCGCGTCTGAGATGGGGTGCGTTTTGGTTCTACTCGACAACTGGGCTTGATAGCAGTTTGCCTTGTGTAGTGCGGTAAGCGGCGAACCCGTCAGCAATGCACATTGTTGGGGAATGATAGTCTGGCGATAAGGCCGTTTGGTTGCTGATCAAGCAGATCCAGGCGTCCCCCGTGTGCTTGCATGATTTCGGCAACGATCGAAAGCCCCAGCCCAAAACCGCTATTAGCGCCGCCGCGGGCGCTATCAATCTTGAAAAATGGCTCCAGTACACGCGGCTTGTTGGGCTCGGGGATACCCGGTCCGTCATCAATAACATCAATGATCATCGCGTCTTCATTTTCCCGCAGATGAACAATCACTGAGCTGCCGAATTTTGTTGCATTGTCGCAAAGATTCGTAATCGCGCGTGTGAGCGCGAGGGGTTTGCAATTGGCAATGAACCTATTCGGTCCCCGATAGCACACGTCAAAACCAACATCGGAAAATTCGCTACAGATCGTCTGAAGTGTGCTGGCGATATTCGTACGCTCGACGGCTTCATGACTGTAGTTGTCGCGCAAGAAAACAAGGCTCTCGCCCAACAGCTTGTCAAGATGCTGAATGTCGGTCAACATCGTGTCCCGCGTTGCCCCTCCGGGCAAACGCTCCGCCTTGAGCCGTAATCGTGTTAACGGTGTTCGCAGGTCATGACTGATACCGCGCAGCATGCGGGTTCGAGATTCCACCATGATCGCGATCCGTTTGCGCATAGCGTTCAATGCCCTTGCCAGCGTGACGATCTCGACACTCCCGCGTTCGTTGAACACCTCCGTATGGATCGATATATCCGCGTTGATTGCCGCACGCGATATTCGCCGCAGGGGCAAGGTAATAGCCCAGATGGCGAAAACTGATAGCATAAAAATCAGAGTGATCAGCGCGATCAAGTAATATGAACCACGCACGGCGAAATTGCCGCCGGGGAAGGAACTGGAAGAAATGGAACCAACCAACATAGTTGTACCATCCACTGGGAAAGCGACAACACGGCGATCGTACAGGAACGTCCTCCACCCCCCCAGTGGGAGAACTATGTTGTCAGGCGGGAACAGCCACCCCACAACGTCTCCTTGCTGGATGTCGTCGTGAACTGCCTGCTCAGAGCCAAAGGCATCAATATCATGTCTCGACCTGATCGTTGCGCAGCAACAAGGATGATTTGGCTCTCACCGGGTGTTGCCTCTCTTAAAAGCTCGCTTATTGCCTGAGTACGTTCGGCAACCGCTTCGATATCTAATCCCTCGTATTCTCTGACCCAGCGCTCAAGCACGGGCCCGGTCGTGACGACGATCATGATAGCGAACACAATAATAGCGATGATCTGTCCGTGAATGGTCTTTGGACCACGTGGCAAATGCAATCTCATACCGTTCCTTCAGGCGCCCTGCTGAGGTTTGAAGTGTAGGAAAACCGGACCTAGTCAACCGCGATTTTAAGTTTCATTGCAGCCTCGCTCGGTTGGTGTGTCGCCTGTTATGCCTTATTCACCGCTATGCGCATAGTTGTGGGATCGGTCTCCTTAGCAATTTGATACATTGTTATGCCGATGAAGTTAGGCAAGCCGGGGGCCTTTGTGTACACCCGTAGCCATAAGCATCAAGATGCTCTGCCTGCCGTTTTTGACGTCGCAAATAGACAGTGCTTATTCAGTCGCTAACGGCACTATATTACCCGCAATGTTTGTGCGCAGACGAACCCTATCCACAGCAGATTTGCTACCTTTAGTACAATGTCACCTGTGGGACATCGAGAAGTACTGTCTGGCCCTGTACGAGAACTCTGATCGCAGGAATCAGCAGGACGAATATCATTCCGTCCAAAACCGTCCGCCGCCAAATGGCGGGATCGACCGTCAGCACATCGGCGTCTCGCCACAATCCTAGACGCGGAAAGAAGCGGGGAACTGAGTGACAATAGGCATCATAAGCCGCTTCGTGGACGCGGGATAAGCCAGCTTCCTCATGGAGGACGACGGGCAAAAAGATCGCGTAGGCCCCAAGAAGCATGAACAATGCCATCGCTATGCTACCGGTTTGCGTTCCCAGTCCGGCAACAGCAATAAACGAAAAAAAATAGAGCGGATTGCGCATCACCGAGTATGGGCCTACGGTTATCAGGGAGCTGGTCTTCCTGCCCCCAATATACAGTATACACCACGCGCGACCAAGAATTGCGGCAAAAATCAACACAGCACCAAAGCCTTCGATCCAGCTTCGTTCCCAAGTGCCTGATTGGAAATAAGGTGCCGTGAAAAAAGACATCGGCATAAAGATAATGCCGGCAAGCCAAATCTTGGTCTTTCGACGGGACTGTACTCGCGCGAGACTACGTTGTGTATCGTGAACTTGGGACATTGTGCTCTTCCTGATACTGTTTTGGCGATCACGCCGACAAGTTCGGAATAGCGCACGTGCTATAGAGACAATGTTCGATTGTGTTGCGATATATTAATACCTGTCAGGCAATATTACGACAACATAACGTAGACCGTTGTTGTTAAGGGGATTCACAATAGGAATGGATGTGTCTTTCGGACTGAGCGATTAACACTGCCTACACTTCCTCGACCGTCGCAGTGAACGTATATCCACCCAGTCTCACTGTCTGAAGCAAAGCCGGCTCTTTAGGATTGACCTCGATTTTCTGTCGAAGACGACTGATGTGGACGTCGATGCTTCGCTCAATCGGCCCGGCTAGTCCAGAATGTGTCATTGAAAGGAGTTCCTCTCGGGTAATCACGTGGCCTGGATTCCGGCAAAGAGCCAGCAGCAGATCAAACTCCGTGGTTGTTAAAGCAACGCGAGCATTGCTCGGGTCATGGAGCTGGCGGCGCATTGGATCGATTTTCCATCCATCAAACCGAAGCGTTCGTTGCGCGGTGTTCTTGACTAGACCGTAGGAGGCCCTTCGCAACAGACTTCGGACCCGGGCGACGACCTCTCTGGGGCTGAATGGCTTCGTCACGTAATCATCTGCGCCAACTTCCAGCCCGACGATTCGATCGACCTCTTCACCAAGGGCTGTTAGCAAAATGATTGGAATGGTCTTCTCGGACCGGATATTCCTGCAAAGAGCCAGACCATCTTCACCAGGTAGCATGACATCGAGAAGAATTAGATCGAAAGAATTGTTGCGCAGGAGCGCATGCATCACTCGACCATCTTCCGCAATAGTCGGGATCATTCCGTTGTCCTGCATGGTCAGAGCAAGAAGATTCGCGATTTCCGTATCGTCTTCAACGACAAGAATCCGTGCACTTGCTGTATTCGGTTGCATTAAGCCTCCTAGCCGTAATCAGCGCAAGATGCCCACATTATAGTGCCCGGATATTTCGATTTGTTAAGTTTTATTTCAACCTCGCCTATCTATGATTGGACGATTGCGAATTCTGGACAAGAGGGTGTCTGGGGATTAACCTACTGGGAGCTATTTGAGCGTGAAGGGATTATCCCGACGCTATGTTGGGTATGGACTTGCCCTCATTTAGTGAAGATTCGGGTCGGGTCGAATGCCCGGGAAATCAAGGTCTCCGCTTGGAGTCTGCTTCGCTCAACACCGCGACGACATCACGCACCAAACAGTTGATGCTTGACTCTCCAAACGATCCGACCCGCGCAGTTAATTCTGCGGGTGAAGTCGGGATACTGGCCGAATTCTGCCATAATCTTCACAGGTTTATCTGCTTTGCGACGTTTGCTACGTAAAGCTTGTCTGTGATGTTCCCTTCGCAGAGCCGAACCAGCTCGCAAAGTGCCGACGTTTCGAAATCAATCGCCATGACAAGATGGTATCTTGCTGTGAAGCGGTGCGATTGGCGCCCCCCAAGACTATCTGACCTATTTTGTCGCAGGCTTTCGCTGGAGGTGAGCGACTATCTATCCACCTGGGAAACGCCGTTAAGAATCCTTCCTGACGTGCGCGAGATCACAGCGTGCTGAGGCGCCTCGAACTTAAACGCTTCGCTATGTGGAACGAGATGTAATGCTCATGCAGCGAATCATTGCATTAGACGTCCTGCGAATGCTTAATAGATGTATGATGTCATATTATGGGGATTCCATACATGAAACGCAGACGGGATAGTTTGTCTTCTATCGTCGCAAAGGATATCGCAGAACGCATAGAAAGTGGCGAGTATGCGGTGGGTCAAAAAATCCCGATCGAAGCACAACTATGCGAAACCTATAATGTGAGTCGCACTGTTGTGCGCGAAGCGGTTGCGTATCTGCGCTCGGAAGGGTTGGTGCAGTCGCGGCAGGGAGTGGGCGTCTTCGTGGCAACGCGTGGCGGTCTCGTGCTCAAGATCAGCCCGGACAAAGCGGGAGAACTTGCCGAAATACTTGAGATTCTCGAACTCCGTCTCGGTGTTGAAATCGAGGCTGCAGGATTGGCAGCCCAAAGAAGAGATGAAGAAAGCTTGGCGCGGATAAATGACGCTTTGGCCATGTGTGATAATCTTGACCAATTTGCTGAAAACCCCCGCGAGCTGGATTTCATGTTCCACATGGCAATTGCCGAGGCCACGGGTAATAGCTACATGCCGCGTTTCATGTCATTTATCGGGCCCGTTATCATTCCGCGCAGCCAATTGATTCATGCCTCGGTGCCGAAAATCACGCGCGAATATCTCTCCAAGATGTTGGAGGAGCATCACCGCATCGCCGACGCGATTGCTACCGGGAAGGTGAGTGAAGCGCGGGAGGCTATGCGTATTCATCTCGACGGCAGTCTCGAGCGTTATAGAAAACTGCGGCCTGAATAACTTGTCAGTTGACAGTCATCATACAATTGAATTAGCTTGTCGGATGTGCAGGGGATGCGGAAGACCAGATCCGGCTAACGGGCATCCGCACTTGCGTCAGCAAGCGTCTTGACGAGGAGAGTATCGTTCTCTGCATGAGAGGAGCACATCTGCTCCCGAACAAATGTGTGGAGGATCAGTGGCTTTCATCATACGACTTTACCTGTCTACCCTTCGCTGGGTAGTCATCGGCAGCATGATCGGCATGCTGTGTCTGATTTTTTCCAACGTTATCCTGCGCTACGCATTCAGCTCTGGCATCTTCCTGGCTGAAGGTATTTCAGGGCTCTTGCACGTGTGGATGACCTTCATCGGCGCGCTGCTTGTTCTTTATGATAAAGGTCATATTGGTGTGGAGCTTCTGGTACGGCGCTTGCCGCTTGCACTGCAAAGTGCGGCTTTCGCACTCACGCATCTCATCATGCTTTACGTGACATGGCTGTTTTTGACCGGCAGCTGGCACCAGATGATAATTAATCTCACTGTCATCTCACCCGCCACTCGACTGCCGATTGCGCTGCTTTATGCGGCTGGTGTTTTCTTCTCGGCGTTCAGCGCTGTCTTTCTGACAAACCAACTGATCGCACTTGGTCGCGGTAAGCTTTCTCGGTCTGATCTAATTATCGCCCACGGTGAGGATGAAGAAGAAGCCGAGCGACTGATTGCGGAGGGAGCGCTCAAATGACACTCGCCATATTTACCGGAACGCTTCTCGCTGTTATCGCTCTGGGTGGGCCAATCGCTTACGCACTGATCATCACGGGGGCTGCCCTGATGTGGCAGATGGGACTTTTCGATGGCCAGATCATCGCACAGAACATCCTGAACTCTGTCGACAACTTTCCCATGATCGCTGTGCCTTTGTTTATTCTGGCCGGCGAAATCATGAATACCGGCGGACTTTCGCGCCGCATTATTACATTGGCGCAAAGTCTTGTCGGTCATCGCAAAGGTGGCCTGGGTTTTGTGGTCATCTTTGCGGGTCTGCTGTTGTCGAGCCTGTCCGGCTCAGCTTTGGCCGACGCAGCCTCACTTTCCGCTCTGCTCCTGCCCATGATGGTGGCAGCAGGTCATAGCAAGGAACGGGCGGGCGGACTGATTGCCTCTTCCGCTATCATTGCCCCGATTATTCCGCCCAGTATAGGTTTCATCGTTTTCGGCGTGGCGACCAATCTCTCGATCAGCAAGCTTTTCATGGCCGGCATTGCGCCAGGTATCATGATTGCCTGCGCACTTGCCGCGACATGGTACTTTATCTCCCGCAAGGAAGATGTTGAGCAGCCTGCGGCTGCCAGCTGGGCAGAAACCGGGCGCGCCCTGTTCGATAGTCTCTGGGCGATGCTGCTGCCCGTGATCATTATCGTGGGATTGCGCTTTGGGATCGTGACACCGACGGAAGCAGCTGCAGTCGCAGCCATGTATGCATTGTTTGTTGCGATGTTCATCTATCGCGAACTGTCTGTCGGCGATCTGACAGACATCATCTTGCGTGCGGGCAAGACGTCTGCAGGTGTGATGTTTCTGGTCGCAGCAGCTGCCGTTCCAGCCTGGATGATCAACATCGCCGATATTCCCGGGCAGATCATCACTCTGGTTGAACCCTTCATTGATAACCCGCAGTTGCTGGTTTTCGTGCTGATGCTTTTGATCATTGTCGTTGGAACAGCGATGGACCTGACACCAACCATCCTGTTGCTCGGCCCGATTTTGGTGCCGGTGGTGCAAGCTGCGGGCGTGGACCCGATCTATTTCGGCGTCCTGTTCATGATCAATTGCGCAATCGGTCTCATTACGCCGCCTGTGGGAACTGTCCTCAACGTTGTCTGCGCAGTAGGGAAGATGGATTACGGGGCATTGGTACGTGGCAGCTTCCCCTTCTTTCTTGCGGAAACCGCGGTTCTCTTCCTGCTCATTCTCTTTCCTCAACTCGTGACCGTGCCAGCCGCCTGGATCTCAGGCTAAAGGGCATCAAGACCCTGTAACAACAAAAAAGAGATATACACATGAAACTTATAATGGGACTTCTGACTGTTGTGGCGCTGTTTGCATCCGGCGCACAGGCACAAGAATACAATTGGCTCGAAGCTGATCGCTTTTCCCGAGTGTTTTCTGACCGGTGGTTCTTTTGATGACCGGGAGAGCTTGCTGGCTGCGGCGGTCAATGTCGAGCATGGTGACCTTGAGCCGATCATTCAGGCGGCGCGCGAAACAGGGATCTATGTTGTTGTCGGCTTCTACCAGAAGCGCGGTGAGCAGGCGCTGAACACAGCAGCGTTGATCGGACCCGAGGGGATTATCGGGCTGCATCATAAGATGCATCTGCCATTCATGATCGGCGACCGCTTTGTCGATATTCCCGAGATTGAAGGGCCTTCGATCTTCGAGACGGCAATTGGCAGGATCGGTCTGGCGATCTGCTATGAAATCCGTTTCCCGGAAGTGGTGCGTACGCTCGCCCTGGCGGGTGCTGACTTGATCGTCCTGCCCGCTGCCTGGCCGGAAGCGGCCCGAATCCTGCCTGACATCTTCAGTCGAGTGCGGGCGGCCGAGAATTTTGTCTACTTCATGTCTGCCAACCGCAACGATCTGGACGATGGAATGCAGTTCATGGGCGCAAGCCATGTGATCGGACCGGATGGCAACGAGATCATCAATGGCGGGATAAACGACGGTATTTTCAGCGTTGATGTCGATCTCGAAAAAGCGCGGGTTAAGTCGATCATCCGCGATCCAGGCGTTTATGAAGTACACCCGTGGCGTGATCGCCGACCTCAGGATTATACAATCTGCACTATGGCAGCAGTTGTATGAGCCTGCGCGAAAAACTTTCCGGTCTCACATTCGGCATGAATGTCTATTCCGGCGCGCCCGCTGTTGTGGAGATCGCCGGTAATTGGGGACTGGATTTTGTATTCATTGATGCTGAGCACACAGTGCTGGGCATCGACCTGCCAATGGAGCGCATGATCCTGGCAGCGCGCGTCGCCGGTACCGCACCGCTGATACGTGTGCCGGACAGCACGCCGACCGTATTGCGCAAGGCTCTGGAACTGGGAGCAGAAGGGGTGATCATTCCGCAGGTGCACAATGCTGCGCAGATGCGCGAGATTATGGCTGCGACCAAGTTCCCGCCGCTTGGACGGCGGGGTGGTGATAGTTCGGTACGCGCCGCGCGTTACGGCGGCAAGGGGTTTAATTGGCCGAGCTACACTGAGCAGGCCAACCGTGAAACCTTGCTGGTGCCGATGGCCGAAAGTCACGAGTTCTTTGCCAATATCGACGCTATTCTGGATGTTCCGGGCATTGATGCCGTGCATTTCGGCCCTGCCGATTACGCATTATCGATGGGATTACCAGTCGATTACGCGATGAAACATCCGGAAATCCGCAAAGCCATGCGTGAACTAATTGAGAAATGCCATGAACGGGGCATCAAGGTCATGCTGCCATGCGCGCCTTATGAGCCGGAACAGGTCGCAGATCTGGTAGCGGAGGGTGGAGACATGTTACTGGTCGGCAACGACATGGCGTTTCTCAACGCAGGTTGCAGCCGTGCGGCGGAACTGGCGAAAGGCGCACGTACATGATCCTTCGTCATCCCGTTAGCACTCGCATTCCGCTCGCTCCTGACCTTCAAGAAAAGATGCGAGGCATCCAGCCGGCGTCGCTTGGACACTATCTTACCAACGGGATTGTTTCACCCGAGATCCGACCAATGACGAGCGGAAAACTGCTGGGACGGGCGCTGACCGTCCGTTTGCCCCTGCCGGATGGCGTTCCTGTTCATCTGGTGCTTGACGATCTCCAGCCTGGTGATGTCCTTGTCATCGACCGGGCCGGCGACCACCATATTGCCTGCGTGGGTGAGATGGTGGCACGTGCAGCTTTAGCCGCAGGCGCTGCCGGGATCGTTGTTGATGGCGTTGTGACTGATATCGAGGAGCTTCGCGAACTTGGTCTTCCGGTCTACGCCCGTGGCACAAATGTTGTAACATTGCGGGCGCTTCATGCACCGGGTGCTGAATTGTTCGGGTCGGTGTTGATCGGCGGGGTGATCGTGCGCAATGGCGACCTACTATTTGGCGACATGAACGGTCTTATGTGTTTTGACCCCAATAATCAGGGACTTCCAGCGTTGGTCGATAAGGCTATTGCCGACGAGGATCGCGAAGTGGAATGGCGCCAGCGCCTTGCTAATGGCGAAGCGCTTTCCTTTCTAAACGGTTATGGGAACAGAGCCGCCTCAACTGAGTAAAATCTTGAGGCGTTGAAAAGGCATTCTTCACGAAAATTGATGGCGGGGCTTAAAAAAGCCCGCCCCGCAGCGCGAAGGGAGCGCAACAAGAGCGCTTTGGCCGTGAAACAGATCTATCAATTAGTTCCGTCTCGCCAATATCCAGATGAAGACGATTACTACACACCCCTGTCACGATTGGAATTAGCAGCTCTGAAATGATTGAATCAACCATGGAGGACTTCTGGAGCCAATCGGAAACATCCCCAACCGAAGTCGAGGCGTAGTATTTCGCTTGGCCGGGGGGCACCACCCATGGCCGCATGACTTAAAGGAATGGATTCCGGCAAGCTTGGACCATTCATACCAAGGCGCGGCTGCCTCCAACTTGATGCCACCGTCTCGGGTCGCAATGCGCCTTTAGCCGTGGAGTGCCCGACACCAACACGAAGGCCTTATCGCTAGCATCACATGCCCGACGATTTCAGACGGCCACCCGTTGTCATAGGTATTTCGGAGCTTCTGACAAATTCCAATTCACCGTCGTTGCGCTGGTATCCAATGCATTTCAATTCAAAGGCAAGAAGAAACAACAATGAATGAATATGTTTTAGAAGCGGTCGGAACTTTAGGCACTTCACTTTTAATAGGGGCACTATCCATACCAATTGCAAAGTCCCTCTTCGAGAAATGGGTGGCGAATAGGAACAGATGGAAATATCCGGATATGGAGGAGCTTCGTAAGCTGATCAATGACAATGAGACAATAGTCGGCGACCTTCAGAAACTTCTTATCAAGCGGTATAATATGGAAGCGTTTCATATAGCCACCGGCATCCAACTCAAGACGGCCGAGGAGATGCCGATGCTTTTTGATAAGGAACGTGAATTTGAGGGCAAGTTCGGTTGGCAGATGCTAAGGAGATTATACCCTGTTTATTTGCATCCCTCACATGGCTCGCTTGAGGTGCGGATAACAAAAATGCAATACGTGGAGCACTACATGCTCCGCATTATGAGCGCAGTAGGAATTCTGCTTTGTGGGTATCTGCTGTTTTCTATTGCCGGCAACGCGCGAGCGTTTGTAATTTCTTTTGCGATGAGCGTGCCATTGGAGACTGTAAATTAAAGTGTGTCCGAGCAATCGCCCTGCTATGACGGATTGAACCGTCCGGAGATTGTTATGAAGTTGGACAAGACACAGCTTGAAGCCTTGACGAAGGATATACAAACGCCCGA
>Ga0308157_10003417_pt1 | contig 23190 bp, 21 predicted proteins | sample PhyBR1_FD_201035 | JGI IMG/M metagenome (GOLD analysis project Ga0308157, IMG submission 201035) | Phyllosphere microbial communities from UC Gill Tract Community Farm, Albany, California, United States - DLSLB.R1 | ecosystem: Host-associated > Plants > Phyllosphere > Unclassified | place: USA...
ACATCCAGCTCGGCGTGAGCGGCCTGGGCGCCGGCAGCAAGCCTGAAAAGGGGCGCGAGGCGGCCGAGGTGGCGGTCGAGGACATCCGCAGCGCCATCAACGGCGCGCACATGCTGTTCATCACCGCCGGCATGGGCGGCGGCACCGGCACGGGCGCCGCGCCCGTGATCGCGCGCGTGGCCAAGGAAATGGGCATCCTGACCGTCGGCGTGGTGACCAAGCCGTTCGACTTCGAGGGCGGGCGGCGCATGACCAACGCCGACCTCGGCCTGGCCGAGCTCGAGGCCAACGTCGATTCGCTGATCGTCGTGCTCAACGAGAAGCTGCTGGAGGTGCTGGGCGATGACGTGACGCAGGACGAGGCCTTCGCCCATGCCAACGACGTGCTCAAGAACGCTGTCGGCGGCATTGCCGAGATCATCAACGTGCCCGGCCATGTCAACGTGGACTTCGAGGACGTGCGCACCGTCATGGGCGAGCCGGGCAAGGCGATGATGGGCACCGCCCGGGCCAGTGGCCCGGACCGCGCCCGCATCGCCGCCGAGCAGGCCGTGGCCTGCCCGCTGCTCGAAGGCATCGACCTGTCGGGCGCCAAGGGCGTGCTGGTGCTGATCTCGGCGGCCAAGGGCTCGCTCAAGCTCAACGAATCGAAGCTGGCGATGAACACCGTGCGTGCCTACGCCTCGCCCGACGCGCACGTCATCTACGGCACGGCCTACGACGACGAGCTCGAAGGCGACATCCGCGTGACCGTGGTGGCCACCGGCCTGAGCCGCCAGGGCGATGCCGCGCGCAGCAACGTCGCGGCGCTGCAGACGCTGCGCCCCGGCCAGAACCCCGCCCAGGGCGGCGGGCTGAAGCAGCCGGACTACGGGAACATGGCCCGGCCCAGCGTGTGGGGCAGCAACCGCACCCAGGCCGCCGCCAAGATCGACGCCCTGTCCTCGGGCGGCATGGAAGACTTCGAGATTCCCGCCTTCCTGCGCCGTCAGGCGGACTGAAGCCGGCCGGGCACCGCCGTGCCGACCGCGCGCCGGTCGGCACGCAATGGTGCGGCGTCGGCGCGCGCATGACGCTTTCCGAAGGGGCGGCTGCGCGTCCGTCCGGTGCCTTGGCGCGCTGTGGGCTTTCGCCGTGCGGGCGGGCCCGTGAACCCTGTCAAAACTAAACTAGCGCCCATGCTCGCCCAAAGAACCCTCAAATCCCTCACCCGCGCCGTGGGTGTCGGCTTGCACAGCGGCCAGCGCGTCGAGTTGACGCTGCGGCCGGCGCCGCCGGACACCGGCATCGTCTTTCGGCGCGTGGACCTGCCGCAGCCGGTGGACATCGTGATCTCGCCCGAGGCCGTCACCGACACCCGGCTGGCCTCGACGATTTCCAACGGCAGCGCCAAGGTGCTGACGGTCGAGCACCTGATGTCGGCCTGCGCCGGCCTGGGCATCGACAACCTGGTCATCGACATCACCGCCGAGGAGGTGCCGATTCTGGACGGCTCGGCCTCCTCGTTTGTCTTTCTGCTGCAGTCGGCCGGCATCGCGCTGCAGGCCGCGCCCAAGCGCTTCGTGCGCATCCTGGCGCCGGTCGAGGTGCGCGAAGGCACGGGCGACAACGTGAAATGGGCGCGCTTGAGCCCCTACGAAGGCTACAAGCTGAGCTTCGAGATCGATTTCGACCACCCGGCGGTCGACTCGACCGGCCAGCGCGTCGAGTTCGACATGGGCACCGGCGCCTACAGCCGCGACATCGCCCGGGCGCGCACCTTCGGCTTCACCAAGGACGTGGAGATGATGCGCGCCAACGGACTGGCGCTGGGCGGCGGGCTGGACAACGCCATCGTCATGGACGACTACAAGGTGCTCAACGCCGAGGGGCTGCGCTACAACGACGAGTTTGTCAAGCACAAGATCCTCGACGCCATGGGCGACCTGTACCTGCTGGGCAAGCCGATGCTGGCGGCCTACAGCGCCTTTCGCTCGGGCCACGCGATGAACAACAAGCTGCTGCGGGAGTTGCAGGCCCATCCCGAGGCCTACGAGGCCGTCACGTTCGACGACGAGAAACGGGCGCCCCGGGGCTTTGCCGCCCTGCCGCGCGCCTGGTAGCGCGCCGCCCGCCGCCGCGCAGGAGTCACGCCCATGCTGCTGTTTCGCTGGTTGCTGCTGCTGGCGCTCTTGAGCGCGCTGGTGTGCTTCGTGTTTTACGTCGGCACCGGGCAGGAGCGCTTCAGGCGCTACGGCTGGGTGGTGCTCAAGTGGGCGCTGATCGCCGCCTTCGGCTTTTTCGGCGTGCTGATCCTGGAGCGGGTGGCGTAGCGGCGCGTCAGCGGCTGCGCCCGGCGCGGTAGCGACGGTCCAGCGGCCCGCTCTCCGGGTCGGCCAGCGCCAGGCGCGCCATGGCCGTGCCCACGTGCGCGTGGGTGATGGCCAGCCCGAGCGCGTCGGCCGCGTCCTTGCCCGGCAGCGCGGGCAGCTTCAAGAGGCGCATCACCATCGCCTGCACCTCGGACTTGCCGGCCTTGCCGTAGCCGGCCACCGCTTTTTTCATCTGCAGCGCGGTGTACTCGGCCACCGGCAGGCCGGTGGACACCAGCGCGGTGATGCAGGCCCCGCGCGCCTGCCCGAGCAAGAGCGTGGCCTGCGGGTTGACGTTGACGAAGACGATCTCCACCGAGGCCACGGCCGGCCGGTAGCGCTCGACGACCTCGCGCACGCCGTCGAACAGCACCTTGAGCCGCCCGGGCAGGTCGGCCTTGTCCAGGTGCGCGGTCTTGATGGTGCCGCTGGCCACGTAGCGCAGCTGCCCGCCGTCCATGTCCACCACGCCAAAGCCGGTGATGGACAGGCCCGGATCGATTCCCAGAATATGCATGTGCTATGAATTTGGTAGCTGCATGCCCAAGCCCAGCTTGGGCTCTGGCATGAAAAACTGTTTAAAAAGACCCTGGGCGGCGCCCGCAGCCTCACGGTGGCGCGACGCCGCCCATGCGGGCGACGATGGTGCGCGCGCGCGACGCCAGGTAGCTCGAGCCGGTGTGGGCCTCGAAGTAGCGCGGCCGCGGCAGCATCACCGCCAGCCGGGCCGCCTCCAGGGCGCTCAGCCGCGCGGCGCTCTTGCGGTAGTAGTGTTGCGCGGCCGCCTCGGCGCCGAACACGCCTTCGCCCCATTCGACGTGGTTCAGGTAGATCTCCAGGATGCGCTGCTTGCTCAGCAGCGCCTCGAGCATCAGGGCCAGCACCAGCTCCTGACCCTTGCGCAGCAGCGTGCGCTCGCCCGACAGGAACAGGTTCTTGGCCAGCTGCTGCGTGATGGTCGAGCCGCCGAAGACCTTGGGCGGCCTGGCGGCCAGGGCTTTGGACGGGCTGGCGGCCGGCCGGCCGGCGAGTTGTGCGGCGCGCGCCTCGGCCTGGGCGTTCTTCTCCCAGGCCTTTTCCAGCGCGTCCATGTCCACCCCCTCGTGCAGGGTGAAGCCGGCGTCCTCGGAGGCGATGACGGCGCGCTTGAGCTGCTCGGACATCTGCGCGTACGGCACCCACTGCTGGCGCCAGGGCAGCGCGCCGGTGCTGCGCACCAGGCCCCAGGCCTGCGAGCGCTCGAAGGCGGTCGATTCGGGGTCGACCACCCGCATCAGCGCGATGCGGCCGGCAAAGTACAGCTGCAGCGCCAGGCCGGCCAGCAGGGCCAGCGCCAAGAGGCGCCACGCGGCCTTCATGCCAGCGCTTGCCGCAGTTCCTGCAGCACCTGCGCGGCCGGCGGGCGCACGCCGCGCCACAGGGCGAACGACTCGGCCGCCTGCTCGACCAGCATGCCCAGGCCGTCGCGCGGGCTGGCACCGTGCGCCCGCGCCCAGGCCAGAAAGCCCTCGGCCGCCGGCCCGTACATCATGTCGTAGGCCAGCGCGCCGGGCTTGAGCACGCTGCCGGCCACCGGCACGCCGCCGCCCGACAGGCTGCTGGCGCTGGCGTTGATGACGACATCGAAATTGCCCGCCAGCCCTTGCAGCTCCTGGACTTCCAGCTCCGTTTTTTGTAGCGCGTCCTGCAGCGACGCATGCGCCCGGTGGCGCGCGGCCAGCGCCTCGGCCTTGGCCCGGGTGCGGTTGGCCAGCACCAGCCGGCGCGGCCCGGCCCGCAGCAGCGGCCCCAGCACGCCCGCGCCCGCGCCGCCCGCGCCCACCAGCAGCACGTCGCGCCCGGCCAGCGCCACGCCGGCGTTCGTCTGGATGTCGTGCACCAGCCCGGCGCCATCGGTGTTGTCGGCGTGGATGGCACCGTCGTCGACCCGCAAGGTGTTGACCGCCTGCGCCAGCTCGGCGCGGTCGCTGCGCGTGTGGGCGGCTTCATAAGCCTCGAACTTGAACGGCACGGTGACGTTGCAGCCGCGCACGCCGCCGGCCACCAGTTGGGCCAGCGTCGCGGCAAACGCGTCCAGCGGCACCAGGCGGCGCGCGTAGTCCAGCCGCTGGCCGGTCAGCGCGGCAAAGCGCGCATGGATCTGCGGCGAGCGGCTGTGGGCGACCGGGTTGCCCAGCACAAGGTAGTGGTCGGTTGCGGCGTGCTCGCTGCTCATGGAAGTGGCTTTCATCGGTTAAAAAATCAAGGGTCGGGGGGTGCCCGCTGCGCCCGGGCCGCGCGGTCAGCGGCTGTGCAGCCGGGTCTCCAGGGCGCCCTCCTGGCCGAAATTGAAGCTGGACACCACCACGATCTGCTCGGCCTTGGCGCGCATGGCCGGGGTGAACGGCTCGAACGGGCCGGCGCCCTCGACCAGGTTTTGCGCCCAGCGGTCCAGCACCGGGTTGCCCGAGCTTTGCACCACCTCGGTGGCCAGCACGGCGCCGTCAAGGCCGACCGTCATCGTCATGGTGAGTTCTCCGTAGAGCTTCTTGCCGCCCAGCTGCGGGAAATGCTGCGTGCCTTTTTTCTCGATCCTGCGGCGCATCGCATCGTAATACACCGCATACACCTCCTCGCGGGTGGCCGGGCTGACGTAGCGCTTGGCCGGCTTGGCGCTGTCCTGGTTGATCTGCTTTTCGATCTCGGCCAGCAGGTCGATGAGCTGCTGGCGCCGCTGCTCCTGCGCGGTCTGCGCGCGCTGGCTGGCCGGCAGGCTCGGGTCGGGCGGGGGCAGGGCGGCCAGCTCCTTTTGCGCCTGCAGCAGCAGCTGCGCCTGCTGCTCGCGCTGCTGCTGCACGCGCTGGCGCTCCCGTTCGTCCTCCTCCTGCGCGTCGCCGAGTTTGACCTGGGCCGCCGGCGGCAGCGGCGAGGTGGCGCGGCCGTCGTCGAGCGCGCCGCCCCCGGCCAGCGACGCCTGCGCGATGGCCCGGGCCTGCTCGGGCGGCGGCTCGCTCGACTTGGCGTTGACCAGGATGACTTCGAGCGGCGTGTCCTGGAAGGCGCGCTCGAAGCGCTGCGGGTCGGCCAGGCGCAGCGTCAGCAGCGCGCCATGCACGGCCAGCGAGATGCCCAGGGCGATGTGCAGGGTGCTGGGAGATTTCACGGCGGGCAACTCGGCAGGTGGGCGGGAGAAAAAACGGGGTGAAGGGTCTGCGAAAGCGCTTGGTTCGGGCAGGGCTTGCAGGGCAAACGGACAAACGGGCAAAACGCCGGGGCCGGCCGCTTGCGCCGGCGCGCGCCGGCCTTTGAAGGGCACGCTGGCGCCGACGCCGGCCTTGCGGCGCTCAGGCGGCGGCCGCGGGCGCCGGTTCGCCGGTGGCCTCGGGCTCGCCCAGGTCCACGGCGATCGAGATCGGGCCGGCGGCCAGTTCCTCTTCGCCGTCCTCGCCCTCGTCGGCGGGCAGGGCGGCGGCATCGGGCGCCTCGGTGTCCAGCCGCTCGACGACGGTGCCGAACACGTCCAGCGTGATCTCGTCGATCTCGCCGATCTTCACCCGCACCCGCGCGCCGCGCGGCAGTCCCTGCGCGCCCATGGCGCCCAGCACCAGCGGCAGCTCGTCGGCGCGCACCAGGTTGTCCTTGAAGCTGGTGGCCGTCAGCTCGGTGATGCCGTGTTGCTCCAAGTATTTCAGCGTCCAGTAGCGCTCGATGCCGGACTGGAAGCTGTTGTAGGCGCTGTAGGCGGCGTCAAAGCACGAGATCACCGAAAAGAGGTCGGCGTCCTTGGGCTTGAACGGCGCGGCCAGCGCGGCGGTGCGGCCATGCTTGGTGACGGCGATGAGCTGCCACTGGTTCACCAAGTCGGTGTAGCGGCGCAGCGGCGAGGTCGCCCAGACGTAGCTTTTCACGCCCATGCCGGCGTGCGGCAGCGCCTTGGTGCCCATGCGCACCTTCACGCCCGGCGCCATGCTGGCCTGGCTGCGGTAGATGCCGGGCACGCCATACTCGGCCAGCCACTGGCCCCAGGTGCTGTTGGCCAGGATCATCGCTTCGGCCACGATCAAATCGAGCGGCGAGCCGCGCTGGCGCGTGGTGATGGTCACCACCTCGTCGCCCTGCGGCTCGGTGCCCGGGGCGTTGTCCAGCTTGAAGTTGTAGTCCGGGCGGTTGAAGTTCTCCGGCTTGCCGCGGGCGATCTCGCGCAGGCCCTTGAGGTGCTTGGCCAGCCGGTGCAGGAAGGCCATTTCCACGCCCCACTGCACGCCGGCGGGCGCGGCGCCGGCCTGCGCGGCCTCGAAGAACGCTTCGTTGAACGGCGTGTCCGGCGCGTCGTGGCGCAGGTTGCTGGCGATGTGCACGCGCTCCAGCCGGGTGGCGGTCGCGGTGACTTCCAGCGTTTCTTCGCTCAGCGTGACGTACAGCGACAGGGCCGGGCAGTCGCGGCCTTCCTGCAGCGTGTAGCTTTGCACGATCTCGTCGGGCAGCATGGTCAGCTTGTAACCCGGCATGTAGACGGTGGACATGCGCGCCCGGCCCACGGCGTCAATCGGGCTGCCCGGCAGCACGGCCAGGCCGGGCGCGGCGATGTGGATGCCCAGCGTGACCGTGCCGCTGCCCAATCCTTGCACCGACAGCGCGTCGTCGATCTCGGTGGTGCCCGAGTCGTCGATGGAAAACGCGCGCACGCCGTCGGCCAGCGGCAGATCGTCCTTGACGGGCGGCGCCTGCAATTCTGGAAAACGCGTGCCTTTCGGAAAGTTTTCAAACAAAAAGCGCTTCCAGTGGAACTGGTAGGGCGAAGCGATGGCGCCGGCCTTTTGCAGCAGGTCGAGCGGCGCGGTGTGCGTGGCACGCGCCGCATCGACCACCGCCTTGTACTCGGGGCTGTTCTTGTCGGGCTTGAAGAGAATCTTGTAGAGCTGCTCGCGGATCGGCGCCGGGCACTGGCCGCGCCCCAGCTCGTCGGCCCACTGGGCGATCAGCGCCGTGACCTGCTTTTTCTTCTCGATGGCGGCCAGGGCCTGCTGCAGGATTTCGGGCGGTGCCTTCTTGAAACGGCCCTTGCCGGCGCGGCGGAAGTAGTGCGGCGCATCGTAGAGGCGAAACAGCGCGGCGGCCTGCTGCTCGGGCGAGGCGGGCTTGGTGGCGTCGGCGCTGAAGTAGTCGCGCGCCAGCTCGGCAAAGCCGAATTCCTCGTCGCTGGCAAACTCCCAGGCCAGGTCCAGGTCGATCTCGTCCACCAGCTTCTGGCCGGCGGCGATGAACTCGGCGGGCGCGGGTTTTTCGAACTTCAACAGCGCGTTGGCCGCCTTGACCTTGACGCGCTTGCCCGAGTCCAGCTCGACCTGCAGGGAGCTGTCGGAGTCAAGCAGGATGCGGCCGGCCAGGAACTTGCCGGTTTCTTCAAACAATACGAACACGAGGGAATCCTTTTTTGCCTGGGGAGGCCTGCAAATGGCATCGGTAATGGCCCGCGCGGGGCCGCATGGGGGAGAGTGTAGTCAAGCCGCCCGGGCGGGCACGCGGCCGGCGCGGCGCCTCTCAGGCCAGGCGCAGGAAATCCAGCACCTGCGACAGGTGCGCGTCGAAGTCGCTCAGCGCGTGGTCGCCGCCTTCGAGCACTTCGAGCTGCGCGCCGGCGTAGCGTGCGGCCATCTCGCGCCAGTCGAGCACCTCGTCGCCCTGGGCGATGACGGCGAGGTAGTTTTGCGGCCGTGCCAGCGGCCCGGCCTGCAGCGCGCGCAGCTCCTCGACGAAGCGCGGTTCGAAGAAAAAGCGCTCGGCGGGGTCGTGCCAGGCGGTTTGCTCGCCGATGTATTTTTCCAGGTCGCGCGCCGGATCGACCGCCGGGTTGAGCAGCACCGCCCGGCAGCCGGCTTTCTCGGCCACCGCCGTGGCGTAGAAGCCGCCCAGCGAGGAGCCGACCACCGCCATGGCGCCGCGCGGCCAGCCGGCGATGCCGTGCCCGATGAGCGCCATGGCCGCGGCGGGCGAGGGCGGCAGCTGCGGGCACCACCAGGTGACGCCCGGGTGGCGCGCGGCGACCAGCGCCGCCATTTTCCGGGCCTTGGCCGACTGCGGCGAGGAGCGAAAGCCGTGCAGGTAGAGCAGGTGCGTGGTGGTCATGGCGCCATGGTAAGCGCAGCCGGGCGCTGGCGGCGCGCCAGAGACGGATTTTTCAAGCCAAAAGGCACGGATGCCCAGGCCCAGCCTGAACTGTCAGCTATCTTTTTAATAGCAAGTAAGCCTTGACTCGATGGCCTGGGGCGCCCGGGCCGGCCGGGCGCTGCCCGATAATTGCGCCCATGTCCGCCGTCTTTGACAAACCTTCCCTCTACAAGCGAACCCTGCCCCTGGTGCAGGGCTTTGACGGGCTGCTCGCCTTTGCCGTGTTCCTGCTGGCCTGCGCCGGGCTGCTCATCATGTACTCGTCGGGCTACGACCACGGCACGCGCTTTGCCGACCACGGCCGCAACATGCTGATCGCCGGCGCCATCATGTTCGGCATGGCGCAGGTGCCGCCGCAAAAGCTCATGCGCCTGGCCGTGCCGCTGTACGTGGCCGGCGTGACGCTGCTGGTGGCGGTGCTGCTGTTCGGCATCGCCAAGAAGGGCGCGCGGCGCTGGCTCAACGTCGGGGTGGTGATCCAGCCCAGCGAGATCCTGAAGATCGCCATGCCGCTGATGCTGGCATGGTGGTTCCAAAAGCGCGAGGGCCAGCTGCGTCCACTCGATTTCGTCGCCGCCCTGGGCCTGCTGGCGCTGCCGGTGGGCCTGATCATGAAGCAGCCCGACCTGGGCACGTCGCTGCTGGTGCTGGCCGCCGGGCTGGCGGTGATCTTCTTTGCCGGCCTGAGCTGGAAGCTGATTGCCCCGCCGGTGCTGCTCGCGCTGGCGGGCATTTTCCTCATCGTCTGGTTCGAGCCGCAGCTGTGCGCCGAGGGCAACCGCTGGCCCATCCTGCACGACTACCAGCAGCAGCGCATCTGCACGCTGCTCGACCCGTCGCGCGACCCGCTGGGCAAGGGCTTTCACATCATCCAGGGCATGATCGCCATCGGCTCGGGCGGCACGTTCGGCAAGGGCTTTATGAACGGCACGCAGACGCACCTCGAATTCATTCCCGAGCGCACGACCGATTTCATCTTTGCCGCGTATTCCGAGGAGTTCGGCCTGGTGGGCAACCTGCTGCTCATCACCGGCTTTTTGTTCCTGATCTTTCGCGGCCTGGCCATCGCGATGGACGCGCCCACGCTGTTCACGCGGCTGCTGGCCGGCGCGCTGACGATGATCTTTTTCACCTACGCCTTCGTCAACATGGGCATGGTCAGCGGCATCTTGCCGGTGGTCGGCGTGCCGCTGCCCTTCATCAGCTACGGCGGCACGGCCATGGTGACGCTGGGGCTGGCCCTGGGCATGCTGATGTCCATTGCCAAGGCCAAGCGGCTGGTGCAGACGTAGCCCCCACGGGCAACGCCGCCGGGTGACACTGCCTACAATTGAACGCATGACCTCACTCAACTCCGCCGCCGCTTCCGTTCGTCAAACCAATGTCTCCGGGCGCCCGCCGGCCCGGCCGACCAAGGACTCCACCGCCGGGCGGCTGGAGATCGCGCAAAAGCTGCTGCTGGCGCCGTTCGGCCTGGACGAGGCGGCGCTGCGCCGGGCGCTGGGCGAGATCACCTCGCACGGCGTGGACGACGCCGACCTGTATTTTCAGTACACCCGCAGCGAAGGCTGGAGCCTGGAGGAGGGCATCGTCAAGACCGGCTCCTTCAGCATCGGCCAGGGCGTGGGCGTGCGCGCCGTGAGCGGCGAGAAGACCGCCTTTGCCTACTCCGACGACCTCTCGGAGGCGTCGCTGCTGGACGCGGCGCGCACCGTGCGCAGCATCTCGGCCGCCGCGCAAAGCGCCCGGGTGAAGGCGCCGGCGCGCAAGGTGGCCCCGAGCCGCTCGCTCTACCGCGACCTGGACCCGATCGCCACCCTGGACAGCACCGCCAAGGTCGCGCTGCTGGGCAAGGTCGAAAAGCTGGCCAAGGCCCGGGACCCGCGCATCGTGCAGGTGATGGCCGGGCTGGCCAGCGAATACGACGTGGTGATGGTGGCGCGGGCCGACGGCACGCTGGCCGCCGACGTACGCCCGCTGGTGCGCCTGAGCGTGACGGTGATCGCCGAGCAGAAAGGCCGGCGCGAGGTCGGCTCGGGCGGCGGCGGCGGGCGCTTCGGCCTGGCCTATTTCGACGACACGCAGATCGCCGAGTACGTCGATGCGGCCGTGGCGGCGGCGCTGACCAACCTGGACGCGCGCCCCGCGCCGGCCGGCCAGATGACGGTGGTGCTGGGCGCGGGCTGGCCCGGCATCTTGCTGCACGAGGCCATCGGCCACGGCTTGGAGGGCGACTTCAACCGCAAGGGCTCCAGCGCGTTCTCGGGCCGCATCGGCGAGCGCGTGGCCGCCAAGGGCGTGACGGTGCTGGACGACGGCACCATTGCCGACCGGCGCGGCTCGCTCAACATCGACGACGAGGGCAACGTCAGCCAGCGCAACGTCCTGATCGAGGACGGCATCCTCAAGGGCTACATCCAGGATTCGATGAACGCGCGCCTGATGGGCGTGGCGCCCACCGGCAACGGCCGGCGCGAGAGCTACGCCCACGTGCCGATGCCGCGCATGACCAACACCTACATGCTCGGAGGCGACAAGGCGCCCGAGGAAATCATCGCCAGCATCAAGAAGGGCCTGTACGCCAGCAACTTCGCCGGCGGCCAGGTGGACATCACCTCGGGCAAGTTCGTGTTCTCGGCCAGCGAAGCGTACTGGGTGGAAAACGGCAAGATCGTCTACCCGGTCAAGGGCGCCACCATCGTCGGCAACGGCCCGGACGCGCTGACCCGCGTCAGCATGATCGGCAACGACATGCGCCTGGACAGCGGCGTGGGCACCTGCGGCAAGGAAGGCCAGAGTGTGCCCGTCGGGGTTGGCCAGCCGACGCTGCGCATCGACGGCATGACCGTGGGCGGCACCGCCTGAGCGGCACGCCGGGCAGGCATTTTTTGACCTGTGCTACATTTCAGCCCATGAATTGCGTGTCGTTTTCTTTTGCTTACTTTTGGTTCTCAAGCGCCTCCGGCGGTAGAGAGACTTTTGCGTAGGCCCCTGAAAACGCAGCGAATCTCCAGAAACCGCCGGTCCCCCGGCGGTTTTTTTTTGCCCCTCCATTTTTTGTTCCTGCTGCCTTTTGATCCCGTGAATTGCCCTGAACCCGCCTGACCCCTCAACCCCAAGGAAACCTGCGATGAATGCCAAAGCCCACTCCGCCAACCCCGGTTGGTATGCCGATGTCGAGAAAACCAGCGAAACCGACGACAAACGCATCAAGGACATCACCGTGCTGCCTCCGCCCGAGCATCTCATCCGCTTTTTCCCGATCAACGGCACGGCCGTCGAGTCGCTGATCACCCAGACGCGCCAGCGCATCCACAACATCATGGCCGCCACCGACGACCGGCTGCTGGTGGTGATCGGCCCGTGCTCCATCCACGACCCGGCCGCCGCGCTCGACTACGCCCGGCGCCTGGCCGAGCAGCGCAAGAAGTACGCCGGCACGCTGGAGATCGTCATGCGGGTGTACTTTGAAAAACCGCGCACCACGGTGGGCTGGAAGGGCCTGATCAACGACCCGTACCTGGACGAGAGCTTTCGCATCGACGAGGGCCTGCGGATTGCGCGCCAGCTGCTCATCGACATCAACCGGCTGGACGTGCCGGCCGGCAGCGAGTTCCTGGACGTGATCTCGCCGCAGTACATCGGCGACCTGATCTCCTGGGGCGCCATCGGCGCTCGCACCACCGAAAGCCAGGTGCACCGCGAACTGGCCTCGGGCCTGTCGGCGCCGATCGGCTTCAAGAACGGCACCGACGGCAACATCCGCATCGCCACCGACGCCATCCAGTCGGCCAGCCGCGGCCACCATTTCCTGTCGGTGCACAAGAACGGCCAGGTGGCCATCGTTGACACCGCCGGCAACCCCGACTGCCACGTGATTCTGCGCGGCGGCAAGGCCCCCAACTACGACGCGGCCAGCGTGGACGCGGCCTGCGCCGCGCTCAAGGCCGCCGGCCTGCCGCCCACGCTGATGGTCGATTGCAGCCACGCCAACAGTTCCAAACAGCACGAGCGCCAGCTCGACGTGGCGCGCGACATCGCCGGCCAGATCGCCGGTGGCTCGCACCAGGTGTTCGGCCTGATGGTCGAGAGCCACCTGAGCGCCGGCGCGCAGAAGTTCACCGCCGGCAAGGACGATGTGAAGGCGCTCGAATACGGCCGCAGCATCACCGACGCCTGCCTGGGCTGGGACGACTCGCTGGGCATGCTGGACTTTCTGTCCGAAGCGGTGCAGGCGCGCCGCGCCCGGTAATGCACGCACCCCGGCGCGGCCGCCCGATTGCAGCCCCCGGGGCGTGGTGCCAGAATCCGGCATCCCTTCTTTTCAGGAAACATCCCATGCGTAGCGAAGTCAGCGTCACCTTCAAGAACCAGCCGGCCGTGCAGATCGACCTGCACGGGCTCGAGCCCATGCCCAGCCAGGACGCCAGGCGCTGGCTGGACGAGCAGTTCACGCAGATGGGCTGCGAGCCGCTGCGGCCCACTGGCAAGCTGTTGACGGCCGACAAGGTCGTGGTGGTGGCCGAGGCCGCGGGCACGGACAAGTTTGCCGACGCCGCCTGGGCGCAGGCCTTTGCCCGCGCGGCCAGCGCCGCGCTGGGCCGTCCGATGGTCAACATCGACGTCGCGGCGCTGAGCATCAGCTACTGACGCGGCGGGCGCGCCCCCCGGCGCGGCCAGGCGCGCAAATCACAGCCTTTTCAGCCGCCAGCCCAGGCCCTGCCTGGGTTTTTTGCTATCGAAAGCGTAGCGGAACGTGTCCGGCCGACGCCTTCAGGCCGGCTGCGCCGACGGGCTGTGGCGCGCCTGCAGCGCCGCCAGCAGCCGGGCGTGGATGCCGCCAAAGCCGCCGTTGCTCATGCACAGCAGGTGGTCGCCCGGCCGGGCGGCGGCGCCGACCTGCGCGAGCAACTCGTCCAGGTCGCCGGCCACCTGCGCGCGCGCGCCCAGCGGCGCCAGGGCGGCGCGCGCGTCCCAGTCCAGGCCGCCGGCGTGGCAGAAGGCCAGGCTGGCCGCTTCCAGGCTCCAGGGCAGCTGGGCGGCCATGGCGCCGAGCTTCATGGTGTTGCTGCGAGGCTCGAAAATGGCCAGGATGCGCTCGCCTTGCCGGCCGGCCGCGTCGAGCTGGCGGCGCAGGCCGTCGACCGTGGTGTGGATGGCCGTCGGGTGGTGCGCGAAATCGTCGTACACCGTGATGTCGCCGGCCGATGTGTGCACCGCGCCGCGCACTTCCATGCGGCGCTTGACGTTCTGAAAGCCGGCCAGCGCCTCGGCGGCCAGCGCCGGCGCCACGCCCAAATGCTCGGCCGCGGCGATGGCCGCCAGCGCGTTGCGCTGGTTGTGCACGCCGCTCACGCCCCAGCGCACCCGCGCCACCGCCTGTGCCCCCTTGAACACCTGGAAATCGTCCGGCTCGCCTTCTGCGGCAAAGCCGCCGTGCGCGGCCGCGCCGTCGCCAAAGGGCATCTGCTCGCTCCAGCAGCCCTGGGCCAGCACGCGCTGCAGGCTGGCCTCGCCCGCATTGACCACCACGCGGCCCTGCGACGGCACGGTGCGAACCAGGTGGTGGAACTGCCGCTCGATGGACGCCAGGTCGTCGAAGATGTCGGCATGGTCGAATTCGAGGTTGTTGAGCACCGCCGTGCGCGGGCGGTAGTGCACGAACTTGCTGCGCTTGTCGAAAAAGGCCGTGTCGTACTCGTCGGCCTCGATGACGAAGGCGTTGCCCGCGCCCAGCCGGGCCGAGACGCCGAAGTTCAGCGGCACGCCGCCGATCAGGAAGCCCGGCTGCAGGCCGGCGCACTCCAGGATCCAGGCCAGCATGGCGGTGGTCGTCGTCTTGCCGTGCGTGCCGGCCACGGCCAGCACGTGGCGCGGCCCGGTGGCGTGGTGCGTGGGGTGGTGCAGCACGTGGCCCGAGAGCCACTGCGGCCCACTGGTGTAGGGCCGGCCGCTGTCCAGGATGGCCTCCATCAGCGGGTACTTGGGGCGGCCGTCGGCCAAGCGCACGCGCGAGACCACGTTGCCGATCACGAACACGTCGGGCGCCAGCGCCATCTGGTCGGCGCCGTAGCCCTCGACCAGTTCGATGCCCAGGCCGCGCAGTTGGTCGCTCATCGGCGGGTAGACGCCGGCGTCGCACCCCGTCACCGTGTGGCCCGCCTCGCGCGCCAGCGCGGCCAGGCCGCCCATGAAAGTCCCGCAGATTCCCAGAATATGTATGTGCATCGGCCGTATTTTAGGGAGGCCGCTGCCGCCGGCCGGGCTTCAGGCATGCAAAAGCCCGCACGCCCACGCTGCGACTGGGGAGCGCGCTATTTTTTCGATAGCAACCGAAGATTCCTGTGGACTTTGGCGCGCCTTGGGGCGCCCCGCCGGCCCAATGTGGGCAAAATAGCCCGGCAGCCTTGGCTGCGCCGAACTTCCCAACACCTGCCCCCTGCGCCGCCTGCCCGGCGCCCGCCGCCATGAACGTGCACACCCTCAAAGCCGAAATTGCCGCCACCGCCGCCGCGCTGGTGGTCGAGGAGGGGCTGGAATACGGCCCGGCCAAGCGCCGCGCGCTCAAGCAGCTGGGCATGGCGCCGCGCACCGCGCTGCCCGACAACGACGAGGTGGAGGACGCGGTGCGCGAGTACATCGCGGTGTTTTGCGCCGACACCCAGCCGGCCGAGCTGGCCGCGCTGCGCGCGCTGGCGCTGGTGTGGATGCAGCGCCTGGCTGCCTTCCGCCCGCACCTGGCCGGCGCCGTCTGGCACGGCACGGCCACGCGGCTGTCGGACATCTACATCCAGCTGTTTTGCGACGACCCGAAGTCGGCCGAGATCGCCCTCATCGAGCACAACGTGGACTACGAGCCGCGGACCGTCACCGGCTTCAACGGCGCCAGCGTCGAGGCGCTGTCGCTCAGCAGCGTGTGCAAGGCGCTGCAGGAAACCATCGGCGTGCACCTGATGGTGCACGACCACGACGACCTGCGCGGCGCGCTGCGGCCGGACGCCAAGGGCCGCACGCCGCGCGGCGACCTGGCGGCCGTGCAAAAATTGCTTTCCACCCCTTGACGGAGCCTGAAGAATTGAACCGCAGACACCTGCTCTATGGCGGCGCCGGCGCCGCCGCCACGCTGGCCGGCATCGGCGCGGCCTGGTGGAAGTTCCAGCCGCACGACGTCGCGCCCGAGGTGCCGGTCAAGGCCGCGCAGGACTTCTGGAGCCTCACCTTTGACAGCCCGCAGGGCCAGCCGGTGCCGATGGCGGGTTTCCGCGGCAAGCTGCTGCTGGTCAACTTCTGGGCCACCTGGTGCCCGCCCTGCGTGGAGGAGCTGCCGCTGCTGGACTTTTTCTACCAGGAAAACAAGGACAAGAACGTGCAGATCGTCGGCCTGGCCATCGACCAGCCCAGCGCGGTGCGTACCTGGCTGCAGGCCCGGCCGCTCAATTTTCCGGTCGGCATGGCCGGCCTGGGCGGCACCGAACTGAGCAAGTCGCTGGGCAACGCCAGCGGCAGCCTGCCGTTCACTGTGGTGTTCGGCGCCGCCGGCCAGCTGCTGCACCGCAAGATTGGCAAGGTCCTGCCCGAGGAACTGGTGCAGTGGACCCGGCTGACCTGAGCCCCCCGCGCCCGGCCTGAGCGCCTGGCCTGCAGCCCGCAGCCCGGCCGCGCCCCCCGAGGGTTTTCCTGTATACACCTTGAGGTACACTTTGCTTTTTGAAGCGGCGAAAGGCGGATTTCTGCTCAATCATCAGCAGATAGGCGCTGTAAGCCGTCATAACCTCAAATAAGCGAAAAAAGCGTGACGATCGAAGCACGCTTTTTTGCTGCGTTCAACCAGTGCGTCCCTGAGGCGCCCACCAGCTCCACCTTCGTTGGAAAGAATCTATGGATCTAAGAAAACTCAAAACCCTGATCGACCTTGTCTCGGAGTCCAATGTGTCGGAACTGGAGATCACCGAGGCCGAAGGCAAGGTGCGCATCGTCAAGTCCAACGGCGTGCCCATGATGATGCACCAGCCCGGCATGGCCATGGTAGCCGCGCCGGCGCTGGCCGCCGCGCCCGCGGCTGCAGCGCCGGCCGCCGCCGCGCCCAGCGCCGCGGCCGAGCCGGCCGGCCATGCCGTCAAGTCGCCCATGGTGGGCACGTTCTACCGCTCTTCCAGCCCGGGCTCGGCGCCCTTCGTCGAGATCGGCACCGTCGTCAAGGAAGGCGACACGGTGTGCATCATCGAGGCCATGAAGATCCTCAATGAGATCGAGGCCGACAAGTCCGGCACTGTCACCAAGATCCTCTCGGAAAACGGCCAGGCCGTCGAGTACGGCCAGCCCCTGTTCATCATTGAGTAAGCCGGCCTGACCGCTTCCTTTGCCCGACCGGCCGTGCGGCCGGCCCCACCGGCCAGACCCGATACTTCGACGCATGTTTAAAAAAATACTGATTGCCAACCGTGGCGAAATCGCGCTGCGCATCCAGCGTGCCTGCCGTGAACTCGGCGTGAAGGCCGTGATGGTCTACTCCGAGGCCGACCGCGATGCCAAATACATCAAGATGGCCGACGAGGCCGTGTGCATCGGGCCGGCGCCTTCGGGGCAGAGCTACCTCAACATGCCGGCCATCATCTCGGCCGCCGAGGTGACGGACGCCGAGGCCATCCACCCCGGCTACGGCTTTCTGAGCGAGAACGCCGACTTTGCCGAGCGGGTCGAGAAAAGCGGGTTCAAGTTCATCGGCCCCACGCCCGAGGCCATCCGGCTGATGGGCGACAAGGTCTCGGCCAAGCAGACCATGGTCAAGGCCGGCGTGCCCTGCGTGCCCGGCTCCGAAGGGGCCTTGCCGGCCGACGCGGCCTTCATCAAGCGCGTGGCCAAGCAGATCGGCTACCCGGTCATCATCAAGGCGGCCGGCGGCGGCGGCGGGCGCGGCATGCGCGTGGTGCACACCGAGGCGGCGCTGCTGAACGCGGTGCAGACCACCAAGGCCGAGGCGGGCGCCGCCTTCGGCAACCCGGAGGTCTACATGGAAAAATTCCTGCAGAACCCCCGGCACATCGAGATCCAGATCCTGGCCGACCAGCACAAGAACGCGGTCTGGCTGGGCGAGCGCGACTGTTCGATGCAGCGGCGCCACCAGAAGGTCATCGAGGAAGGGCCGGCGCCGGGCATTCCGCGCAAGCTCATCGAGCGCATCGGCGCGCGCTGCGTGACCGCCGTCAAGCGCTTTGGCTACCGCGGCGCGGGCACGTTCGAGTTCCTCTACGAGGACGGCGAGTTCTACTTCATCGAGATGAACACCCGCGTGCAGGTCGAGCACCCGGTGACCGAGTGGATCACCGGCGTGGACATCGTGCGCACGCAGATCATGGTGGCTGCCGGCGAGCGCCTGCCCTTTGCCCAGCGCGACATCCAGATCAAGGGCCACGCCATCGAGTGCCGCATCAACGCCGAAGACCCGTACAAGTTCACGCCCTCGCCCGGGCGCGTGACCAACTGGCACCCCCCCGGCGGCCCGGGCGTGCGGGTCGATTCGCACATCTACTCCAACTACTTCGTGCCGCCCAACTACGACTCGATGATCGGCAAGATCATCGTGCACGCCGACACGCGCGAGCAGGCGCTGGCGCGCATGAGCGCGGCCCTGGGCGAGACGGTGGTCGAGGGCATCAACACCAACATTGCGCTGCACCGCGAACTCATGGTGGACGCCAAGTTCATGACGGGCGGCACCAACATCCACTACCTCGAAGAGTGGCTGTCCAAGCGTGAGCGCTAAGGCGCTGGAGCCGATTCCCATGAGCCTTTATGAACTGATCTTGCTGGCGCCCGTGCAGGGCGTCGAGACCCTGAGCGACGCGCTCGATGCCCTGGACGCGCTCAGCGTCTCGGTCGAGGACGCCGACGCCCACACGCCGGCCGAGCAGGCGCTGTTCGGCGAGCCCGGCATGCCGCCGCCCCAGGCCGGCTGGGAGCGCTCGCGCGTCGTGGCGCTCTTTTCCACCGAGCCGCTGGCCAAAGAGGCGGCCGAACTGCTGGCGCTGCAGGATTTCTTTGCCGGCTGCCAGCTCGTGGCCGTCCAGCCCGTGCCCGAGCAGGACTGGGTGCGCCTGACGCAGTCGCAGTTTGCGCCGGTGGAGATCACGCCCGACTTCTGGATCGTGCCGACCTGGCACGAGCCGCCGGCGCAGGCCAAGCAGGTCATTCGCCTCGACCCGGGCCTGGCCTTTGGCACCGGCACGCACCCGACGACGCGCATGTGCCTGCGCTGGATCGCCGCGCAGGGCGCGGCCGGCGGGCCGCTGGGCCGCGTGCTCGACTACGGCTGCGGCTCGGGCATCCTGGCCATCGGCGCGGCCAAGTTCGGCGCCGTGGACATCGACGCGGTGGACATTGACCCGGCGGCCGTCGAATCAACCCGCGCCAATGCCGAGGCCAACCACGTGCGGCTGCAGGCCGGCCTGCCCGACAAGGCCGCAGGCGGCTACCAGACGGTGCTGGCCAACATCCTGGCCACGCCGCTGCGCGTGCTGGCGCCGCTGCTGTGCGGCCATGTGCAGCCCGGCGGCCACCTGGTGCTCGCCGGCATCCTGGAGCGCCAGGCCGACGAGCTCAAGGCCGCCTACGCGCCCTACTGCCAGCTGCAGGTGCACGACGCGCAAGAGGGCTGGATCCTGATGACCGCCCGGTTCTGAGCGGCGGGCCTTGACACCGTGACACACCGGTCCGCCCAGCCACCGGTCCTGCTTTCCCGCCCGGGACGCTGAATGGGCCCGGTCACGCGCTGCCCCGCCTGCGGCACGATGTTCAGGGTGGCTGACGCGCAGCTGGCCGCCGCGCAAGGCTGGGTGCGCTGCGGGCAATGCGCCGACGTGTTCGAGGCCGCGCTGCACTGGGTGGACGATGGCGGGTCTGCAGCACACGCAGGCGCTGCCGGGCCGGCGTCCGGCAGCGCACCCGCCGTTCCCACGTCCCCGCCAGCGTCGGGCAGCCCGGCCCCCGTTCCCCCGTTCCCGCCGCCCGAAGCCGAATCGCCCGAGCCGCCGGACCTGGCGCCCGAGCCTGGGCCGGCGCAAGAACCCGAGGTTTCCTTTGTGCAGGCCGCCCGGCGCAACGAATTCTGGCGGTCGGCGCCGGTGCGCGCCGCGCTCGGCCTGGCCTGTCTGGCGTTGCTGGCCGCCTTGCTGGTGCAGTGGCTGGTGCATGAAAAAGACCTGCTCGCCGCGCGCGAGCCGCGCCTGGCGCCCGCGCTGCAGGCGCTGTGCCGTCCGCTGGGCTGCGAGGTTCGGCCGCTGCGGCGCATCGAATCGCTGGTCATCGACAACGCCAGCTTCAGCCGCAGCGCCACCAACGCCTACCGGCTGAGCTTTGTCTTCCGGAACACCGGCGACGCCGCCATCGAGATGCCGGCGCTGGAAATCACGCTGACCGACCGCCAGGAGCAGGTGCTGGTGCGCCGGGTGGTGCTGCCGGCGCAGTTTGGCGCCACCGCGGACACGCTGCCCGCCCATGGCGAGCAGGCCGGTGCCCTGGCCCTGAAGATCACCGGCGCCGAGGCTGCCGCCGCCTCGCCCGCCGCGCCGGCGGGCCAGCTGCCCGTCACCGGCTACCGCATCCTGGCTTTTTACCCCTGAACAGAAACGAGAACCCCATGCCTTCCTTGATCTGCGGCTCGCTGGCCTTTGACACCATCATGAGTTTCGAGGGCCGTTTTTCCGAGCAGATACTGCCCGACCAACTGCACATCCTCAACGTGTCCTTCCTCGTGCCGGCGCTGCGCCGGGAGTTTGGCGGCTGCGCCGGCAACATCGCCTACGGCCTGCGCCAGCTCGGCGGCACGCCGCTGCCGATGGCCACCGTGGGCAGCGACGGCGCCGAGTACCTGGCGCGCATGCAGGCCCAGGGCATCAGCACCGAGTTCGTGCGCCAGGTCGAGGACCTCTACACCGCGCAGGCGATGATCATGACCGACCGGGACAACAACCAGATCACCGCCTTTCACCCCGGCGCGATGATGCAGGCGCACACCACCCGCATCGCGCCGCGCGCGGACATCACGCTGGGCATCATCTCACCCGACGGCCGCGACGCCATGCTGGCGCATGCCGAGCAGTTCCACGCGGCCGGCATTCCCTTCGTCTTCGACCCGGGCCAGGGCCTGCCGATGTTCGACGGCCCGGCGCTGGCGCACTTCATCGACTTGGCCGCCTGGGTGACGGTCAACGACTACGAGGGCCGCATGCTGTGCGACCGCACGGGGCTGTCGTGCGCCGAGCTGTCCCGGCGCGTGCAGGGCCTGATGGTGACGCTGGGTGCCGAGGGCTGCGAGGTCTGGGTCGATGGCGAAAAGACCCTGGTGCCGCCGGTGCAGGCCGAGGCGGTGGTCGATCCGACCGGCTGCGGCGACGCGTTTCGCAGCGCGCTGCTGTTCGGGCTGGAACAGGGCTGGCCGCTGGTGCGCTGCGCCGAACTGGGCAACCGGATCGGCGCCCGCAAGATTGCCAGCCGGGGCGGGCAGAACTACACGCTGGATCTGGCCGAAATCAGCCGCTAGCCCAGGCGCCGCCTGCGCCTTGTGCTATCAAAAAAAGAGTGACCGGGGGCAGGCCGCAGGCTGCGCGCGGGCGGTCGGGAGCCGCTCGGCGCTGAATTGAAAAAGCCCGACATCTTGCGACATCGGGCTTGGGGCATCGGTGCCGCAGGGATTAAGGCTTGCCACCCTTTGGAAAGGGCCAGGACGCTTGCGGGTTGATCGTGGTCTGCGCTGCGGGCGCGGCCTTCACCGCGGGCGCCTTGGCCGCCGGCTTCTTCTCGGCCTTGTCGGTTTTTTCAGCCTTCTTGGCGGCGGGCTTCTTCGCGGCCTTGGGCGCCTTCACCGCCTCGGCGGGCTGGGCGGCTTGGGCAGGCTGGGCCTCGGCCTTTTTGGCGGTGGGCTTCTTTTTCGCCGCTGGTTTCTTGTCGGCCACGGGTTTCGCTTCCGGAGCCGGCGGTGTTTCGGCTGCCGGGGCTGGCGCGGCCGCTGCGGGTGCGGCGAGCTGCTCGGACGCGGCGGCGGGTGCCTGGGCCTTGGCCGGCGCGGCCTTTTTCGCCGCGGTCTTGGCCGTGGCCGCCTTCTTGGCCGGCGCCTTGGGCGCTGCGGCTTCCTGGGCGGCTGGGGCGCTGGCCTCTGCCGTTTCAGCCGCCGCCGGGGCGGCGGCTTTCTTGGCGGGCGCCTTTGCCGGTGCTTTGGCCGCGGCCTTCTTGGCGGCCGGTGCCGGCGCTGGGGTGGACTCGGGCGCTGCAGCCTCGGCCGGTGCCGCTGCAGCCGTCACTTTTTTCGCAGGTGCTTTCGCGGGAGCGGCTTTTTTTGCCGCTGGTTTTTTCGCAGTTGCCATGGTTTTCTCCTCGATCAGGTTGCAAAAAGCACTTCGCTGGGGGATGGGGCGAAGTGATTCGCGGCACGGGACCTTCGGCTGGCCGGGTCCGGTGGCGCAAACACAGGAGCAACGCACCATGCGCACGCCAAGGTGCTGTCAGGGCGCGTTGCGGATTTAAAAATCATTTTTTATGAGGGCCTTGTGCTTTTTGCCAGTCGCGCGTCATCAGTCCCAGGAGAGGGCGCCGCCAGACTGGTATTCGATCACACGGGTCTCGAAGAAATTGCGCTCTTTCTTGAGGTCGATCATCTCGCTCATCCAGGGAAAGGGGTTTTCCTCGTTCGGGAACAGGGCTTCAAGACCGATCTGCGTGGCCCGGCGGTTGGCGATGTAGCGCAGGTAGCCCTTGAACATCGAGGCGTTCAGGCCCAGCACGCCGCGCGGCATGGTGTCCTCGGCATAGCGGTATTCGAGCTCGACGGCCTTCAGGAACAGGGCGTTGATCTCGGCCTTGAACTCGGGTGTCCAGAGGTGCGGGTTTTCGAGTTTGAGCTGGTTGATCAGGTCGATGCCAAAGTTGCAGTGCATGGACTCGTCGCGCAGGATGTACTGGTACTGCTCGGCCGCGCCGGTCATCTTGTTCTGCCGGCCCAGCGCCAGGATCTGCGTGAAGCCGACGTAGAAGAACAGCCCTTCCATCAGGCAGGCAAAGACGATCAGCGACTTGAGCAGGGTCTGGTCGGATTCTTGTGTGCCCGTCTTGAACTCGGGGTTGGAAATTGCCTCGATGAACGGGATCAGGAACTGGTCCTTGTCGCGGATCGACTGGATCTCGTTGTAGGCGTTGAAGATCTCGCCCTCGTCCAGGCCGAGCGACTCGGTGATGTACTGGTAGGCGTGTGTGTGGATGGCTTCCTCGAAGGCCTGGCGCAGCAGGAACTGGCGGCACTCTGGCGCGGTGATGTGGCGGTAGGTGCCCAGCACGATGTTGTTGGCCGCCAGCGAGTCGGCGGTCACGAAAAAGCCCAGGTTGCGCATGACCAGGCGGCGCTCGTCGTCCGAGAGGCCGTTGGGGTCTTTCCAGAGAGCGATGTCGCGCGTCATGTTGACTTCCTGCGGCATCCAGTGGTTGGCGCAGGAGGCGAGGTACTTTTCCCAGGCCCATTTGTACTTGAAGGGTACCAGCTGGTTGACGTCGGTCTGGCCGTTGATGATGCGCTTGTCCGAGGCGTTGACGCGCAGTGCCTTGGCCGGGGCCAGGGCGTCAGGCACGGGCTGTCCGGCAGGGGTCGGGGAGGAGGTCGGGAGGTCCGCTGAGCGGCTGGCTGGCAGCGCGCTGGGGAAGGAGGTTT
>Ga0308157_10003418_pt1 | contig 23183 bp, 15 predicted proteins | sample PhyBR1_FD_201035 | JGI IMG/M metagenome (GOLD analysis project Ga0308157, IMG submission 201035) | Phyllosphere microbial communities from UC Gill Tract Community Farm, Albany, California, United States - DLSLB.R1 | ecosystem: Host-associated > Plants > Phyllosphere > Unclassified | place: USA...
TATGATAAAAATCATATTTTGTACCTATCTTTGCAGTTAGTAAAATTTAAAACCCGAAAATCATGATAAAAGTATCAGAATCGGCTGCAAGAAGAGCTAAAGTGTTGATGGAAGATGACGGATTAAACCCAGAAACTGCCTTCATTCGTGTTGGAGTGAAAAGTGGTGGTTGCTCAGGATTGGAATATGAACTAAAGTTTGATGAAAATGCTTTAGAAACAGATAAGATTTTTGAAGACAGTGGTGTGAAAATCGCTGTAGATAAAAAAAGTTTCTTGTATTTAGTTGGCACAACTTTAGAGTTTTCAGGCGGTTTAAACGGTAAGGGATTTGTTTTTAACAATCCTAATGCAGCTAGAACATGCGGTTGCGGAGAGAGTTTTTCTCTTTAAAAAGTATAGTTTTTAGGTTTCAAGTTTAAACGTTCAACGTTAAAAAACTTTAAGCTACAATTTAAACGTATTATGAGTAAATACACAGAAGAAGAATTAAAAAAAGAATTAGAAACAAAGGAATACGAATACGGATTTTATACTGAATTAGAATCTGAGACGTTTCCTGTGGGTCTGAATGAAGATATAGTTCGTGCGATTTCTAAAAAGAAGGATGAACCCGAATGGATGACCGAATGGCGTTTAGATGCTTACCGTATTTGGCAAGAAATGACCGAGCCTACTTGGGCTAACGTAAAATACCAAAAGCCCGATTTTCAGGCAATTTCGTATTATTCTGCACCAAAACAGGTAGATCCTAACAAATCTATGGACGATGTGGATCCGGAATTGCGTGCCATGTATAAAAAATTGGGAATTTCTTTAGAAGAGCAAAAGCGTATGAACAACATTGCAATGGATATTGTGGTTGATTCTGTTTCGGTTGCTACTACTTTTAAAGAAACCTTGAACGAAAAAGGAATTATTTTCTGTTCGATTTCCGAAGCAATTAAAGAACATCCGGAACTGGTTCAAAAATACATTGGATCTGTTGTTCCAAAAACCGATAATTATTATGCGGCATTAAACTCGGCTGTTTTTTCAGACGGATCTTTCTGCTACATACCAAAAGGCGTTCGTTGCCCAATGGAATTATCTACTTATTTCCGTATCAATCAGGCAGGTACAGGTCAGTTTGAACGTACCTTGTTAATTGCAGATGAAGGGTCGTATGTGTCTTATTTAGAAGGATGTACCGCTCCAAGTCGTGATGAAAACCAATTGCACGCAGCTGTTGTGGAATTGATCGCGATGAACGATGCCGAAATTAAATATTCAACAGTACAAAACTGGTTCCCGGGTGATAAAGACGGTAAAGGTGGAGTATTCAACTTTGTAACAAAACGTGCCATAGCAGAGAAAAACGCGAAGGTTTCTTGGACACAGGTTGAAACAGGATCGGCAGTTACATGGAAATATCCGTCGTGTATTTTAAAAGGCGATAATTCGGTTGGCGAGTTTTACTCAATTGCCGTAACCAACAATTATCAGCAGGCAGATACCGGTACAAAAATGATTCATTTAGGAAAAAATACTAAATCAACCATTATTTCAAAAGGAATTTCGGCGGGAAAATCTCAGAATTCATACCGTGGTTTGGTTCAAATTGGTTCGCGTGCAGAAAATGCCCGTAACTTTTCACAATGTGATTCGCTGTTGATGGGTAACGAATGTGGTGCACATACTTTTCCGTATATCGAATCGAAAAATTCAACAGCGAAGTTAGAGCACGAAGCTACCACAAGTAAAATTGGTGAAGATCAAATTTTCTACTGTAATCAACGAGGAATTTCAACCGAAACAGCAATTGCCTTAATCGTAAACGGATTTTCACGTGAAGTTTTAGATAAGTTACCGATGGAATTTGCTGTGGAAGCTAAAAAACTATTAGAGATTTCGTTAGAAGGATCGGTAGGATAGTCACCAGCTATTAGAAATTAGTATTGAGAAATTAGAATAATAAGATTACTATAAATATTGATTTTAGACGGTAGAGAACTCGTTTCTCATATCTCAAATCTCAAATCTTGAACAAATGTTACAAATTAAAAACCTACATGCCTCTGTAGAGGATAAAGAAATATTAAAAGGAATTAATCTGGAAGTAAAAGCCGGTGAAGTTCATGCAATCATGGGTCCAAACGGTGCGGGTAAATCAACCTTATCGTCTGTAATTGCAGGTAACGAAAACTTTGAAGTTACACAAGGAGAAATTATTTTAGAAGGTGAAGATCTTGCAGATTTAGCTCCGGAAGAACGTGCACACAAAGGAATTTTCTTATCGTTTCAGTATCCGGTTGAAATTCCGGGTGTTTCTGTAACCAACTTTATGAAAACTGCAATCAACGAATCGCGCAAAGCAAACGGTTTGGAAGATATGCCTGCAAACGAAATGTTGAAGTTGATTAAAGAAAAAGCAGAGTTGTTGGAAATTGATCGTAAATTTTTATCTAGATCGTTAAACGAAGGTTTTTCGGGTGGAGAGAAAAAGCGTAACGAGATCTTTCAAATGGCAATGTTAAATCCTAAAATCGCGATTTTGGATGAAACCGATTCTGGTTTGGATATCGATGCTTTAAGAATTGTATCAAACGGAGTTAACAAACTGAAAAACGAAAACAATGCGGTTGTTGTAATTACGCACTACCAACGTTTGTTAGATTATATTGTTCCTGATTTTGTTCACGTTTTACACGATGGAAAAATCGTTAAAACAGGTGGTAAAGAATTAGCACTTGAATTGGAAGAAAAAGGATACGATTGGTTGAAATAATTAGTTTGAAAAGTTTTAAGTTTTAAGTTTCAGATTACACAACTTGAAACAAATAAACCTAAAACCTGAAACAAAGAAGTAATGGATTTAAAAGAAAAATTATTATCATCATTTTTAGCATTTGAACAAAAGGTAGATGTAAATTCTAGCTTGCACGATGTGCGTACCGATGCTTTAAAGGTGTTCGAAAATAAAGGATTTCCTACAAAAAGAGAAGAAGCTTGGAAGTACACGTCGTTAAATGCCGTATTGGCAAACGATTTCAATATTCTTCCTAAAAACGAAACAGCTGTTGACTGGAAAGACGTTAAAAAATATTTTTTAAACGATGTTGATACCTACAAAGTAGTGTTTATCAACGGTGTTTTTTCATCGCATTTGTCATCAACCACGCATGATGGTTTAGATGTTTGCTTAATGTCCTCGGCATTAACAAAGCCTAAATACAAAATGGTTATTGATACCTATTTTAACCAGATTGCAAACAAAGAAGACAGTTTAACGAATTTGAATACGGCATATTCTTTAGAAGGTGCGTATATCAATATTCCAAAATCGACTGTTGTACAAAAACCAATCGAGATTTTGTATTTTACAACCGGAGCTTCGAATTTTGTTCAGCCAAGAAACTTGGTAATTGTGGGTGAAAATGCACATGTTCAGATTATCGAACGTCATCAGTCTTTGTCAGAATTGCCAATGCTTACAAACAGTGTAACCGAAATTTATGCTGCAAAACGTGCCATTGTTGATTATTACAAATTACAGAACGATTTACTGACTGCCGATTTGGTTGATAATACGTATATCGAACAAAAACAAGAAAGTCGCGTATCGGTTCATACTTTTTCATTTGGTGGAAATGTTACAAGAAACAATTTGAATTTTTATCAGAGAGGTGAACGTATCGATTCTACTTTAAAAGGAATTACCATTATTGGCGAAAAACAGCATGTGGATCATTACACGTTGGTTAGCCATGAAGAGCCCAATTGCGAATCGCATCAAAACTATAAAGGAATTTATGACGATAGATCAACCGGAGTTTTCAACGGAAAGATTTATGTTGATAAAATTGCTCAGAAAACCGATGCTTTTCAGCAGAACAACAATATTTTATTAACAGATAAAGCTACATTGAACACCAAACCGCAATTGGAAATTTTTGCCGATGATGTAAAATGTTCGCACGGTTGTACTATTGGTCAGTTAGATGATTCGGCGATGTTCTATATGCAGCAGCGCGGTATCCCTAAAAAAGAAGCAAAAGCATTGTTGATGTATGCGTTTACCGATGAGGTTTTATCTTCGGTTGCTATTCCGGATCTACAATTAAAACTGCAAAAACTAATCTCAATGAAACTGGGTGTTAACATTGGGTTTGATATATAAAAAAATCCACTTCGTTTAAGAAGTGGATTTTTCTTTGGAGAATGCGGGATTTCAACTCGTGCCTTTTTATTGCATATGTAATTAAGGAGCTCCAACCGTAAATACTATTGTTGCATTATAATTATTAACAGGAACTGTGACAGAAATACCATTAATACGTAATTGAACATTAATGCCTGAATAAGATATACTATTACCAATTCCGAGAGTCCCTGTAAAATTTATAGTAAAAAATTGTGTGTTAATAGATTGTGGTATTTCAACATAATTAGTTCCATTATTTACCGAAGCAGAACATAAAACGCATAAGCCAACAATAGAAGCGATTCCTCCACTTCTTCTAGCATATAAGTGTAAGGAATTATTCCATGAGGTTGGAATATACTGTAGACTAATTACTGCTGCTACTCCACCAGTAAGAAGATTTAAGAAAGATCCTGGTAAAGAACCAGATATAGTAATTAAATTAGTATTACTATCATAACTTCCTATATAATCCATTCCTGCCTCAGTTATTGGTGTAATAGGAACAACTAAATTACCTCCTGCTACTGTAATGGTTTGTGCATTTATTGTAAAGTTTGTAAAGAAAAAAATAGTCAATACCAAAGCTTTTGTCTTATTATATCTTATCATGTTAATTACTTATGGTATAGGTTATAGTAATTGTTTGGTTGTTTGTTTGTACAAGCTGCGTGTAATTGGTAATTTCTGTTGAAATGGTAAGTTGATGTCCGTTGTTTGCTCCATTTCCAGTGAAAGCACCACCTATGCCATTTATTATTGTTTGTGCAGTAGTAGTTAAGGATTTTTGTCCTGTTGATATACCCAATGTGCCTCCACCGCCAGTTGCAGGACCAGCTTGTAACTTTATAGTAATTCCTGGACATGTTTGGTTTATCTGTGCCGTAACATTCCTATTTGCAGTTGCGTTAGCTTTTGCAGAAGTATAATTAAGCCATTTAGTTGTATTAGCCGCAGGCGTTAATATTGGTAATCCAGCTTCGGTTGGTGCTGTAAAATTAAAACTTATAGTATTTACATTAGGTTCAATATCAAGCAAGGCTACTTCAGAAAGATTTATAGTTATATTGCGGCTTCCTGTGGTTTGTGCCGAAAGAAAATTTGTAAAGCAAACAAAGATTAAAAAAGAGCTGTAAATTAGTGTAGTTCTAAAATTCATTATTTTACTTTTTTAAAGGTTTATAACCAATTTTCATAGGTTCTTGCAAATATTTAATTTCTTTTTGTTGTTTAACTATGTCAACAATAATCTTTCTTTCTTCACTTGCATCTAGTGTAAAGTTAAAAACATCGGTTAAAATTTTATATTGATTACTTAGTCCGTTTCGATATATTTTTAACTGCCAATTACCAGGTCTTAAATAAGTAAAGTTAAATGGATTTGATAAATCGCATATTTTTCTATAAATTTCATTACCCGACGAAATCTCTATAATAATACTTTCATTATTAATTTTTTCAGTAGTATTTTCAAGTACAATTTCTCCTTTTATACTGGCAGAACCTATTATACCAAAATCAAAATAATTTTCTCCTTCTAAAATATTTAATTTGACAGGAAAGTGAATATTAGTTATATCTTTAAAATTTAATGTTTGCTGATTTATTTCTAAAAAATAAGTATCGGGTTTTATGTTTTTAAACCAAAAATTTCCATTTTCATCAACCATAGCTGTTTGCTGACCTAATTGTAATTTTATGCCTGGTGTATATGTAATACCTAAATTAGTAATATTTCCGTGAAGCGATCCGTATTCTTTAATCTTTTTAATGGGTACGTTTAAATTTAAAATATATTTAATAGATAAGCCAAAATCTTTATTATTGATTTGTTGTTGAGATAAAGCGTATCTTGATATAACATTTATTTCTTGTTTTTCTGTAATTCTATAGTTTAATGTAAGGTCAAATAAATTTCGATCTGCATAGTAATCTTCGATATAATAAGTGTTTTGATAAGATGCCGATATATTCAATTTGTTCGATATAAATTTGTTTATTTGGCCTCCATATAAAAACATATTCTGATTAGCGGTTTCGTATCTATTTAATTGAGAGTAGCTTCCGTATAAATTAATAAATGTTCCTTTTTTATTGTAATGGAAATTAGCTGTGTACATAGACGATTTTCCAATGCTGTTTGTTAAAAAATTATTAGTTTCTGCAAAATAAGTTTGAAGGTTAATACCAAAAGATCCTATTACTTGATTAAGTTCTATACGGCTAAACTTTTCTTTATAAAAGAATTGTTTTGGTTCCATACGGTCTTCGTATTCTTGAATACCTGTAAATAGTGATATAGTTCCTTTTTGCACGTATCTATAGCTAACTCCTATTTGCATGCGTTCACGATATGGTGCGGCACTGTAAAGGGTATCACGTTTAAAGTTTCTAGCGTCTTTTTGATAATTTGCATTCACAGAAAATTTGGGCGAAATACTATAATTGATATGTGATGTAAAAAAACGAGTATTACTAAAATATCCAGAAAATGTTGGCGCTGCATAAATATAACTGGCATTAGCGTTTAACTTTTTAAGGTTAGTGTTAACTTGTAATTGCCAAGCATTACCGTGTATGTTGTTATTATTGCTTATTGCATATTCTCCCTGAAGTTCAATTTTTTTCAAAAGGGTTGCTTCGCCAGCAAGATATTGTAGATGTGTATTTATTAAGTTGTTTTCACGTTTTAACAAATATCCATATCGTATATTGTTCTTTAAGTTTAAATTAGCTTTAACGTAAATGTTTATTTCGTCTTTAATATCTTTAAAAAAACGAGGGCTATTATAAAAACCCCCAATTTCTATTTTTTTGATATTTTTACGAAGTTCAACACCTCTGCCATAACGAGAAAATTCTGTTAGATATGACGACGAGTATATTTTATCGCCTAAATGAACAAAAAAGTTTCTTGATGCATAATTAATAAAATATTCTTCGTATTGCGAAAAGGCAGTTAATCCAAATTTATCAGGCCCTATAGCTCTAAATTCAAGTTGTTTGGTGTTTTGCTCATCTAAACTTCTTTTGCCATATATTTCGCCCTGAAAGGTATCCTGATAATCATTATTACGTTCATGCGCAATGTAAGATGCCGAAAGTTTTACAGGGAAACGTAAATAAATATCTTCATTTACTTGAAAAACAGGAATTACATCGGTTCTATTATATGCAAATACATCTTGTAAAGAATCGTTTTTGGTTTTAGCATTAAGTTTAATTAGATTTTGTGAAAAACGAGGTTGTTTTGGATCTGTGTATTGATACAGGTTAATTTCTTCTGATTTTCCTGCGGGTATATAAATAATACTTGATCCTTTAATAATACTTCCATGCGATGGTTCTAATGTAACTTCTTCGGTATCATTTCCATCATTTTTTATAACAAAAGTACTTTTAATGGTGTCTCCAGCTTTAACATAATTGGATGAGTAAAGGCTATTTACTGATATTTTTTGTATGTGATTTACTGTTAAAGTAAAATTATTGGTTGTTGTTTGGTTTTGTGTTTTATTAATAACCGTTATGTTTACAGTATGTTCGCCATTAACGGCATAAGATGGTATAAAAGCCTGAATTAGATATATTTTTGATTCATTAGCAGTTAAGGTTATATCTGACATTGCAGAAGCTAAAAGCCATTTTTGTGGAAGTTTTACTTTTGGGCTTACTATTATATCGTAAGGATATGGGTTGTTAATTTTAAAAACCAATGAATGTACTTTGCCCGGATTAAGAAGGTCTTTTTGATTTACAAGTTCAAAAGAAAGTTCTTGGGCGTAAAAAATAAAAGGGAAAATAAAAAATAATAGTACAATTATTGTTTTATTCATTGGGAATGTCTAATTCTGTATTAATTCCAAATATATGATCTTCATCACTTGTAGAAAATATTGCAGCATTATACTTTCCTGGTGCAACAGTACTTAAATCAATAGAGAAACGTTTTGAATTGTTTGGTAGTAAGCTTAACAAATTGCTTTTATAAACCCCTTTGTTAGCCCCACTTTTATTGTCGAAAATTTGAATAGAAACTTCAACTGTATGGTAAAGTTGTCCGTTATTACTTATGTCTATTTCTAAAACTCTTTTACCATCTGTTTTGTTAAGATTCATACTGTCGAAATTAAGCAAAGCTTCTGCAGGCTGATCGTTTGTTGTAATAATTTGGATAGAATAACGAATAACCGATTTTATTTGCAAGCCAGGTTTGTCATTACTTGGTTTAATTTCATCTATAGGTTCAATCATTATAACACTCCAGAAACTTCCAACGTCTATATCTTTAGGAACTATAATTTCATAAGCAATATTTGCCTTACCTTTAGCTTCTAATCTTAATAAATTAGTGTTAAGTTTAATCCAATTTATGTTACTACGGTTGTTTAACCCAGAGTCGTTATATTCTGATGTACCATTTGCTTTATAACTATAATCTTTTTGGTAGATTTTTACATTCTGCACCGATTTGGAAGTGTTTTCAACAGAAATAAAGCCCTTGTAAACAATGCCTTCTTTTATTTTATGTTTGTGGGTTAAGCCATTGGTTACTACAATGTTTGAAAAAGCGCAGTTACAGGTAATAAGTATACTTATAAAAAAGAATATTTTTTTTATAGACATGGTAAATGAGGTTTAAAATCACTTATAAATAAAGAAACAAAAAGTAGTGTTTTTTTGTATTGATAAAAGAGCACTACTTTGTTTAAACGTTTTACTAGTTTAAGGAAAATTAATTTTCTACTATAGTATAAGTAACTGTTGTTTGATTAGATGCAGCGGCAATTTCTACAAGATCTTCATAGGTCGAATTTCCTTCCGCAACTACAGAGTATGTTAATTGATGCCCGTTAGATGTTCCATTTCCTGTATAAGAAGCACCAATAGCCGTGATGAAGTTTGCAGGTGCAGTAGATAGCGTAACCGCACTTCCTGATACCGTTCCTCTTAAACCGCCACCTTGTGCTAAAGGAGCACCAGCAGCTAGAACTTTGATGTCCACTCCAGCAATAATTGGGCTTATACTTACAGTAATTCTTGATGAAGACTTTCCTATAGAAGGAATGTACGAGTAGTTTAACCATAAGGTACTGTTGTCTGCAGGTGGGGCGATTGGTAGTCCTGCTTCTGTAGGAGCGGCAAAAACCATATCAATATTAGTACCGCCTTCTACATCTACTAACGCTACTGCTGGTATAGTTATACCTATAGTGTGAGTTTCTACAGCAGAATCTGCTTGTGCATTAGCTTTCCCAAAAGCGAATATTAAAAATAAAGCTGTTAAAAATTTAGTTGTTTTCATAATAAAGATAGTTTTATAAGTTTAATTGTTTCTATACCTACCTGTACATTGGTTGTTAATTTACTTTAATTTTTTAACGATAGGTTTTTAAAGTTGTTATTTTTGATAAAAATACGAATAAATTGTTCTCATTGTTATAAAAACAGCATGCTTTTTAATTGAATAATTGTTTGTCTTTTTAGTGTTAAATATTTCTTTTTTAGTTTGTTGTAAATAATATAGAGGTTTAGGTGAATTGTCTGTTTTATAAAACACGAATAATTAATGCCTATTTTAAAACCTAATAATCTTAATTTAACTGAAATTTAGTTTTGTGTTTTTACAGAGAGGTACTTAAGGACATTGCTTTATAGTGTGTTATGTGTTACTTTTTGTAATATTAATAAAGTAGAAAGTTACAAAAACGATGTGTTTTAATTAAGTCACTATTAATACATGAAAGTAGAAAATAAACTAAATGCTTTTTAGCTAAATATTTGCGAAGCAATGAAAGTTTTTTATAATATTATTCGGTGGAAATTAATCAAAATAAGTTTATACAATATAGAGCTCATTAATTCTCTTGGGTATGATAACTATCAAAGCAAAAAGAAGTGGTGTTGAGAAGATATGCTGTGGAAGTGAACGACCTGAAATCTGGCATTATTTAGAATGCTAAATTATTATCAATTACAGAGATTTCATTTGTTGAGTTAAGTTTGCTCATAATGAATACTTATAGTAAATACTGTAAATGTTTAATGTAATCTAACCTAACCATTAAGAAGTTGATACCATCTTTAATCCAATGATAGATCCAATAAGCGTTGTAATGAAAAAAACGCGCCAAAAAGTAGCAGGATCTTTAAAAACAAGAATACCTACAATTACGGTTCCCACCGCGCCAATACCTGTCCAAACAGCGTAAGCAGTTCCAAGCGGCAGCGTTTCGGTAGCTTTCATTAGTAAACCCATGCTTATAATTAGTGAAATTACAAAACCCGCATACCAGCCGTAAGCTTCAGTGCCCGATAATTCTTTGGCTTTTCCCAAACAAGTTGTAAAAAGAACTTCAAACAATCCGGCAACAATTAAAATAATCCAACTCATGATTTAAATTTTAGTAGTACAAAGGTCGGCATTTTCAATGTGTTTGTCTTTTACAAATGATAAAAAACGATTTATGATTGATCTTTTTTGGTTTGGTTGAAATTCGATAACTCGCTTCGATGTTTTATTTCTAGTATCGAATAAATAGTTTTTAAGTGATATTTCACCGTGTTTTCAGAAATAAACAACGCAGCTGCAATTTCCTTATTGTTTTTGCCGTTTTGTGTAAGCTGGATAATTTCTAATTGACGCTCGGTTAAGTTGAAAGAAGATAGTTCTTTTTTATGACTTATTTGGTTATTTGCCAATGTTTTAAAATGCTCAACTTCTTCTTGAATTCTGTGATTTTCTTTTTCAGCGATTATTTTCTTTTGTTTGTATTTTTTATACTTTTTTATCAACCAAAACACAGTTAGTATTAGTAAAATACTAAACAAAAAAAGATAAACTAGAATTTGCTGTTTCTTTTGTAACTGATTATCATAATCCTTATCCTTAATTTCTTGCTCTAAAAGTTCTATTTTACTGCTGTTGTTGTTTGAATTGTATAGTGCAAAAAGCGAATCACATTTCTTTTGATAAATAAACGCATTTTTAGAATCGTTGTTGCTGGCGTAAACATTTTTAATAACCTCATTCAGATAAAACTCATACTTTAAGTTTTTATTTTTTTGAGCAATTTCAATTCCTTTTTGATAAGCTTGATCTCTTTTTTTATATTCATTAATGGTGTTGTAAAGTTCTATTTGCTTACCATAAATAATTGGCAACTCTTCTGGATAATTGGTTTGTGCAATTTCTAAAGCATTGTTTAACTTTTCTTCAGCGGCAGCATAATTCTTATCTTTTAAAAGAAAATAGCCCTCTTGTACATATAGAAAAAGCATATACCTGTCTGATAGATTTTTGTATCCTGATTGGGCTAATTCGCTCATCAGTATTTTAGTTTTATCAAAATCTTGCATTTCAAAAAAGATCAAAGCTTTCTCTGCCTTAATTTCTTGTGATGCTGTGGTAGGATTTGATCCTCTTTTACTCTCTTGTAAAGCTGCTTCTAAACTTTTAAGGGCATGCTGATATTTAAAAAGATTTTTATAAATGTTCGATTTTATGATGTAAGCATTGTACTTATCATCTGCAGAATTTTGGTTGTCTGTTATGAAATCTGATAGTAGTTTTATCGACAGATCATATCTTTCCGAATGATTATATTGAACGATTTTTTCCTGCAACGATTCAATCGGTTTTTTTTGTGAATATATAAATGTGCTGAAAAGCAGTAGTATAGAAACTATTAAGTTTTTCATTAAAAAATCTTTTCAACAAAAATAATAATAACAAACGTAATTAATATATAGTTTTTCACTTTTAAGAGAATTATTAATTGCTTTTTAAGTTGCTTAAAATCAATATTTTGAATTTAACTACACGGTGGGTAGTCAAAAATAATTAAAATACTACCTTATAACTACCTTCATATAACGCTCACAATATAAAATATATATAGATATTCGCAACGAAAAATCAAATGTTCAAATTATACAACTTTTAGTGTATTTGTACAAAGTAATATGAAAGCTATAATAAAGCTTTTTAGACTTTTTTTAGAACTAGAATTTTAAAAAAAAATATTTAAAAACGATACAAATAATAATAAGAGGAAATTACAATTGGGGAACTAAAAAATTTAAACTTTTTAGAATTGTAATTTGTTTAACAATATAAAAATTAGGTAAGCAAAATCTTATATAACTAAGAGATGCTTTTTTAGAATTTGGTCAATAGACTTAAACCAATCTTAAATATATTATTTAAGATTGGTTTAGTGGTATTACCATTAGAATCTTTAATGTATGAGAAAAATATTATTGTTGGTAGCGGGGGGGCTATTTAGCACAGTAATAAATGCACAAGTAGGTATCGGAACATTAAGTCCGAATAAATCTGCGCAGTTAGAAGTAGCTGCAAAAGATAAGGGTATCTTAATACCTCGTGTACCGCTTAAAAGTATTACAGATGCAGTTACCATCTCAAACGGTAACGTAGAATCATTATTAGTGTTCAACACAAATCCTTCAGGAACATTATCAAGAGGTTACTATTATTGGTTAGACAACAGATGGAACCGTATTATTAATGAAACTGATCTAAGTACTGTTTTAAAAACAGTTGGTTTGGTTGATGGTACAAACACTACAGTTGAATCAACTATCGACCCAACAGATCCCACCAAAACAAACTGGAAAGTAAATGTTGCTACTGCAAAAGGTGCGCAAGGTACAACGTCATCTAACTTAGGAGTTGTAAAAGAAGCTGCTGTAAACCCTTCAGTAATAATTAGTCAAGATGGCGAATTGGCTGTAAGTTTTGAAACTATGCATGCAATTAAGCAGGTAAATCAAGACTACAGTGCAAAATTGGCTGATGTGGTATTGTTTGGTGACGCAAGTGCTTCAAGTATTACCATAGCATTACCAAATCCGGTAAATAATAAAGGCAAAAAATTTACCATAAAAAAATACGATGATAACGAAAGCAACTTTGTAAGCGTTACAGGTCAGATTGAAGGCGTGCCGGGAGGATTATATACTGCTTTGCCTTATTCTGGTTGGAATTTGGTATCAGACGGAACCATTTGGAAAATAGTGGAAAAGTTTTAAAATAAAATCAACACAAAACAATAAAATAAAAAGAAAAATTTTCAATTCGATATGAAAAAATTATTACTATCAGCATTTGTTGCATTTGCTATGTTAGCATCAACAAAAACATTGGCACAGCAGGGTTTCGGTACAAACCAACCAGATAGATCTGCAGCAGTAGATATCTTATCTTCAAAGCGTGGTTTATTAATTCCGCGTTTAGATTTATCAAACATCACAGTAGCGGCACCGGTAGATGCACCTGCTCACGGCTTGTTGGTTTATAACAAAAAGACAATAACGGGAACAAATGGTGTAGAGCCAGGTTTCTATTACTGGGAACGAAACGATACAACAGACGAAACTGCATGGCAAGGTAAATGGGTACGTATTGTTTCATCAAACACAGAAAAAATAACTAAAGTTATAGGTGGAAATAATGTAAAAGTTGTTTCTAAAGCAGATGGTTTAACTACAACTCATACAGTGAGTGTTGAAGGTGGTAACGAAGGTCAGGTGTTGGTAACAATTCTAAATCCATCTTATGATTCTTCAGATCAAGACAGTCAACAATATATATCAGATTGGGTTAATCCTGAGGATTTTATAGATAATGTTTTAGAAGAAGGAAACGCAATTAATATTACAAAAGATTCAGCTACAGGTAAGATAGAAGTAAAATTCGATGGTAACCTGACAGAAGATACTACTATAGCGACAGGAGGAACATACGATTTAGCAATTACCGGTTTAGAAAAATTAACAGCATCAAACTATGACGCTGGTTCACAAAATATTGTGGTAATGGGTCCAGACGGTATCTTAAAAGAGGTTTCTCCAAGCGTGTTAATTAGCGATGCTATTGATAAAGGTAATATTACAGCTAAAGCTATTAAGACCGATGGTATGATTACATTAAATGGTAATACTACCGATGCTGCAGATACAGTATTAAAAGATGTTACTTTAGGTATTAAAGATAAATCTATCACTACCGATAAATTATCATCAGTAACTCCGGGGGGAACTACAAATGCTCCAGACGGAACCATTGCAACAGCAGATGGAAATGGTGGCGTAGCATTTGAAAGCGCATCAGATGCAATTGGTAAAACATTGTCTACCGATGGTATTATTGGTATAGGTGCTACTTCGGGTACAATAAATGTGTCAAACACTATAGACGGTGCAGTGCTAACCCCAACATACTTAAAAATTCAAGACAACTCTATTACAGCATTACAAATAGGTACAGGTGCAGTTGGTGCTAATGAATTAGCTACAGGCGCTGTAACAGCTGATAAATTGTCGACGAAAGATTCAGAAAATGGTACGGCAGCACCTGCTAACACTGTACCTGTAGCAAATAGTAATGGTACTGTAACATACAAAACCGTTGCAGAGGTAGCAGGTGAGGACTTAACAACCGATGGTAAAATTGTTATTGGTGCAACCGGTACTTCACAAAGTTTAACAGATGCTGTTTTAGTGGCTACACATTTAAGAATTGCTCCAGAAAGTATTACTTCCGCTGACATTCTTAATGGTACTATTGAATCTACAGATATTAAAGACGGTACTATTCAGGTAACTGATATTAAAGCACCTGGTACAACTCCAGATTCAAGTACAGGCGGTACTGCAAATCAGGTGATGGTTACGAATGTAGACGGAGATGTTACTTGGATTGACCAATCGGCATTGCCAAGTAATACTAAATTGGTTGATGGTACAAACACTACTGTAACAGGTACGGGGGCTGCAGCGCCAAACGAATACAAAGTAAACGTAGCAACAGCAAGTGGTACAACCTTAGGTGTTGTTAAGCAGGCAGCTACAAGCCCGGAAGTAGCAATTGCACCAGATGGTAGTTTATCTGTAAACGAACAAAATGTGATGGTTGGATTAGCTTCTGATAATACTGCCCAAGGTGATGTTTCTGGAAATCTATCAAATTTAAAGGTTACAGGTATACAAGGTACAGCTGTTTCGCCAACTTTACCTAGTTCTACAAATAATATGTTGGTTTATAATTCAACTTCAAATCTATGGGAACCATCTACAGTAGCACAAGCAGCAGGTAAAACATTAACAGGAGATGGTATTACTGTAACAGCAGGAACAACAGCAGGAACGGATGTTTCTTTAGCGGCTTCAGTATTGGCTGATGTTACTTTAGGAATTGCTAATGACGCAATTACTTCTGAAAAAATTAAAGACGGGGAGGTAAAAACAGACGATCTTGCCAACACAAGTGTAACAGCAGGGAAATTAGTAGCAGATTTAAACGGTTCTGATGTTAATAAAATACCAGTTGCAAATGCAAATGGCTCTGTAGAGTACAAAGATGCAGCAACAGCTCTTGGTAAACAATTAACTTCAACGTCTATAACTGTATCAACTCTTGCAAACAAAGCGCTATTACAAGACTTGAACATAGATATTAAACCGGGTACAGCAGCAAATCAAATTTTAACTACAGTAGATAACGCAGGTACTTTAACAACAGGTTGGGCATCGCCAAACAGCTTGGTTACAGTAGACAACGGTTTAAATAAAGATAATACAGACATTGAATTAGGAGGAGCATTAAAAAGAGCAACGGTAATTACAACCGGTGTAAATAACACTAATAACCCACCAACACCCGCACCCGCAAACACATTAGGTATACAAGGATTAATTGTTCCTGTAGCAGAAGAAACAGAAGTTATGTATGCAGAAGGTACAACTGGTATATTGCGTAAAGCAGCGCGTTCGATATCTGTTAATGTTGTAGAAAATCAGTTGGTTAGTGGAATTACGGGATATAATGATTTTGTACAAGAAGTAAATATTTTAGCTAATATACCTACTGGTCCTGGAAGTAATGATGTTAATATAACACTACCTACAGCTTCCCCAACAAATAAGGGACAGGTTGTAAATGTAAAAGTAGGTAACACTTCCGAGCCTGCAAATTATGTAAATATTCTTGTAAGCACTGGCGCTACAACTACAACTACATTAACCTATGGTGCATTGCCATACCAATCTTGGATTGTAAAATCTAACGGTACTACTTGGGAAGTTGTAGGAAGAAACTAACTAAAACATTCATATAACTATTGCTTATGAAAAAAGCAACTAAAATAAATTTAGCATTGTTGGCACTTACATTAAGTGCCAATGGGCTATATGCACAACAGGGATTTGGAACTAAAACTCCTAATAAAGCTTCGGTAATAGATATGACCTCTGGTACAAAAGGTGTATTGGTACCACGTGTGGCTTTAACAAGTACTGAGGTTTTTGCGCCAGTATCAGGGATTGATGCTGCAAATCAGCATACAGCAAATTCATTGTTGGTATATAATACTGCTGCCAACGGATCAGGAGCAACAGCTGTAAGTCCGGGGTATTATTATTGGGAAAAACCAAATGCAGGTACTGCAGGAAAATGGGTAAGGCTTGCAGATTCCAACGCAGCTTATATAGAACCGTGGCAAGTACAAGGAACTGGCGATAAAGCTATTAATAATACACAGAGTATTTATCAGGAAGGAAATGTAGCTATCGGAACAACCTCGGCAACTACTGCAAGTAGTAAAAAGTTAAATGTTGTAGGTGATTTGCGTGCCAGATATGAAAACGGTGGCAATTATTATGGTGTAGAAACTGGAGATGTAGGTCTTGGTGTGCCAATGACAGCTATGTATGCTTCAAATAATGTCAATCCGTTTAATGCTACTCAATCTGGTTCTATGATGGTAATGCCGGGAACTTCGATTTTTCAAGCAACAATGGGGCAGGCAGAAGGAATTATTACAGCTACAGCTGATAATACTAACGGTGGAAATATCAATATAACCGCTTATGGTACAGACAGAACCGTATCGTCTGAATTATTAGGTAAATCAACAAATATATCTTTAACACATTCGAAATTAGGCGGAGAATCTTCAGCTGTAATCATTGAAAAAAATAAAGGAGTTACATTTAATTTTAATAGTACATCTGCCGCAGTACAAGGAAATTATACTTTCCCCCGAACTAACGGTAATGCTAATCAGGTGTTAACAACGAACGGTGTCAATGGAGCTGCTGATTTATCTTGGACAGATATATCTTCTTTAGCAGATGTTCGCAGAATAGGAACTAATCACATATCTGAAGATGCTGGTTTAGGAGGCAATGGTTCAGCAATGCCAGGGAATTTTAACATAGCTATTGGTGCAGGTGCAATGGGTCATGCTAATCCTACTGGGGTTTCAGGTCCTTTAGGTCTGGCGGGTAATATTGCTGTCGGAGGTGGTAATCAATTAGATAGGGTTAATTCAGCGGGTAGCGTTGCCATTGGTTATGGAAATTTACCTGTTGCTACAACCGGTCAGAATGTTGCTATAGGTCCTTTAAACTTAACTGCTGTTACAACAGGTAATTCTAATATGTCATTAGGAATAAATAATGCACCTGCATTAACCACGGGTAACGGAAACATAACTATGGGTTCTGTAAACTTGACCACTTTGACTGAAGGCGCGGCAAACATTGCAATTGGTAATGAATCCTTAAAAAAAATCACTACACAAGAACAGAATATTGCTATAGGTAACAATGTTTTAAAAAATATTGCAGGTACCAATAATGACAAAAATATTGGGGTTGGTCATGATATTTTAACAGTTTTAACTAATGGTAAAGACAATGTTGGTTTTGGTACAGCTGCAGGTGGTGCATTAACTACCGGTAGTTATAATACGTTTTTTGGTACCGAAGCAGGTAATAGAATATTAGGATTAGATCCTGAAACTGTTAAATATAAAGGAGGCAGTTACAGTTTATTTTTAGGTTCTCAAACCAAAGCAAGAAATACGGTTGACAGCCAATTAAATATTGGTAACTGGATTTATGGCGAAAATGGAAATATAGCGTTAGGTAATTTTAACGACCCTACACCATTACCTACAATTACACCAACAACACGTTTAGATGTTGTTTCAGGTAATGTTCGTATAGGTACTATTAATGCAAATGCAGGTACAGCTGCGCATAAAATGGTGGTAGCTGATGCCGATGGTGTATTAAAAACCGTTGCGCAAACAAGCGTTGCTATTGAGCCTTGGCAAGAGCAAATAACTAACGTTAAAGCTACAAATAACACACAAAACATTTATCAAACAGGTTCGGTTGCAATTGGTAAAAGTACAATTACAACAAATACTGATGGTAATAATGTTACAACTTCTTCTAAATTTGATGTTTTAGGAGCTGTACGTGTTGGTGAATCTCATTTTGGAAGTATAGGATTGAATTCTTTGGTTACCGGGTTAGGAAATAGAGCAACCGGCGCTTATACATTTGTATCTGGTGCTGGTAATAGTGCATTAGCTCAACATGTTTTTGTTGCAGGAAACGGGAATGTTGGATCTGGAACAAATGCTATTGCTATTGGTGGTACGGGTAATACTGCTTCAGGAGCAAACGCTGGAGCATTAGGCGGAAATAATTTGACTTCAGCCGGATTTTCAGAAATTGTAACAGGTCAATACAATGCCCTTACAACGGCACCTGCTGCAACAGCGTTAGGTATTTCAACAGAGCGACACGAACGTACACTTTTACAGATTGGTAACGGATCATCAACTGCAAGAAATAATGCATTAACTTTAACCCAATCAGGTCGTTTAGGTGTTGGTATAGCAGGAGCAGATAACAATGCTTTACCTACACAAACGTTAGATGTGGGTAACGGAAATGTTCGCGTACGCGATATTAATGCAACTACAAATACTGGTACAGCTGCGCATAAAATGGTTGTTGCTGATGCAAATGGGGTACTAAAAACGGTTAAACAAGCTCCACGCTTTTTCTATATGCCGGCGGTTATTTTTGATACATCTGTAGCAAGCGCAACGGTAACACATACGCGCGATATATATGAAGAATACCGCAAGCAATTTGCAGTTGGTACGTATTATGTTACTGGTGAAAATAATGATGCTTCAACAGGAACGGGAACACCAATACAGTATACAGGTGGCGTAATTGGCAGTGTGGGCGCACCAGCTACAATTACAACTTACTTGCGTGGTGAACTATATTATTATGTTACCTATTACGATCAAAATGTATTTGAAGCTATTAGTATTACTGCAGATGGTAAGCTGTCTTATCGTATAAAAAGCAATGCTTCTCCATCTTCGTACATGAACATAGTATTTGTTGTTATTGAATAATAAATTGGTACAAGGATAAAATGTATAATTATAAAAAGAATATATCAAAAAACTTGTCAGGAATCCGCGTTAAGCTGTTTCTGACAGTTTTTTTTCTACTTTGTCTTTTTTCGGCACAAGCGCAGTTTACTATTACGGAAGATTTTAGGGGGAGTGGTTCTCCGGATATTGTTATTGACGAGAATGCTTATCTTACTTCTGGAACTGAAGATGTAATTGGATCAGGTTGGTTAAGACTTACAAAAGCTTTGGGTAATCAAAGAGGGTATGCGTATGTTAACAAATCTTTTCCCTCAACAATGGGACTATTGATAGACTTTGAATATACAATGTGGAGAGATATAACTAAAAATCCAGCTTCTGATAATAATTATCTAGGAGGGGGTGACGGATTAAGCATGTATCTGTTTGATGCAACTTATGGTCCGGGAACTTTTCAAACCGGCTTTTACGGTGGTTCATTAGGATATGCCAATGTTTGGTTAGGTGCTACGAATAGTAGTAATAGGGCTGGACTTACTGGGGGGTATCTAGGTTTAGGTTTTGATTCTTATGGAAATTATACCTTTCAAACAGAAGGGAAACCCGGAGGAGCTTCTGGGCAACGCCCTAACTCTATATCTCTGCGTGGTAGAACAACCACTACAAACCCAAATACGTCACCGACTACATCTTTAACAAACCAATACTTAAGCGGAATTTCGCTTACGGGCACAACACCACCTTTTACAATAACTCCAATACCTAATGGAACAAATCCAACTCCAGCAGGAAATAAAGATCAAAATATTATTGACTATAATACAATAAGGTCTGCAGTAGTTGGGGATGCAAATTACGGGCGCCCGCCTCAAAGTCTTTTTTACAGACGTGTGCAGTTAGAGGTAATACCTACTACTGCTAATACTTATAGAATTATTGTGCGTTGGGCAACCTCTTATGATGGGGCTTTTACACAATTAATGGATTATACAACAACAGATCTTCCACCAGGTTTGTTGAAAATGGGTTTTGCGGCTTCGTCTGGAGGTGCTGTCAACTATCACGAAATACGTAATTTACTTATTACCACACCTAATAATTTAAGGATAATAAAGAAAGCTAATAAAGACATTTTAAGAAGTGTTCCTGCGGGTAACAACGCTAATGAAATTTCGTATACTATAGAATTAGTAAATGACACCAATTTACCTTACACTAATGCAAGTTTTGTTGATGAACTTGTAGATGTAGATGGTAATGCAATACCTGCTACTATGTTTACTATGAACCCAAATCTTACGGTTACTGGCGCAAACAATCACAGTTTGGTTAAAATAAGCGGACAAAATAGAATTACAGGAAATATAACCATTCCGGCGAATACAACAGCTTATGTTAGAGTGACAGGTACGCTTAGTGTGATACCGCCGTCAAACATACTTACTAACCGGGTAACGGTGTTACCTACCGGAAATGATAAAGATTTTGACTTAAGCAATAATACTGCAGAAATCAATTTACCTGTAATTGCTGAAAATGTAGATTTGCTATTACAAAAAACAACAATTGGCGCAGAGTGTATTGATGCTACTATTGGTAATACTTATGAAGTGAATGTTATTAATATGGGAATTGAAGCAGCTACTTATAGAAGAACTGGTAGTAGTAATGCTAATAATTCTAAACGACGTATTGTTATAACTAAGGTTATTCCTGCGGGATACAGATATAATGATGCTAGTACGCCGGGTGGATTTACAACTACTGCAGGTACTGTTACAGGTAACGAACGATGGTTTCGTTCTCCAGCGAGTATTCCTTCTGGCGTGCTAACTACACCGCTTACTGTAACTTATGTAGCTAGAGGTGCAGCAGATTCTGATCAAACTTTGGCTGGAGGGGGAACAGTTATGCCATATCCTATTCGTTATACTATAATACCACCTGCAAACACTTCCTATATTGATCAAACTAGTGTAGAATATAGAGCTGCAGTTAGTGGATCAGGTACTGCTTATAATGGAGTTAATCTCGAATCTTCTTATAACCCTCCTAATACAGCAAATAACACTCATTCACAAACAATATATGCAATCCCTCCTGTGCCAACACTGGCAAGTGCTACAATTTATTACTGTTTGGGCGAAAATGCTAGTCAATTAAGTGCCAGTACAACTTTTCCGGATGCAACATTAACATGGTATCTTAATCCGGGAGGTACGCCTGTAAATGTTGCGCCAACTCCAGTCACAAATACTACTGGTACAACAACTTATTATGTATCGCAAAAGAGAGGTAATTGTGAAAGTGCTCAGGCTACAATTAATGTTATAGTTTTGCCAACTCCAACTGCGGGTGCAATAGCAGGTACCCAAACGACATGCAGTAGTGGTTCTACAACGACCATAACTTCTACCACAGCAGGTCAGGCAACTGGATGGCCAACAGGTACAACAATTATGTATCGTTGGGAGTCGTCTGCGGATGGTTCTACAGGATGGAGTGCAATTTCAGGAGCAACTTCAGATACATATTCGCCAGGTGCATTAATAACTACTACGCATTATCGTAGAATAACAATTGCAACAATAGGTACTAAATCTTGTACATCTGCTGTTACTAATACAGTGGTTAAAACGGTTAACACAGTTGACGGAGGAGCTATTGCAGGTGATCAAACCCTTTGTTCCGGAGCTTTTTCTCAGATTACTTCAAGTACATCTGGTTCGAGCTCAGTTGCAGTTACGTATCGTTGGGAGAGTTCAACTACAGGTACAGCAGGTAGTTGGACAACAATTTCGGGAGCAACAGCAGCAACATACGTACCTGTTAATACTGTAACAACTTATTTTAGACGCATTACCATCTCTACGGTAAACTCAGTTGCTTGTGAAGCAGCTTCCAATGTAGTTGTTAAAGCAGTTAATTCGGTTGCAGCTGGTACTATCACCGGTAATCAAACTGTTTGTTCCGGATCTTCATTTTCAGAGATTACTTCTACTTTAGGAACAGGTGCTGGCGCAATAACTTATCGTTGGGAGAATTCCGCTACAGGTACAGCAGGTAGCTGGTCAACAATTTCCGCAGCAACTGCAGCAACATATACACCTGTTAATACAACAACGACTCATTTTAGACGTGTAACAATTTCTACATTAAACGGAGTAGCTTGTGAAGCAATTTCAAATGTTATAATAAAAACGGTTAATGCGGTTAATGCAGGTGTAATAGCCGGGAATCAAGATATTTGTACTGGTGTTACACCTACACAATTAACTTCAACAACAAATGGTTCAGCTCCTACAGGATCTAATATTGCCTATCGTTGGGAAAGTTCTACTACCGGAACAGGTGGCTGGTCAACAATTTCAAACACAAATTCCGCAACATATACGCCTGTTAATACAACAACAATGTATTTTAGACGTGTTACTGTTTCTACATTGAATTCAGTTCCTTGTGAGGCGGCTTCAAACGTAATTACCGTTGCATTTAAAAATTGTAAAATGGTTACAAATCCAATGATTCGTCAACGAACAAAATAAAATTATTACCCAATCTAACCAAATTCCAAAACCGTTTCAGTTTACTGAAGCGGTTTTTTATTTACAACCATTCTAAATTCCAATTTCAATCTTTCTGTGGTGTTATTTAATATTAGTATCTTTGTATAAATTTTTTTTAGAAGTTTCTATGAAGTTCGATATAAATAAAATACGCAGTCAGTTTCCTATACTTCATCAGCAGGTAAACGGAAAACCGCTG
>Ga0308157_10003419_pt1 | contig 23181 bp, 18 predicted proteins | sample PhyBR1_FD_201035 | JGI IMG/M metagenome (GOLD analysis project Ga0308157, IMG submission 201035) | Phyllosphere microbial communities from UC Gill Tract Community Farm, Albany, California, United States - DLSLB.R1 | ecosystem: Host-associated > Plants > Phyllosphere > Unclassified | place: USA...
ATATTTAAAAACCTTAAATAAATAAACATGAATGCATTTGAAGGTTTGAATGATGAAATCAGGGAGCTAATTACTGCATTGGATAAATCAGACATTACCAATATTCAAAATTATTTATCTGATAAAAATATTTCTGAAAAATACATTTCAGTTTTAAAAAACGAATGCAATAAGATGGCACCTTCTGAAGCACTCTTCTATCTTTTTGAAACTGCAAAAAACCAAGTTTTCATCATTAAAAAAGTTAAAGGAATAAAGGGTTTAGCTAGTCTTCTTAACGTAAGTGTAAAAACCGCGCAAAATTTAAAAAATTCAGGAATTATTGACCAGGCAATTATTTATGAAAATTCGAGATTATATTTTGATGTAAATGAAATTTTGAGAGTCTGCCTGCCAAAAATCGCACCGTGGAAATCTTTTAAATTGAGAAACGACGTTGACCAAGAATTGATCAAGTTCTGGGAAGAATACACTACCCGTACTTATGAAAAAACATAAAGATGGCGACGATCTTAAAAACTCTTCTTCTTTAATTCCAAAGTATTCTTATTAACTTCATCCAATAAACTACCATCGATATTTCTTGCAGAATCATACCAATCTAACTCTGTGCAAAGGCGCTCAAGCGAGGTAGCCTGTAAAGCTTTTCCACACGTTTTTTGTTGATAGCATAGCGCATGTCCTTTTGGAGCCAATTGGTCATTAAGAAAACGCTTTTCGAGAGATTTCACTAATTATCTTTTCTTGCAAGATATGGACTGTAGGCACATGGGCTTTTCAGCATGTATTTTTCACTTAGCGCATTGGAACGGTGAACAGATCTTCTAAATTATGACTGTCCTGGCGGCTGGAAGGCGTTGGCTTGTGCGGGCTTCGCCCGACCAAAAGGAAAGCATTTAACATAATTTTCAATTATAGGTAATAATGGTGCTGGTTTGCCCGTAACGAAGCGCAGTGGAGCGGAGGGCAACGGTTTGCGCTGGCAGATTGACTATAATTGCAATTATGTTATTTGCTGTGGCAGAGCGGAGCGTTTTTATTCATTCCTTAGGGTGAGGACATTTTGCGGAGAGAGGGGTTCTAAATTACTGAAAAAAAAGTGGTTGTGCGCTTATCAAAATGTAATAGATAATCTTTAGCGTTTGTGGGTTTTGGAGTAAAGTTTTAATTTTACTCTTAAAATTATTGCAGCTTCCGATCATATGCATAGATTTGCGTATCAGCGGAAAGGCTAAAAAACAGACCGTAACACCATGGAATACTTAGTTAAAGACGAGAAACTGGAATTAAAACATCAGCCAGGCAAAGGCGCCTGGACTTATCATCTTCAAATTCCCAACACGAAACACATCGTTGGGAAATGGGGATCAATGAAAGTTTCGGGAACTATCGACAACTACAGCATTGAAAGTATTAACCTGGCGAAATTAGGAGACCAAGACAAACTGATTTCTATCAATGACAAAATCAGAAAAGCAATTAACAAAAGTGGTGGCGACACCGTAACCGTGACCCTTTACTTATTGACTTCAAATGCGCAAATTACTGAAAAAGAGGTTTTAGAAACCTTCAAAGAATCAGGGGTATTAAATGCGTACAAAAAGCTACCCAAAGACGAGCGGAATGAAATGATGGGGAAAATTACCTCTCAAAAATCAGAAGATCAACAAGTAAAGATGATTTTGAAATACCTTGACCAACTCAATGTAAATAAATGATTAAACCAATGATGACCATTATTTGACAAGTTAAGACAGTATTCAAAACACTATTGACTATTTTTACCTATTGACTATAAGCAAAACGCTAGCTACAAGCTTTGAAAAAATCTGCAAAAGAAGCACTCAAGAATGGAAAATATTATCACGAGAAGAATAACTTTAGAGGACCTGGAAAAGTTGCAAGCAATTGGTCGAAAAACTTTTGAAGAAACGTTTTCTGAATCCAATTCTGCGGAAAATATGAAAAATTATTTAGAAGAAGGTTTTTCGAAAGAAAAACTAACCACAGAATTGACCAATAAAGACTCTGAATTTTATTTTGCGATTTTGAACGATGAAGTGATTGGCTATTTAAAAGTAAACTTTGGAGAATCACAAACAGAATTAAAAGACAGCAGCGCTCTGGAAATTGAACGAATCTACGTCTTAAAAGAATTCCACGGAAAACGGGTTGGACAGGTACTTTACGATAAAGCAACCGAAATTGCAAAACAGAAAAGTTCGGAATATGTTTGGCTAGGTGTTTGGGAAAAAAATTCAAGAGCAATAAGTTTTTACAAGAAAAATGGTTTTGCAGAATTCGGCCAACATATTTTTCTCTTGGGCGACGATGAACAGACGGATATCATGATGAAAAAGAAAATGGGAAACTAAAAGGGATCCACTAACGTCCGATTCCCTTCATTGCGAATTTTAAAATAAGTTTACATTCAGTTTGCGCAATAATATTTATTTTAGCAGATCATGGGCAGTACCGCAGTTGCACTGAAGAGAAGGGCGGAACGGTAATTGTCTGCAAGTAAAAAAAACAAGTGAGCTTTGAGAACAATAAAATTTCATAAAACAGAATGCGGTTTCGATATTGCACACAGCGTACTGCCTTGAAGTCACTTCACCTTCCCTCAGTGCTGCTTTTTTTTTTTGGGAACCCCGACTGTTTGCCGATACAAAAGTATGAGTTATGATAAACTGTAAATCGTCAGCAAAAAGAAATTGGCTGTAATTTTTATAAAACTCCCTATAAAAACAAAAATTAAATGAAAAAAATAAATTTAATCATTCTTCTGATTTGTATGTCAAGTACAATTTTTGCGCAAAATCACCGATTTGTGTACGAATATTCTTTCAAAATTGATTCTTTAAACAGAGAGAATATCACTAAAGAGTTGATGAACCTGGATGTGTCGAAAGAAGGTTCAAGTTTTTACAGCAGCGAAAAGCAGCTTTATGATTCCCTCATGAATGCTGAAATGAAAAAAAATGTCGCTGTTGGCTCTACCCATATAGATTTCAGTAAGGTTAAGAACAATTCAAAAGTTGGATCAATTGTCACAAAGAATCAGGCAAGTTCCGAAACTGTTCTTCATACCTCCATCAATGGCGATCAATATGGAATTGTTTTAACCGAAAAATTAGCTTGGAAAATATGGCCCGAAACTCAGGAGATCCACGGATATAAAGCACAGAAAGCGACCACAGAATCTTCAGGCAGGAAATGGACCGCGTGGTTTACCAATGAGATTCAAATACAAGATGGACCCTATAAATTTAATGGACTGCCTGGTTTGATTTTACAAATTTCAGATGAAAAAAACGATCATGTTTTCGAATTTGTTGGAAGTAAAAAACTCAATTATGCACCTTCAAAGCCAGAAATCAGGGGTCCGAAAGAATTAATGATTTCAGCACAGAATTTTAATCAGTTGTGGAAGGATTATTTAAGAGATCCTTCCAAAAAAATCAGACAAATGTTTTCTGACAGCGAAATAACCCTTATCAAGGTGACTGATTCAAATGGAAGAGAATTGAGTCAGTCCGAAATTATACGAAATAAAGAAAAGCGTGTCAGAGACTTATTAAAGAATACCAATAATTTCCTGGAATTAACTTTATACCGATAAAGAGCTGCCGCAATACACCTCTATCGAATACCACATCATATCAAACAAATCCTAAACGCTAGTGTTTGCTTTGCAGAGTGGGTCAAAGTGAGGACACTTTGCCCAGCGGGGGGAACGGTTTAGAAGGTGGTTTTATTTGCGGTGGTTTACCAGGAGTCTTATACCTCCATATTCAACTGGTAGTGAGTACTGCGGCCGCCGGAACCGGATTTGAGGAGGATGCCTTTGTCTACTAAATCGGTGATGTCGCGCAGTGCTGTATCGGTTGAGCTTTTGGTGAGTTTGGCATATTTGGAAGTGGTGAGATGTCCCTCAAACCCATCGAGAAGCCTGGTGATCACCAGACGCTGACGGTCATTGGTGATTGCGGAACTGTTTTTCACCAAAAACTGATGTTTTGTAGTTACTTTGGTGATGATTTCTTCGGAATTGATGATGGCCTGTTTCAAGCAGTTCAGGAACCAAACCAGCCAGGGAGTGATATCCAGAGTGCTTTTCTGGGATTTCTCGAGGATGTGGTAATATGATTTCTTGTCAGCATTGATCTGGGTTGACATGCTGTAAAAGCGCTGGTTTACACGATCTGCTTTTGAAAGCAGCATATCTGCAATGGCTCTTGCAATCCTGCCGTTCCCGTCGTCGAAAGGGTGTATGGTAACAAACCAGAAATGCGCTACGCCCGCTTTTAATAGGTCATCAATATCCTGATCTTTGTTGAACCAGGTGAGGAAGCTCTGCATTTCTTTTTCCAGGAGATTTGCCTCCGGGGCTTCGAAGTGTATTTTTTCTCTGCCCATTGGTCCTGAAACAACCTGCATTGCACCAGTCCGCCATTTTGCCACTTCAATTTTATACATGCCGCTTCTTCCGGCAGGAAATAAAGCGGAATGCCAGCCAAAGAGGCGCTCGTCGGTTAAAGATTTATCATTATTCTGTGTGGCATCCAACATCATTTCAACGATTCCGTCAATGTGGCGGTCTGTATTTTCCTTGCCAGCATCATCCAATCCAAGGTGAACCGCGATCGAGGATCTCACGAGCTCAGGGTTCAGGACTTCGCCTTCAATTTCTGAGGACTTTATAACATCCTGAATGAGGGTTTCAAGGTTGGCTTCGTTTCTGAGTTCGAAGCCCAGAAGTTCTGCTTTACCCAGGAGTCTGCCCTGTAAGTACCGGACTTCTGCCAAGAGACTGATCAACTCTTCATCCTGCCAGGAGAAGTGTGGCCATTGCTTAAGTTGGTGGATATATGGTGCCATCATTTCATGATTTTGCGGTAAATATAGGAATTAATTTCCGCATAATTTGCGGTGATTATGGGTTTTAATCACCGCAGGAGCGATTTTTATTGTTGAGTTTTTGAGTATTTGAGCATTTGAGTTGTGTGGATTTTCGGGGGTTAATTGGTAGGAATGATTGACCGCAAAAGTGACAAAAGATTTTGGTACGTGACCACTTCGTCCAGCGGACATTTAATCGGGCACGAAGTGAGGACACTTCGCGCAGCTCGGGGGTCCGAAGTGAGGACACTTCGGACAGCGGGGTTGAAGGGTTCGACCTATGGGAATTATAGACTCAAATCCGACATAAGGTCTTATGTTTTAACATACTAAAATTATATTTTTTTCCTGAAGTTATATATGTTGCTGTGACAGCGTATATAAATGCACAATAGATAGAGAAAACTCATGTACATAATTTGCGTTTATTTACGCTATATTTAGAGTTGCAAATTAATGATGAATCGAAATCAATTACACCATACATGAGAAAAGAAAAAGGGGAAATCATATTTTCTGCATCTGATCTGGCCAATCATATCCACTGCAAGCATTTAACAAATCTTAATCATCACGCTGTAACAGGTGTACTGGAAAAATCATTTACCAGCAACAGGTCCTTAATTCTATTAAGGGAACGTGGTGAGGAATTTGAACAGGCGATTCTTTCAGAATATGAAAATGGTGGAAAAACTGTCTTCAAAGTAGATAAAGATCTTGCCGTTGCCTATAAACAAACGGTAGCCGCGATGAAAAGTGGCTATGATTTTATTTACCAAGCGAGGCTGAGTACACAAAAATGGCAGGGATGGGCAGATTTTCTAAGAAAAGTTGAGGCTACGAGTAATCTAGGTGATTGGTCTTACGAAGTTATTGACACTAAACTTTCAAGTAATACGAGAGCAGGAACTATTTTGCAGATTGCATTGTATTCAGAAATTATTGGGGAGATTCAGGGCAGACTGCCTGAGTATATGTATGTTAAGAATCCCGATGAAGAACTTGAATACAGAGTTAATGATTATATCTCCTATTTGAGATTAATAAAAAACAGATTAACTAAAGCAACACAGGACCGATTGGAAACCTATCCTGAACCTTGTGCTCATTGTGATATTTGCGACTGGTGGGAACACTGTAATAAAGTACGAAGAAATGATGACCATTTGAGTTTCATAGCGGGAATGGGCAGTTCACAAATTAAGGAGGTGAAATCACAAGGCATTCATACCCTTGAAGCAATGTCTGCGGTAGCTCTTCCCCTCCCTTTTAAACCTAAAAAAGGCTCCAAGGAAACTTATACGAAACTTCGAGAACAGGCAAGACTTCAGGTGCAAAGCAGAACGAATCAAAAACCAGTTTACGAAATTCTGGAAAGAAAAGCAGGCACAGGATTTTACAATCTTCCAGAACCGAGCAATGGTGATATTTATTTGGACTTTGAAGGAGATCCGCTTATAGAACCTACAGGATTAGAATATCTGTTCGGCTGGGTTTTCCAAGATCAATATTTCCATATGTGGGTGCATAATATGGAACAAGAAAAGGATGCGTTGATACAATTTATTGATTTCGTTTTTGAAAAAAAAGAAACATATCCTGATCTCCATATCTACCATTTCGCACCTTATGAAAGTGCTGCATTAAAAAGAATGATGGGGAAATATGCCGTTAAGGAAAATGAAATTGATATTCTCCTAAGAACTCAAAAATTTGTCGATTTACACCGTGTTTTAAAACAGAGCATCAGAGCAGGAGTAGAAAGATATTCGTTGAAAGATCTGGAAGCCTATCATGGATTTGTAAGGCAAATTGATTTGAGAACTGTTTCAGGATTTAAAGCGGATCTTGAGTTTCTTCTTGAGTCCGGAAATACTGCAGCCATTACTGGTGAAATGAGTAGTGCCGTCCTGCAATATAATCAGGATGATTGCTTTTCGACAAAAAATCTGCATCTGTGGCTGGAGGAAGAAAGACAAAAATTAATCGATGCCGGTGAGGAGATTGAAAGGCCTGTACCGCGGGAAGGTGACGAACCTGAACATATCACCGTGCACTTAGAAAGAATTAAACCTATTTATGATGCACTTCTGGAAAATGTACCAGTAGATTACACTGAACGAACAAAGGAACAGCAGGCAAGATATATTTTAGCGCATTTTCTGGATTGGTACCGTCGGGAGAAAAACTCCTTCTGGTGGGAATATTTCCGATTAAAAGAATTAGAACCCGAAGAACTTCTTGATGAGAAAGCGGCGATTGGGGGTTTAATTTATACCGGCGAGCGAGTTCCGGTTGTCAAAAGCATTGGGGACACCTACTTTTTTCCTTATCAGGAAATAGATGTAAAAGAGGGCGAGAAGCTAAAAGATCCGATATCTGAAAAATTAATTGAGGTTTATGAGCTTGACGTGAAAAACAACAGGCTTAAGCTCAAAAAAGGCAAGGCATTGCAGGAGATCCATCCCGAAAGATTACTCAAATTTGATAGTTTTTCATCTAAAGACAAGGAAGACAATATTATCAGTTTTGCAGAATGGATTGTTGAAAATGGGTTCGATAGTCCATTCGATGACTATAGAGTTTCCAGAGACATTTTGTTAAATGCTGATTCGAGGCTTAGTGATGATGTTATTGATACTGAAGATTTATTGGAAAAAAGTAAAAGCTGGGCGTTAAAATTAAACCGGAGTTACTTACCTATACAAGGACCACCCGGTGCCGGAAAAAGTTTTACTGCCAGTCACATCATTGTTAATCTCTTAAAAGAAGGGAAAAAGATAGGCATTACTGCATTGAGCCATAAGGTAATTATTAACCTTATGAATAAAGTAAAGGAAGTGGCTGATGTAGAACAATTCCCAATTAAAGTTCTTTACAAAGGTTCTTCCAAAGATGAAAGTATTTCATTTTGGGACACCCCTAAAAGTACATGTGATGTTATTGGAGCCCTCCCAAATTACCAAATCATTGCAGGAAGCAGTTTCATGTGGTGCAAGGCTGGTTTTAAAGATACCCTGGATTACCTATTTATTGATGAAGCCGGACAATATTCTCTTCTCGAAACTATTGTTGTATCGCATGCTGCTAAAAATGTAGTGTTCCTGGGCGATCATCAGCAGCTGAAACAACCCATAAAAGGTGTTCATCCAGATGGAACCGAGGTATCTGCATTAGAACATCTGCTTGAAGGGAAAAAGACCATCGCTGCGAACCGAGGTATCTTTTTGGAGAAAACCTGGAGGATGCACCCCTCCATTTGTGCGTTTGATTCTGAAATGTTTTATGAGTCGAGATTGACGGCAAAGGAAGGATTGGAAAGTCAATTGGTCATCGGCAACACCATTTATAATGGTTCCGGTCTCATTTATACGCCAGTTGAACATGAAGGAAACAGCAACACTTCAGAGGAAGAAATAGAGCTCATTGAGAAAATTGTTGAAGATCTTACTAAAGGTGATGTTTTCTATATCGATGCAAAAAAACAAAAACACCAAGTAGTGGCAAAAGATATAAAGATTATCACCCCATACAATAACAATGTTTTTGAGCTTCAGAAAAGGTTGCCCAATTATGAAATAGGAACCGTTGACAAATTCCAAGAGCAGGAATCTCCCATCATTATTTATAGTATGGCTAGTTCAACCCCAGAAGATGCACCAAGAGGAATGGATTTTTTATATAGCCCAAACCGATTTAATGTAGCGGTTTCAAGGGCAAGAGCTATATTTATATTAGTAGGTAGTCCGAGACTATTTGAACCAGATTGTCATTCACCCAGCCAAATGAAACTTGCAAATCCTTTCTGTAGATATTTGGAAATAGCCACGCAAAAAAATTAAAAAACAACGGATTAATTATTATCATATTACAGAACGGATTCGGAAATTTTGATAAGACCATTTGGTATTTATAAGTATTATTACAACTTATCGCTCACATTGTTAATGCTACAAGTAAGCCTAACCCAATTAAAATAGCCGCAATGATAATTTGTTCAACATTTATTTTGTTGCTTTCTTCCAAAGGTAGGTGTGGACGAGAGACTTGATTTGACTTCACAACTGTTGACTTTTTTTTCGCAGTAGTTTTACTTGGCTGCCGATTATTTGCATCTGTTTTGAAAGTCTGAAAGGGTTGCCCATTTTGTAACCAAGAAATTTTGCTGGGGATAATATTTTGGACGCCTGGTGTATTATTTATAATTTTCAAATTAGCTGCCTTAGGGTTAGCAATATTTTTCATTGGTATAAGCCACATTCCTGAGCATTCAAAACATCTGTCCAATGTAACCACTATGAGGTAGTCAGCAGTTTTGCCTACTAAATTGTTTAATCTTCTTACTTCTGAAATCCGGCGATTGCTTTCGTATACCCATCTAGTCTTGACCTCGAACGTTAATCCATTGGGATGGCGAGCATCTATCCCTTTCTCTGTTTGATTTTCACTAATTATTAAACCTAATTTTTTACAGGCATAAAATTCTCCTATGTCCCCAACAATTCTACGGCTTCGTACAATACCATTTTCCTGAAGGGCGGTGAACGAGTTCGCGAAATCTGTAAGTGCCTTTTGAAATTTCAAAGGAATCTTAACTCTATCAATAGAATCAAATTTTGCACTATTGGTATTTGTGATTCTAAAAACAGATCCCTGAACTTCAGATGCCGGTATAACCAACATTTTCAGAAGTTTATAATGAATATCCAAATATACGATCACCAATTTATCAAATAAATCAGGATGCAGGTTTGATACAGTATAACTGAAACTGTTTGCGGAAACTACCTTTGATTTAATCTGATACCGCTCACCATTTGGTGCAACACCATCTACTGCTTTATTGGAGCGCGCGGACTTTGTAAGTTTAAAATGCTGACAGGCAATGAACTCACCGATTTCACCAGTAAAGCTATCTGTGGTAGTGATACCAAGATCAAACAATGTATCATTCTTATCTGCAAAGTCTTTTAACAGCTGAAATTGCTTTTTTGTGTACAAATTATCCAGTATTAATTTTTAAATATTTGCAAATTAAAGTTAAAAGATAAATTTATAAACTTTCCTAAAAAGAGGTTTGTTTGCAGAAGCTGAACGATTGTACTTTGATGGTCTGTGTAATAAAACAAAGCGATAAAAAATACTATTTTCTACCGCTAAAAAAAAGTTTGCCTTACCCTTTTATTTTACTATTTGCAATGATTTAGGACTCACTACGGGGAGAATGGCATTATGCAGGTAAGTGCCACGGAACTGGCTGAACATTATGCCACGCAGAGTGGAAATGGAGACCGCATTAATTGCCGTTGTGAAATCTTCAGGAAATTCCATTTTCTTTTCCTTTTTGTTTTCGAAATTTTTAAGATTGGCCACCCGATAAAATACATTAATCATCACTTCTGCCAAATGCTCTTTTTTATCCGAGTGTACGCTGCCTGAAGTAATTACCATTACGGTTTCCTCTTCAACATTAAAAAGATGTTCCACATTGAGTTGGAATTCATAATTCTCCTGACTAAATATCAGTGGCTGTGGTGAAATTTTTATCTGATTGATTTCAATATTTTCAATCTGAAATTTAACTACTGTTTTGTCCATAATTAAATACAAGGTGCTGTATAGCGTGTTCCGAATGTAAATTTGGAAAAATGCTCAGCAAAATAATTTCGTTTTTTTGGTATTTGTGATTTTTTCAGCACTTTCTTCTCCAACACTACCGGTGCGGCCTTATAATCTAATAACAGATCAATATGCAATGCCTGTCCGATGTCTTCCAATGTATCGGTTGTGAAGTTCTGGGTTCCACTTAACCATTTTGTAATCACACTATTGTTTTGTCCTGTTAATGTTGCCAATTCAGATTTGGAAATATTCTGTGCTTTCATGGCATCATCAATCGCTGCTGCCAACTTCATTCGTGCAGTGGTTTCTTTCTGCTCATTTTCTGAAATTCCCGCAAGGAACTCGTCCAGAAAATCTGTGGTGTGCAATTTTGCTTTATGTGTTTTTTTCATAGGTTTAGAGATTAAATAATAGATCTCCTTCAATGTCTAAAAAGTCTTTAGAAAATTCAATGTCACCATTTCGCCTTCTTTTTTCGATTTCGGCGGATAAATCCCGCATTAGTTGGTTTTCATCTTCAAGTTTTGTGGTTTCCTGAAATGCCCTGGTGTTTTTTGGTTTCTGGCCTCCCCCTCCTAAAATTACTAATACAGTGCCATATCTGACACAATACAGGCGAAGGTTAGATTCGTCTTTGTCATAGAGGGCGCAAACTCCGTCTGCGGGTTTACCTTCGTTATGCTTAAAAAAATTATGCCTGGCTCCAACTTCTTTAAATGACAAGATTCTTTTGGTAATATCTTCAACTTCTCTGCGGAAATTGTCTTTGTTTTCCTGAATGAATTTCTGAAATACTGAAATGCCTGAATCTGTATTGGTTAATGTATAGACCGATACGTTTTCATTGCTAAAGTATGGCAGTTTCACCAGTTCGTATTCCATTTTCGAGTATGCAAATATATAACAAATTTTACTTATAAGTGAAATATTAGATTCAATAATTTTTACCCTTCCACAAACTGTATATCAAAAGCCTGCTGAATGAGGAACATAATGTAGTCTAACTGATTCAGGTTATTGAAACTTACTTCTACATCACCATTTCCCCAACGACCAAGGTTGGCAACATCTTTACACCAACCCTCAGGATCAATGATTTCTGAAAATTCCATATTCAGAGATAATCGCAGTCGCGATTTTTGAGGGACAATATCAACAAAATTAGTTTGCGACTTAAAAGCAATATAGAGTTTCTTGTATTCTTCTTTGACGGAAGAGTCAATGTTAAGCACCCGTTTCTTCAGTGCTTCGTACAAAACCCTCATTTCTTGATTTAAGTATTCGTACTGATCAATTGTATATTCAGCAATTTCTTTTACTTCCCTGGTCATATATTTTTCTAAGACCGTGTCTTCTAAGTTTGGTGCAGACCACACTTCACTTGCCTTTACAGCTAATTCTCGTGCTCTTTTATTGATATTTTCTTCATTCCAAATGTCCACCTTTTTCATGAAACTATTCAGACGCAGCGGCGAGTCATCAAATCCCCCAACCATTTTTTTCTTGTCTCCAAAAGGTCTGTCACTCAATTCAGAATTATAACCGGTTAAAGTAAGATTCCCAATGGTATGTAGATAATTTGCCTGAATCTCTTTCCAATCGTCGCCTAACATATTCTGCCAGCTTAACGATAAATTCTCGTTCTGGGGCATAATATGTTCTATTGTATATTCGTCGGTATTTACAAATTCCTTCCTGTTATAGTTCTCGAGTTTGTTCAGTAAATAATTTCGTGACCTGAAACTGTATACATCCTTATTTACAAATTCCTTCTCGAATTCATTATTAGTAGGAAATCTTTTATATCCATCCATCAATTGAAAGGCTGCTTTGATACTTTCCAAATAGTTTTCCACTTTAATTTCACGGTATAAAATAGCGAAGGTTTTATTCAAGCTATTTGTGGGGATGCCACATATCGCCCTTCTGAACACATAGTTTTCAACTAATTTTAAAATCTCTGCAAAATCATCTCGACTAATTATACCCGAACTATAGTCATTGTAAACAGCCATAATAAATGGATAAGAAACATCTACTTTTAAACGCGATATATTAGAAAAAAGCTGGTTTAGTAATTTTTCCGGTTCGTTTCGTAGCACCATATTGACATAAAATTTAGAATATTTTGCAATATCTGCAACAACTTCTGTAATGGTAGCCGGTGATTTTGAACTTTGAACATAAGTTTTAAACTCTTCGTACACTTTCCCAATTTTTGGAATAGTACCCATCTTAAGAGATAAATAATCTCTTATAAACCAGTCGAAGCGAGATGCATAGTCGTTGCCATAACTCTGCTCCATTGGGTACCAGTATTTCTCGTACAATTCAGTTTGCAGATTTATTTCCTGGCCCATTAAGACATAGTTTCTTATGAGATCTGCCTGGGATAAATCTAAACCCGTAGAGTTCATGCTTTCGAAAATAAGCTGAGGATTATCTTTATCTTTCTCCAGCGCTACATCAACAATGAAAAGTCGCAATACGCCATTATAGACCTCCAGCACATTATGTTCATTTATTTTCGATCTAAAAAATTCGTAGTTTTCAAAAATTCTTTGAGACTTACCTTCTCCCAGTTCGATTCCTTTTACCAAGTTTATAAAGGTTTCCTTATCGCGTCTTGTAAGCAATAGTTTATAGCGAAGCTCATTTTCTTCTTCGGCATTTATCATATAATAATTCAGCAGCTTTGTTGCATTGGTGTCAATTTCAACCGGATTTTCCTTAATGAATTTCGCCAGTGCCAAAATAAGCAGTGACACTGTTGTTAATCTTTGCTGCCCATCGATTACCAATAATTTAGGAACATCGGAAACAGTGTGTATGCTCTCCTGAAAATAAACTACGGAACCTAAAAAATGGCCGTGCACATCATCTTCCTTGCTAATGCGTACAATATCGTTAAATAACTGGTTACACTGTGACAATTGCCAACTATAAGTTCTTTGGTAAATTGGAATTACAAACTGTTTAGGACCTTTGATGACGGAAAGTAAATTTGCGGAAGTAGCTTTCATAAAATATGTTTGATTTTGGGCGCTTGGTTATAAAAGTAAAATGTTTGGCGTGTGTATACGTCCTATGCCATCGGTTTTATCATGCTTTCTATAAAAGCTATTTCCTCTTCTGAAAGGTTATATTTTTTGTAAAGCTGCTGATCTATTTCTGCAATCGTTTTACTCCAATCGATATCTGAACCAGAAGTGAAATCCTGCAATGGTACAAACTTGTAGGTTTTGGATGTGCCATGCTGACTAATTTTTGCTAAGCTTTGCAAAAACCTGGCGAGTTTTGTTCGTAAAAATTGGTTAAGATTTTTTGCAGATTTAAGGTCTAATGTCAGTTCAGCGCCAACCACCAAATAAGTTTCTGTGCATATCTCATTGGGTTTACCAACGAAGGAATTTAAATTGTCATCATTTAATTCTGTCCCTATGTTATTTGCGTACGGAACAAATACCTTAAATTTTTTAATCCAATCATTATTTTTACTTATGTAGGATTGGTGTACGTATCCGACCTTCAATCCTTTACCATAACATTTTAAATGTTTATTAGTGACTTTTGTTTCAAGAAATTTTGCACGATTCTTAATAAAATTGCCTTCCAAGTTAAATGGCTTTCTAGCAGAAATATATTTCCCGATAGATTCAAAATTTTCAAAATTTTCAATTTTATTAATGATATTAATGGCAACGCCATGTCTTATGTAAATTTCAGAACCATCGTTTTTAAGTTTTCGCTGGCTGATAATGGGATTACCTTCATCATGATATGTGTAAATTGTTGGCAATTCTGCGTTACTATCAAAATTATTGTCCCATAAGAAAAAGCAAATACCTCCTCTATTGTTTGTACCGGGAAACAGCAATTTTGGATTTAGAAAATCATGCAGTTGTGAAATATGGATATCATTTAGCATCTTATCTCTAAAGTTATCTAAGCCCTTTCCCCCAGAAAACCATCTTGTTGGTATTATCATGGATATGAAATCTGGGTTTAGTTCCTGCGCTTTTTCAACAAACAAGTTGTATATCGGCTTTGCGCTTGCTCCTGCACCTCCATCATCTTCCTGATAAGGTGGATTTCCAATTACTACATCAAATTTCATATCAACATTATTTATATTAATTTTGTTCTCACTAATAAGTTCATTTTGCCCCGCAATAAGGTCGTAGGAGGTGTAACATGTCTCTATATGCGACAAGTCTAATTCTAATAATTCATAAACCTTTCTTGTAAACTCGTAAGCAATTTTTGAAGTTGGGATTGAATAAAAATTATTAGCAACTTCCTTCCCGAAATTTTTATAGCACGCAAATACGAATTCACCTTGCTTGGATGCAATATCCAATAATTTTGTATCATCATTAATTGCATTATCTGGAAATAGTTTGATCATTTTTTCGGTAACTTTTTCAGGAGTTACAATTTCAGAATCGGATAGCCTTGTAAATTTCCGTAATGCAATATTTGCTCTTTCAATTGGCAGTAGACTTTCATCATTTGTTAGCGTATTTACGTTTTGTATTTTATAATCTAATTCGCTTAAAATAAATGGATTTAAAGAATATTGCAATTGAAATAAAATATCTTTTTTTAAGCCTAAATTTTCGGCAATTCTAATGTTATCTTCATTTTCCTCGAGGCCGGTTATAATCTCTTGTAAAGATTTCACCCGCAAATTGGTTAAAAATGCTAAGAACAGAATCTTTGAATAATATGTGGCAAATTTCTTTCTGAATGATGTTTCATCATTTTCAGATTCCTGCGAATCAGTGATCGGTTCTCTAACTTGTTCGGCAATGTCTCTCTTTTCATCACCTCCTGGAACATGTAAAGTATTTCCTTCTCCTTCGTTTTCGTTTGCTGGAATTTTCAATCCGTCTTTTGAATCTATTTCACCTTGCTTCTCAATTTCTGCTCGCAATAGAGGATTATCTAAAAGGGAAAAATCAACAGGTATGACCTTAGCTTCATCCAAAACACTTAGTTCACTAGAATATTTTCGAACGGCATCTAAAACATCCGCTGGTTTGACCTGAACCAATTTATTTTGATTAAGAATTATGATTGGCGATATTTCAAGCTCACGTTCTAATCTATCCTGAAGCTTAGAATTGCCGGTAGAATCTGTATTTACATTGTAAATCTGTGATTTTTGTTCCTGCATTACAAATATCCTGTTGGGATCAAAATCAACTAACAATGTTTGTGGCTTCATATTGAACTTTATCACATCACCAGTTTCATTTACAAACTCTCTAATGTACTGATTTTGTAATCTGAAAATAGCTTGGTCGTATTCCTGTGGCGAAGCAGTATCTTTGAAGTATAGCATAGTATCCCATTCTTCAACAGTACTACCAGTTAGCATACGATTAACAGTTAGTGTAATCGTTTTAATATTATCTGCCTCACAACTTCTAACTTTTGTTTTAACGTCCTCCGTATTCCGAAACTCTAATTCATTTTCAACGCCTGCAATATTTATGATTTTATAATCACCCAGGTTTTTAAATTTATCCTTATTTTGAATAATCAGATTTTCCAATGCATCGCATGAAGCCCGATAAGGGAGTACACAAACGATGTGGCGGCACATATTACCTTCTTTTATTTTGTCATAATCTAAAAAACCTAAAAGATTATGATCATTTTTTGACCCATCAATTACTTCCAGTAAATCGAGTATTTCATTTTGGTGTTCAAATTTTTTATGCAAATGATTCACAGAATCTTTTCCTATAGATTTTGGTCTAAACAAGGCTGAAAATGCATAAGTAATTCCATTTTTTCTTAAATCCTCCATTTTCTTTTTAGAAGATTCATTAGGATTAAAAGCAAATCGAATCATTTGCGGAAATCCATAATAGGGATTATCCCATTCTTTTACATCATCTTTATTAAGATTTTCTTCATCCCACTTCTGTTGATCATTTGCTATATCTGTAAACTGATAAAAACCAATAATATCTTCATCAGTAAATTCGCTGCCCATAAGAATTCTATAGGGTGTGCCGGAAAGATGAAGATTAACTTTAGCATTAAAATTTTTTGTTTTTTCTTCTAATTCTTCAATCGTTTCATCACTTTCTCTAAGTTCTTTTTTTACCTCGTTTTTTGATAATAGCAATACCTTTCCGTATTCACTTGCTCTTGCGCCAAAGTGTGTCTCATCAACTATAAGCAAATCACAATGGTTATCAAAAAGATTTTGATGCTTAGTTTTAATTTCATCACCTTTTAAATCCTGAAGTGTTAAGAATATAACTATTTTCTTTCCTTCTGTTCTTTTGTCAGAAATTACTGTATCACTTCGCAGTAAATTTTCACTATCAAGAAATTCGTAATCAACAAACCTTAAATGACTTTCAGTGGTTTTTTTCCATTCTGCCTTAACGTCGGCCTTTGCTGAAACTACTACTACAATATTTGCATTAATTTCAGTTGCACAACACAATGAAGTAAATGATTTACCAAACCGCATTACTGCGTACATTAATAAATTAGTTCTTCCATTTCCGACAGCAGCTTTAAATCGGTTAATAGTTTCCTGCTGATTCGGTCTAGGGGGAAAACAGTTTACTCTTTCAAAAGTAAAGGAGATAGGAATTCTGCTGTTGTCAAATTGGTAATATTGATATTTGCCGCTATTCTGGCTAAAATTTAACCGTATGTCAGTAATGGCTGCCTGCAGCTCTTCAATAGAAGTATTTTTAAAGAATTCCTTTGAATAGTATGGGATATCTGGTAGAGAATCTATTTGCAACCGGCTTTTATTTAAATCATTTTCTAAAAAATTATGAACAGATAAATCTCTATAGAAGGTTTGTTCATTAATTTTAGCAACCTCCGAATACTTTCTCACTAAATTTGGAAAATATTTCCTCCATTCATTCAGTCTTTTCTCAATTGGTCTATAAGTATCACCAATTTTTAAGTAGTTGGGAATTGTTCCGGTTGAAAAAGCGTAAATGTGAGGTTCGACCCTACCTAAGATGAGACCTTGGAGAACGGCCGTATTAATTTCATTTCCTATCATACTTTTATTTATAACAATCAATAAAGGGTAATATACCGTAGTCATTATCAACATCCGCAGAAGCAGTGCTCCAATCTTTTATTAAGCAGTAATCGCCACTATGTTGATGAATATTATTCTTCTGACAGCCAACACATTTTCTTTCTTCAGACACTATTTCGCCAAACAGATTTTTAGAGGTGATAAATTTACTTTTGCAAGATGCAGGCACAACGCCTTTTAAACCGTCCATTTGCCAAACATTCCAGGAAATTATTTGGGCAATATATTTTATAGATTTTGTTAAAGGTTCTTTACCGAACTTTAAGGCATAGTTTTCAATAAAAGTCATCAGCATTGCTTCTCTAGCCAACAGTAAGCTGTCGCCCTGCCATTCATAAGCATAGGTTTTTTTGTAAGCATCCTGTGCAGCTTCCAGCCACTTACCGGATTCCTCAACGTTTTCACTTACGACCCGTAGCTTTCGATCTAATATCCCAATCCGCTTTTCGACAGGAATGTATTGCCCATTGGTCGTATCATATCTACTGGTAATGTAGGGAGCTTCGCCACAAGCTATTTCAAGCCTAGTGTCAAGAATATATTTGCGCCAATTTTTATTTTCGGGAAATAAGATTTTGTTTTTGTTAACCTGCCATGTGCGAGAACCGTCTTTCTTTACAATCTCTTTATTGAACACGTTCTTTTTACCGAACCAAGCAGCATCAATTAAATTATTTTGCGCATTGCAAATCCATGAAGGTGTAAAGACTTCTGCCATACTTCTTGAACGTACCTGCTGGAGTTCTTTATCCTTTTTCACACGGGGCATAATTACAGAGCCGTTAACGCCAGAGATTAGGTCTTTAGTGATTTGTGCATGATAAGAATATTCAGCACCTAAATGTTCATAATTATCCGTCGCCCAAAAAATGTTTTGTTCGGTGGTATGATCACGAAGCAATTGCTCCAAAACGCCTTCGTACTTTTGGATTAATTCGTTTTCGAAAATGTCGATTTCGGGGAAATAAGTCAAACTTAACTTTTCTTGGTATTTATATTATTGGAATTTACAAAAAGTGTAAGCTTTCAAAAGTACGAATTGCATTTGGAAGAAAAAAGAGGAAATCCGTAGGGGTATAAGGACGTAAGCAAACTTTGGCAAAAGAAAATTTTTATTTTTTAAGTAAAAAATTTACATATTAATATGATATAGGGGAACGCAGAATAGTCAAGTGAGTATATTCCAATCCATTTCCTATAGAAAAAAAATATATTAAAATAAATCTATACAAAGCTCATAATTTCAAGTCGCCAGATGTTTTTTTTCAGCATTACTCATTTCTTTTTCTCAAAAATTATAAAAAAATCATCTTTTTTCTTAAACATTCCACTGATTAAAAACAAGTTCCGCAGTTTTTTCCCCTTTTGCAAAAAGGCAAGAAAGTGTTTGGTAGTACAAAATGTAAATTTTGTTGGTACAAAGACACATCTTGCTATTAATCTTTCAGAATTAAGAAATTTTATTTAGACTACTATATTTTAAACCGGTTGGAGTCGGATATTTTAGTCTACTTTCGGTCTACTGATATTTGGAATTTTGGAAAGAGAATGGCTTTCTTTAGATAGTGATATCTCCAGCATAATAATGTTTTTCTCGAGAACAGATTGCCAATTTAAGATAGGTTTTCCCAACGGGTTTTTCCACTCAGAATTTTCCCATTGATAAAATTTCTGAACCAACAACTCATCTAATTTTTCTGAATAATTATTTAAGGTTTTCGCAAAATCCATAAACTGTTTAAGTGTAGGAAATTTGGAAAACGAATTAATTGCAACAGCTTTTGGCTCTGTGATCCGATTTAAACCATCCACCGGAATCTCTTTTGTTTCAATTATTATTGTTGGTTTTTCTTTAGGCAATTCATTTGCTTTCAAAATAAAACGATTAGGAAAACCAGGATTTCTTCGATAATCTAAAAGTCCTAAAAGCTTCAGTTTATTTTTCGCTGTAATTACTGTTTGTCTGGAAAGCCCAAGTTCTCTCGCCATTTCGTAATCGGACAATTCAATTTCCTTTTGAACATCTTCGCATTTGTACAAAATAAATGTAAAAACTGCGATCGTGTTAGCGCCAATTTTATTTCGTAAATTTAAATCAAAAATTTTTTCAAATAAGTTTTCATTACAATTTTCGGAATTTTTCATCTCTTGAATGCAGATTTATATTGGACTTGAACTTCATTTGATGGTTTTTCGTGAATTAACCAATCATTCAAATCTTTAAAACTGGAATATAAAATTCTACAATCTTCAGCTTTTTTGTTTTTACTTTTTATTATTTCAACGGCTCGATCTCCAGCTTCATCGTTATCAAAATAAAGTTCAACGTTTTCATATTTTTGGATCTCGTTTTTGATTTTATGAATCATCGAAACTGAATTTAAAATCACGTAGTTTGAAGGTTCTTTATCAAGAAACTTCTCCACATTTTTAAAGGATAAAAAATCAAAAAAGCCCTCAAAAATCCGAATGGATCTTGAAGCGTTTTTTATGGTAGAAACATCTTTTTTACCCAAACAGATTTTAGAATAGGCGTTCCGAAATTCATATCCTCCAGAATCATTTTTGAAACCAATTCCGAAATACTTTTTATCGCTCATTCGATAATGAACCTCTTTTAAAAATTCGATTTGGCTTTCCACTTTTCTACTTTGTAAATACTCTAAAAGTGCAGGATGCTGCATTTCTTTTACTTCAGTTATTTCATAAGTTTTCGTAAAATTTTCTAATTTCTGAGTTGAAAACTTTTGCTTTTGAAAAGAAGAAAAATTCTGATTTTCTGCCCAATCTAAGACCGCCCTTATCGAAGTATTTAAATATTTCTTCATAAATTCAATATTGTTTCCCCCAATTCCCTCTGAAAATAAATACCATCTATTTATAAGCTTATTCAGTTTGAAAGAGGCGTGGTTTTCTGGTGCGAATGGGTTCAGGTACCATGCTTCTTTTTCCGATTGTTTTGTAGGAAGGTGCCCTAGAGAAAACAGGACTTCTTCCAACGGTATTGTATTAAATTGGCTGCAATTCATTGTTGTAAAGTTTAGGGGTTGACTTTTGGAAAAAGTTTGATGAATTGATGAGAAAATACTGTATCTAATTGTATATCACTAATCTATATACTCATCAAACTCTCATCATCTCATCAAACTCAATTTTATTTGCTCATCGTTCTCTCATCAAAAAAGAAGGTTTTAAAATTTGATGAGCTCTGATGAATAGTAAGTACTTGATTTTCTTTTCATTATCAATTACTTCATCATTTCATCAAATTTTTGAGAAATAAAATTTCTTTCTATCGTAAAATATCTTCCTGTTTTATTCTGTTGATAAAAACTGCCGCAGTAATCCAGATCATATTTCACGTAGGCCAAAGAATTTTTTTGAGGTTCAAGATTCCAGATTTCTTTTAGTAATTTTCTTACATCGTTGATTGTCCAATAACTGCTCTTGAACATTTTATTGAGCATATTCAGGATATCCTGAGGAATGACGTTGATTTCTTGATCTTCTACGCTTTCAAAAAACTCAAATAATAATTCAATGATTCGGGATTCTAGTTTGTTATTATTTTTCCAAACTAATTTTTGCAGCGCGGGAGTTCTGATGTCAGTATGAGTAAACCACATTCTTGTCTTCTTGTGGCTATAAAACGGCCTTTGGATCAAGTAGTTTAAGAAATGAGGGATTTCAGAATTTAGATTGCTTAGAAATTCTGTGTTTTCAAATTTGATCGGTTTTATCTTAATGATCCAAAAGCGGATTTCATTTTCATCAATCTGAATAAAATTATCTTCATTGTTGGAACAAAGAATGAACTTGGCGAAAAAATCGATTTCTTCCCGGTCTTTTCCTTTCGCTTCTTTTTTATCTTTATCCGTTGTAGAAAGGTATTTTAAACGTTCTGTAATTTCTTTTTTATCAAAGAATACTTCATCAATGGCAACAATCAGCATCGATGTCCAGTCCGCATTAAACTGGCTCCCGAATGAATCTCCTTTGATATAAGTCATATTCAGTCCGAAAATAGATTTCAGCCACTTAATAAAAGTAGATTTTCCGGTTGCCCGCTCTTTACTGACTAAACAAAGTATCGGAAGAATTTGCGTGGGATACTGCAACAGAATTTTCAAATAGTCTAATCCCAACTCTATCTGTTCACCAAAAATATGCTCCATAAAATTGAGGGAAAATGGGATTTTATCTTTGATGGAATGAAGCTGTTCGTTCGCTTCATCTGGCTGGTAGGGAATTTCATTGTACATATTATAAAAACCCTCTATCACTTTTTGATAATTCAAATGACTGGGAATGCAACAAAAACCGTCGAACTTGGGAATTGATGAAACGTAAGTTTTTCCATGATCACTCACGATCGTCTCCCGATTCCAACGAACTAATATTGAAATTTTATCCCCGGAAATCAGCGGCTTCTCAATGGTTTTGTAATAACTGGTTCCAACTCTTAAATAGGGTGTTTCTTGTGACATTTTTGTAGGTTTATTTAGTCCGACTATTTCTAATTCGGATTTTTTGACAATAATTTAGGTATGAATTTTAGCGATTAGTTCGCTTACTTTGTGCGTATTGAAACAGCTCTATTTTAGAATTTAAGAACCTTCCGCAAAAGTTTATGTGTTACGAATATGTGTGTTTTGAGGCTGAATAATGTTTCGTTTTCACAATCATTTCCGTTTTAAACTTTCTAATTCTTCTACATTATAAAAATGTTTACCACCAAAGCCATAAGTTGTGATTCTACCTTCATTTTTTAATTGTGCGAATCGAGCTTCAGATAATCTTTTTCCATGAGTTCCAAGAATTCTGCGCGCCTCGAGTCTATCAACAACCTTCTCATCATTTTCATGAGTTTTATTTTTATCAATATCCGCTTTTAAACCTCTCACCTCCTTAATAAGAATTTCAATAGCCATCGGTAATGTTTCGAAAGTAATTTGCATAATTTTATGTTTTTATATTTTTGTGCTTGATTGAAAATTTTGAATATCTGTCAGTAACGAGCCTGATATTTTAATAATTTCTTCGACTGTAACACGACAAAATTAGATTCAAAGCGCCATAATCATATCCTTTCAAAACCATTACTCATCAACTTTAACTTAACCATTATACTTATGGCTTTAATAAGATTAAAAAAGTATTAAGTGGTTTTTTTTAATGTTAAGAAGTGTTAAGGAAAAACAGTCCGATAGAATAAGTAATCATCCAAAGAAATAATTTACCTTGGATTTGAATAAAAATTTAAAAATTCGTAAGAAAATAATGTGAATTGAAAGGTGGAAATTCAGAAGCAACTTTTATGAAGAAAAGGAGAAATAAAGTTGTCTGTTGGCAATATTTTTTCCATAACAAGACAAATACAAGACAACTAAATTACATAAAAACAGAAAACCCTTGATTATCAAGGGTTTAAAAACGCAAAAAGTGGAGGATATCGGGATCGAACCGACCACCTTTAGACTGCCAGTCTAACGCTCTAGCCAGATGAGCTAATCCCCCAATTTTTCAGATTTTTCGTGCGGAAAAATTCGGATTTGCAATGATAC
>Ga0308157_10003420_pt1 | contig 23157 bp, 20 predicted proteins | sample PhyBR1_FD_201035 | JGI IMG/M metagenome (GOLD analysis project Ga0308157, IMG submission 201035) | Phyllosphere microbial communities from UC Gill Tract Community Farm, Albany, California, United States - DLSLB.R1 | ecosystem: Host-associated > Plants > Phyllosphere > Unclassified | place: USA...
GCCGATGATCCTGGCGATGTTCATGAATACCGCCGTTGACCAGCAGGTCGAGAAGTACCTGCAGGAAGATCCCGCGCGCTGGGCCGAGGCCGAGCAGAAGATCGCAAAACTCTTCGAGGGCCGCTCACGTCCGCAGTACCACGGTGAGCTGCCGCCCACCAATAATGGCCTGGGCTTGGCGCTGCTGGGCGTCACCGGAGACCAACTGGTGGATGCCGACACCTATGCGCGGATCAAGGCTGAAACCCTGTCCACGGTGCGCGGCACGGTGCAGGCCGACATCCTCAAGGAGGACCAGGCGCAGAACACGTGCATCTTCTCCACCGAGTTCGCGCTGCGGATGATGGGCGATATCCAGCAGTACTTCGTCGACCACAAGGTGCGTAACTTCTACTCGGTGTCGATCTCCGGTTATCACATCGCCGAGGCCGGCGCGAACCCGATCAGCCAGTTGGCTTTCACCCTGTCCAATGGCTTCACCATCGTCGAGTACTACCTGGCGCGTGGGATGAAGATCGACGACTTCGCACCCAACCTGTCGTTCTTCTTCTCCAACGGCATGGACCCGGAGTACACGGTGATCGGTCGTGTTGCGCGTCGCATCTGGGCGCGTGCGATGCGTGAGCGCTACGGCGCCAACGAGCGCTCGCAGATGATGAAGTACCACATCCAGACCTCGGGCCGCTCGCTGCACGCGCAGGAGATCCAGTTCAACGATATCCGCACCACGCTGCAGGCGCTTTATGCGCTGTTCGACAACTGCAACAGCCTGCACACCAACGCTTACGACGAGGCGATCACCACGCCGACCGAAGAAAGCGTACGTCGCGCGGTGGCGATCCAGATGATCATCAACAAGGAGTTGGGGCTGAATTTCTGCGAAAACCCGTGGCAGGGCAGCTTCATCGTCGACAAGTTGACCGACATCGTCGAAGAAGCGGTCTACAAGGAATTCGAGGCGATCAGCGAGCGCGGCGGCGTGCTCGGGGCGATGGATACGATGTACCAGCGCGGCAAGATCCAGGAGGAGTCGCTGTACTACGAGCACAAGAAGCACGATGGCAGTCTGCCGCTGGTCGGCGTCAACATGTTCCTGCCCAAGGAACACGCCGGCGAAGTGGCCACCGAGATCGAGCTGATCCGCTCGACCGAGGAAGAAAAGGGCCAGCAGATCGAGAATGTGCACAACTGGCAGCGCAATCGTAATGCGCTGGCGCCGGCAGGTGAGACCTCGCATTCGCATGAGATCGAAGGCGCGTCTTCGACTGGCGAAGTGCATGATGGCCACGGTCTGGGCTACCTACAGAAGACCGCACGTGATCGCCGCAATGTGTTTGAAGCGCTGATCGAGGCGGTGAAGACCCACAGCCTCGGCCAGATCAGCCACGCACTGTACGACGTAGGCGGCGAGTACCGGCGCAACATGTAAGCGCCAGAGCTGTAGTGCCGAGCGATGCTCGGTAGGGGCCTTCCAGGCAATCCCCGGCATGCAGTGCCGAGCCATGCTCGGCAGGGGGCTTGCCGGTAAAGCCCCAGCCGAGCATGGCTCGGCAATACGGCGCCGCTGGGCGCTGTTACTCTTGGGCTGACATTCCGGTAACAGGCAGCAACATGGATCGACGTCGTTTCATCGGTGGTACGGCGCTGGCGGCGGCGGTGCCGCTGCTTGGCATGCAGGGCGCGGTGGCTGCCAGGCGCGGGCAGTTGCTGGCCGCAGGCCTCAATAAGGGCGACGCCGTTGGTCTGGTCAGCCCGTCCTCGGCCAGCAGCGAGCGGCTCAGCCTGCAGCTTGCGCGTGAGGCGATGGAGGCGCTGGGTTTTGTGGTCAAGACCGGTGAGCATTACGCCGCGCGCCATGGCCATCTGGCCGGGACCGATGCCGAGCGTGCCGGTGACCTCAATGCCATGTTCGGCGACAAGCAGGTCAAGGCGATCATCTGCGTGCGCGGCGGCTCCGGTGCAGCACGTCTGTTGCCCCTGCTCGATTACGACCGCATCCGCGCAAATCCCAAGGTGTTGCTCGGCTACTCGGATATCACTGCGCTGCATTGCGCGATCCAGGCCAAGACTGGCCTGGTGACCTTCCATGGGCAGATCGGTGCTGGAAGCTGGAATCGCTTCAACGTCGATCAGTTCGAGCGCGTGTTCTTCAAACGCGAGCTGATGCAGTACCAGAACCGCAGCGAAAGCGACGACGAACTGGTGCCGCGGGACAACCGCACGCTGACCATCCGGGGTGGCAAGGCGCAAGGTGAGTTGATCGGTGGCAACCTGACCGTGCTCACCGCACTGGCGGGCTCGCCTTATCTGCCCGATTTCAGTGGCAAGATCCTGTTCCTGGAAGACGTGGCCGAAGCGCCTTACCGCATCGATCGCATGTTCAGTACCTTGAAGCTGATGGGGGCGCTGGACAAGATTGCCGGCTTCATCTTCGGCGAGTGTACCGATTGCTCGCCGGGCGACGGCTATGGCTCGCTGACCCTGGACCAGATCTTCGACGACTACATCCTGCCGCTGAAGGTCCCGGCCTACCGCGGCGCGATGATCGGCCACATCAAGGAGCAGTTCATCGTGCCGGTCGGCGGCAGAGTCGAAATGGATGCCGATGCCGGGACCTTCCGGCTGCTGGCGCCGGTGCTGACCGGCGCGTGAGGCGCGCGACGACGTGGCGGTCGGCCGTCACGTCGTCACTGCGCGAGGCTTATTCTTCTTCGTCGCCTTGCGCGTCTTCGTCCTGATCTTCATCCTCGGGCGACAACCACCAGGCATGACCGTCTTCGCGCACCGGCTGCGGACACTCGCGGGTTTCGATGGCGTCCAGATGACGACCGGCATTGCCTGCGGCCCAGTCTTTCAACAGTTTCTCGACAGACAGCCGGCTCTGCGCGGCAATCCCGAGATTGCGTTCGTGCTGCCATTGCGCTTCGCCTTCTTCTTTCGCTTCCTGTGCATGGCTGTGCGGCGCACCGTAGCTGCAACGCAGGCAGTAGTGGCGGATGCTGCGGGTCCAGTCTTCGGCGTAGCCGATGCCCGGCGCACTTGCGCGTAGCAGCGCGTCGATATCTTCGGCGCTGTCCGCGCGCACGAACACCACGAAGGTCTGGAACCCGGACGGCTCCAGCCGCTCCAGCTCGTTGAACACATGCACCTCGCGCTCGCCATCGAAGCGTGAGCCAGTGGGTGCACCGTCGTGCAGCACGATGTCGCCAAAGCGGTGACCGCTTTCCGGTAGTGGTACGTTGAGGATGCTCGCCCGAACCGGATCAATGCGGCGCATGAACACCGTTTCGCCACCGTTCCACGGATTCAGACGCACCACCGCGACACCAAAGTTGCCATCGATCGGGCCATCACCTTCGGGTAGCGTGATGTCGCAGGCGGCCCACAGTTCGCGCGCCGTCGACCATTGGCCAAGACCGGTGGCGGCGATGGCTGCGTTCCAGTGCTGGGCCTGGCTGAACTCTTCGGCCAGCGCGATTGCCTGCAGGTTGTCACGCAACGAACCGGCCCATTCCATCTGGTACTTCAGCACCAACCCGCGCATGTAGTGATAGAACGGATTGTCGGGGTGGTGCTGCAGCAACAGGTCGAAGTCCTGCATAGCACCCTGCAGTTCGCCTTCGTCGACGGCCAGGTAGGCACGGTTGTGGATGCTTTCAAGATCAGGCTGTTCTGAGGTCATTGCAGGCAGTGGTTTCCGGGTGTGCGGATGATCGCATGCGGGCTTTACGAAGGTCATGTTGGGCACAGGTGCGGCCGCCACCTGCTTTAACGACCGGATAACGGAATGATTGCCAGCATTGTCACCAGTGCGCGGTCGCCGGCGGAAGGGGATGTGCCGTGTGCAGCTTGTTTTCACCCATGATTTGCCGGAGCAGCGCAATGAACGACAGAGGCATGAAGTACGCGGCATTGGTGGTGGCAGTAGCGCTGGCCTTGGCAGGGTGTGGGAAGCCGGCGGCGCCGGAGGGGCCAGCCACATCAGCTGCCCCGGCAGCTACGCCGTCCACGCATACCTCGCCGGAAAGCACCCAGCGGCCGCTGAAGGTGGAGGTGTTCAACCCCGGCGCGGATGCCATTTTCGCGGTGTCCTCGGAATTGCTGACCGGCGCCAGCGATGCGGTATTGGTGGATGCACAGTTCTCCACCGCCGATGCGGCCAGGCTGGTCGAGTTGATCAAGGCCTCCGGCAAGAAGCTGACCACGATCTACATCAGCCATGGTGACCCGGATTACTACTTCGGGTTGGAGACGCTGCATGCGGCGTTCCCCGAGGCAAAGATACTGGCCACGCCGCAGACCATCGCGCATATCCAGGCCAGCAAGAACGACAAATTGAAGGTCTGGGGGCCGCAATTGGGCGCCAACGCACCCAAACAGCTGCTGGTGCCTGCGCCGCTCCAGGGAGACAGCCTGCAACTGGAAGGACAGGAGCTGAAGGTGATCGGGCTGGACGGAGCCAGCCCACAGCGCACCGCATTGTGGGTGCCATCGATCCGGACGGTGATGGGCGGGGTCCTGGTGGATGCTGGCTCACATGTGTTCATGGCCGATACGCAGACGCCGCAGTCGCACCAGGATTGGTTGGCAGCACTGCAGCAGATCAAGGACCTGGCCCCGGCGCGGGTGATTCCCGGCCATTATGTCGAGGGGGCGCCGCAGGACCTGGCCGCGGTTGAATTCACTGCAGGCTATATCCGTGCCTTTGACGAGGAAGCTGCAAAGGCGGCGGATTCCAAGGCGTTGATAGATGCCATGAAACGGCGCTACCCGGACCTGCAGGGCGAGGCGTCGCTCGAGCTCAGCGCAAAGGTTGCCAAGGGCGAGATAACCTGGAAATGAGCGTCGTCACGCTCGGTACCGATGGGTAAAGGGGTGTCTACCGGCGGTGACCAGGGCATCGACCTGGCCCGCCATTGACCCCGCCAGCCCAGGTAGCTTGCCGCCGGGGTTACTTCACCGGCTGCAGGCCGGGTTGGTAACGGAGCCTGGCAAGGCGTTTTTCGGCTTTTGCGGCGTACATGGCGGCATCTGCGTGGCGCATCAAGGTATCGACGTCGCTGCCATCGGCCGGGAAACACGCTACGCCGATGCTGGCGTCGATCTGCGGCGTATCTTCGCCCAGGCTTTGCAGCAGGGCCAGGCGTGCGCGTAGCGCGTCGGCCACGTTCTGCGCGTCCTCGCGGCTTGCGCAAGCGGGCAGGACGGCGACGAATTCGTCACCGCCGACGCGGGCGATCAGGTCATCCCTGCGCAGGCCGGCGCGCAGCTGTTGGGCGGCATCACGCAACAAGCGGTCGCCTGCTTCATGTCCATGGCGGTCATTGGTCGCCTTGAAGCCATCCAGGTCGATGTACAGCAATGCCAATCCCCGGGACTCGCTTCCAGCACGCTGCAGTGCTGCCGACAGCTCGCGGTGCAGGTGATTGCGATTGGGCAGGTCGGTCAGTGGATCGTGGCTGGCGAGGTGTTCGAGTTGGCGTTCGATGCCTCGCAGGGCGGTGACTTCATGGCCCACGCCGATGCGTATGCCGTAATCCGGTAACCACTTGGCCGACCATTGGATGTCGACAACGCGGCCATCCTTGCGGATGTAGCGGTTGCGGAAGTTGGAACGGGGGCTGCCCTGCATGACGTCGAGCGCGGATTGCTCGGTGGCGGCGCGATCCTCCGGATGCACCAGGTCCATGATCTGCCGACCTATCGCTTCGGCCGGGGAGTAGCCGAAGATCTGTTCAAAGGCGGCATTGACCATCAACAGCTCGCCGTCCGGGGCGACCATGCAGACCGCATCGGGCAGCAGGTCCAGGACTTCAGCCAGCGGCGGCAGTTTGAAAGGCATGTGTGGATGCGGCGAAAACGAAGGCGGGAGTATGCCTGACCCAGATTACAGGTATTTGGGGCAGGACCTGCAGGCAGCTCCGTGGCAGGGTCTCGTCCCTGTCGGTTGGCATGGCCGCGGCTGGCAGGCCGGAGCCATTGGCCTGCTGTTGGACACAACCGTAAAGCGCGGTTTGCTACCCTGTACGCCCTCAGGCTCAGGGGTCGCCCCCCGGTACTTTCATGGTGTGGTTGCGAATTGCTCTGATTCTCCCGCTGGTTGCGATCAACACGCTGGCGCATTGTCTGCCGCTGTTCGTGGTGGCGCTGTTCAAGGCACTGCTGCCATTGCCGGCGGTGCGGCGGGCCTGCAATCCACTGTTGACGGGGTTGGCCGAGAGTTGGATCGCGGTCAACAGCGCGATGATCGGTGCCTTCACCGCGACCCGGTTCGAGGTAAGCGGGCAGGAGGGCCTGGAACGTGACGGCCACTATCTGGTTCTGGCCAACCACCAGAGCTGGGTGGACATCCTTGTACTGCAGAAGGTGTTCAACCGCCGGATCCCGTTGCTGCGCTTTTTCCTGAAACGTTCGCTGTTCTGGGTGCCGGTGCTGGGACTGGCATGGTGGGCGCTGGATTTCCCGTTCATGGGCCGCTATACCCGAAAGCAGATCGCCAAGAACCCCGAATTGGGCCGGCGCGACATGGAAGTAACCCGCAAGGCGTGCGAGAAATTCGCCAGCATTCCAGTCGCGGTGATGAATTTCGTCGAAGGCACCCGTTTCACCCGGGAGAAGCATGACAGCCAGTCATCGCCGTTCAAGCATCTGCTCAAGCCCAAGTCCGGTGGCGTGGCGTTCGTGCTGGATGCGATGGGCAAGGGTCTGCATGCATTGCTGGACGTGACCATCGTTTATCCCAAGGGGATCCCGTCGATGGTCGACCTGATGGCAAACCGGCTGCCTGAAATCAAGGTGCTGGTGCGCAAACTGCCCATCCCCGCCGAGTTCATTGGCCGCAACTACCAGGAAGACCGCAACTTCCGCGCCCAGTTCCAGCAGTGGATGAACGGCTTGTGGCAGCAGAAGGATGAGGACATCAGTCGGTTGCTCGAGCACAGCAACAACGCCTGATCCACGCCCGAAGAAAAGGCCCCGAGAGGGGCCTTTTCCGTTGAGGGGAGGCTGGAATCAGCGCTGCACGCGCTCGCAACGCGTTTCCACCACACGCTGGCCATTGCGCTCCTGGTTGCGACCCTGCACGTTGCGCCCCACCAGGCCACCGGCGACGGCGCCGCCCGCAGTGGCCAGTTTTCGGCCATTGCCTTTGCCGACCTGGTTGCCGAGCAGGCCACCGATGACCGCGCCGGTCGCGGTACCCGCGATGCGGTTCTGGTCGCGGGCGTTGTTGGTCACTTCAACCTTGTTGCACTCGACCCGGCTGCCATCGTTGAAGCGACGGCCCTCATCCTGCGGCCCGTAGGTCTGTGCATGAACGGCGCTGGCGGCGATCAGCCCAAGGCTGGCGATGGCGGATGCGAACACGGGATTGAAACTGCGCATGGCGGACTCCTTGCGATTTGGCGGCGACTGCGCCGTCGTGGTGGTTCCACCCTGCGCGTGTGAACGCGAATCGCCGATGAAGAAGGGACAGGCAGGTTTCGGTCGGGTTCATGGCGGTGAGCGCGGCTGCGAAGGTGACGTGCACAGGGTGTAAAGTGCGCGCCAGTAATCACTTGATGAGGTTCGCTGATGACCGCCACTGATGCTTTCTATCCCGTGGGCATTCCTGGCCAGCCGTGGGGCGTGGTTGAGCGTGCGCAATGGCTGGCCAACCAGCGCGTGCAACGCAGCTATGCGGAAGAAGTTGTCGCCAGAGTGGACGCGCTGCGTGCGCGCTTCGATGTGTCGCAATACGGTGAACTGGATTACCCGTCGGGTCGCTATCCGTTGTTCGCGGTCCGCAGCCGTGACTGGGATGAGGCGTTACCGGTGATGCTGGTGACCGGTGGCGTGCATGGCTATGAGACCAGTGGCGTGCAGGGCGCGCTGCAGTTCGTCGACCAGCATGCCGCTGCCTATGCGGGCCGCTGCAACCTGTTGGTGGCGCCATGCGTCAGCCCTTGGGGTTATGAGCGCATCCAACGCTGGAATGCGCTTGCCTTGGACCCGAACCGTTCATTCGTGGCAAACAGTCCGGCGCAGGAGTCAGCGGCGCTGATGGCCCTCGTGGCGCCGCTGAAGGGTCGGGTGTTGATGCATATCGATCTGCACGAAACCACCGACACCGACGAAACCGAGTTCCGCCCTGCGCTGGCCGCGCGTGATGGCAAGCCGTTCGAGCCGGGCGAGATCCCGGATGGCTTCTACCTGGTTGATGACAGCGAGAACCGCCAACCGCTGTTCCAGCAGGCAGTGAATGTGCAGGTTGCCAAGGTGACCCATCTGGCACCGGCTGATGAGCATGGCGAGATCATCGGTTCGCCGGTGGTCGCGGAAGCGGTCATCGAGTATCCGCTCAAGGCGCTGGGGCTGTGTGCCAGTGTCAGCGGTGCGCGCTACACCACCACCACCGAAGTCTACCCGGACAGCCCGAAGGCGACCCCGCAGCAGTGCAACGACGCACAGGTGGCGGCAGTGACCGCTGCCTTGGACTACGCCTTGGCGCACAGCTGAGGCTTTGCACCCGTAGCTTTGATCAACGCCCATCCGCCCAAGCGGTTGGGCTTTTCATCTGCAGCCTGGCCAGCGACCAAGGTGAGCAACCCGCAGCCCGGGTAAGCGAAGCGCACCCGGGAAATACACCGCAACAGGCCAAGGCAGCGATCCCGCATCCTTGCACTCCGAAGCAGGTGAACCTTCATGGCCGCGGTTTTTCACATCGCCAAGCGGTCGCTCGTGGAACATGGCGGACATGAGAACCTCGTCCCTGCTGCTTGCAGTGCTCGCCCTGGCCGGTAGCCGTGTCCACGCCGAGGAAGCGCCGGAGTTCGACCGCCCAGGCATCGGCTTTTCCACCAGTACGGTCGGCAAGGGCGTGTTTGTCTGGGAGCAGGGTCTGCCCGATGCCAGCCGTGATCGCAGCGACGGACTCGCCACCACCCTGTGGACCGCGGACACGCTGCTGCGCCTTGGCGTCGCTGATACGCTTGAACTGCAATTGGGCGCGGATAGCTGGAGCGGGCTGCGAGTGCGTGGTGCCGGCGTCCATGTACGCGAGAGCGGCGGTGGTGATGGCAGCGTTGCGCTCAAATGGGCGCCGGAAATGGCCCCGGAGCAATTGTCGCTGGCCTTGAAAGTTGGCGCGAGCTTGCCATGGGGCAGGGCTGCGCTGAGCGGCGGCGGGCACGATTACGACCTGGGTATGACCGCGGCATGGGCGTTACCGAGCGAGCGCAGTGTGGCGCTTTATGTCGACCGGCAATGGGGTGACGGCGGCAGCGGCTGGTTGATTTCGCCCAGTTATGGCTTCGCGTTGCGGCCGCAACTGTCGGCCTATATCGAGGCTGGCTATGGCACCGGCGCGCAGTACATGCGTGCGGCCGGTGCCGGTGTGACCTGGATGGCGACGCCGCGCCTGCAGCTGGACGCATCCTTGCTGCGCGGGCTGGATGCCGATACCACCGATTGGCAGGGCGGTATTGGCGTGTCGATGTATTTCAAGTGATGGCCGGACTCAGCGATTGACTGCCGGCCCGTACACGCCGCTGTAACCGGCCGCGCAGTTGCTGGTGCAGTCGCTGCTGAGCATGTTGCGCACGATCAGCCCGGCGTTGTTCTTGGAGCGGAAGTGGCCGACACCATTGCCGGTGTCGCCGCCGCCGAAGTTGTACGGGCTGCCGTCGCTCCAGTCCCAGTCAAAACTGTAAGCGCTGCTGCCGGCGCCGATGTCCACCTGCGCGTAGACGTTGGCGGCGCTGTTGAACAAGGCGCCGTCGGCGCAGCCGCTGCTGTAGCTGGTGGTGAAGCAGTGCACCTGGTCGCGCAGGCCGGCGGTGATCGTGTAGAAGCGGATGCCGGTGTAGCTGGCCGGGAACGTGCGCAGGCTGCCGCTGCCACTGCCGGTCCAGCGGTTATAGCCGTAGTAGGTCAGCCCGGTGCTCGGGTACAGGCCGAAGGTGTAGTAGTTGTAGGGATAGACATAGGCCTCGGCATTGCAGGTTGGTGCCAGCGCCGATTGGTAGCCGGTGCTGCGGCAGGTCTGCAGTCCGCGCAGGCCGCCTGCGATGTTGATGAAGCGACGTACGCTGGCCTGGTTGCCTTGGTGCTTGATCATCGCCAAGGCCATGGTCGAGCCCAGCGAGTGGCTCACGATGTCCACCTGGCTCTTGCCGGTATACGCCTTGACCTTGTCGATGAAGGTCTTGAGCACCTGGTAGGTGGCTGGGGAGTGGTAGTTGTTCTGCGGCGCTGCACGCTCGCTGGCACTGAGATAGGTGATGCCGAACAGCTCGCAGTCGTTGTAGCCGGCAGCCTTGAGCTCGGCGTAGATCGAGCGCGGTGGTGTGGTGTAGCCGGTGACGGCACCCGCTGGCATGTCGAAGCTGATCGCGCTGTCACCGTTGCCGGGGATGAACACCACTGGTGTCCTGGTCGCTGTGCAGTTGCCACCGCCAAAGCCACCCTGGCCGACGCCAGGACTGAAACCGCCTGCGTATTGATTGGCGGTGCCGGTACAGGTGTAGCCGTTGTTGCTGCCGCAGTCCAAGGCCTGGGCCTTGCCTGGCATCAGCAGCAGCATGGCGCCGGCCAGCGGCGCGACCAGCGCGCCAAGCAGCCAGCAGGAAACGACGGGGACTGCGCGGGTGATCGACATCTGGCGGCTCCTGGCGGGTGGGCGTTGCAACCCATGCAGCATCCGCGTGTGTCCCGGGCGCAGGCAGTGTCCTTTAGGGAAACTTGCAGTGCAGCACGCCGTTGCTCAGGTGCGCTTGCGTACCAGCGATGCCGAGGCTTGCAGAATGGCGCGGGTGAGCAGGGCCATGGTCTTGACCTCGCCCTTCCAGTGCTGCCAATACAGCGGCACGTCTTCCCAGGCACGGGCTTTGACATAGACCAGCCTGCCGCTGTCCAGGTGGCGGCGGACGAGGGGCAATGGATTCATGGTCCAGCCCAGCCCGCCCAAGTTGGCATGGACGAAGGCGCGGGTGGACGGTATCCACCAGGTAGGTGCGTTGTGGGGCTGTTCGACGCCGGCCAAACGGCGGGCATAGCGGGCCTGCATGTCGTCCTTGCGGTTGAACACCAGCACCGGGGCGCTTGCCAGCGCCTGCGCGGTCACCCCTTTGGCGAAATGGCGGGCGTGGAATTCCGGGGTGCAGGTGGCGGCATAGCGGATGCTGCCCAGCGCGTGGATCTGGCAGCCCTGTACAGGTTCGGACAGGGTGGTCACGGCGCCCAGTACCGCCCCCTGGCGCAGCAGCGCGACGGTGTGGTCCTGGTCCTCGCTGTGCAGGTCCAGGGTGGTGGAGGTGGCTTGGGCGAAGCGCTGCACTGCATCGGGGAACCAGGTTTCCATGCTGTCGTGGTTGACCGCCACGGCTATGCTGGCGCGCGGCAGTTCCGCGTCGGAGATGCCGATGCGCTCGAAGGCGTCACGTTCCAACAGCGCAGTCTGTTCAGCCAGCTGCACCAGTACCTGGCCCTCGACGGTAGCCTGGGTGGGGATGGTGCGCTTGATCAGCAGCTTGCCGACCCGGTCCTCCAGCGCCTTGATCCGTTGCGAAATGGCCGAGGCGGTGACGTTGAGTGACAGCGCGGCGCGCTCGAAGCTGCCTTCACGGATCACTGCAGCCAATGCCCGCAGTTGGGCGTGGTCAATACGCATATTAAGTTCTGCTAAATACGGTTAACTAAGTTTAGCTCTACTTTTTGATGTTGCACTGCGACAATTGCCGTGTCCGGATCTGTCGGTGGGTATCCCCGCCAGGTCCAATCCCCCAGGTAACAAGGTTGTTTCCCCATGTTTTCGGTTATTTCCGCCCAAGCCGCAGGCAGTGCCTGGCTCAGTGGTGCCGGTATCGGTATTGGTCTGTTCGCCATCGTCGGCGCGCAGAGTGCGTTCATCCTGCGCCAGGGCATCCTGCGCCAGCACGTCATCCCGATCATCGCCACCTGCTTTGCCATCGATGCGGTGTTCATTCTTGCCAGCGTGGCTGGCCTGCGCCAGTTGACCGATCAGTTGCCGTGGTTGACCACGGTGCTGCTGTGGGGCGGTGTCGCCTTCCTGACCTGGTATGCGTTGCAGTCGGCGCGACGGGCGGTGATTGGCGGCGGTGGCATGAAGCTCGATGACAATGGCGAACAGTCGCTGCGCACGGCATTGATGGCAGCAGCCGGCTTTTCCATCATCAACCCGCACTTCTGGCTGGACATGATGGTGATTGGTTCCATCGCCGACAACTTCGGTGATTCGCGCATGGCCTTCGCGGCCGGCGTGGTGACTGCCAGCGGGGTGTGGTTGACCGTGCAGGGCCTCGGCGCGCGGATGTTGGCACCGTTGTTCACCAAGCCATCCACGTGGCGGATCCTGGATGGCACCATCGCCGTGATCCTCAGCGTGCTGGCCTTGACCCTGGCGATCCGCGGCGTCAATTGAGGCCGCGAGCCATCGCCCGGTCGCGCCGACCGGGCGCCAGCGGCGGGCAGCTGGATCAGTTGCCGGTGCCCGCGCGGGCGGTCCACTCACGGATGAAATCGCCGACGCTGGCCGCCGCCATTGGACGGCCGAACACGAAACCCTGGCCTTCGGTGCAGTCCTGCGCTTGTAGTTGCGCCAGTTGCGCTTCGGTTTCCACGCCTTCAACGGTGGCGGTTATGCCCAGCTTGGCGCACAGGTGCGAGACGGCGCCGATGATGGCGCTGCCCAGCTTCTGCTTGCCCAGATCGTCGACGAATGATTTGTCGATCTTGATCTTGTCGAACGGGAACGCTTGCAGGTAACCGAGCGAGGAGTAACCGCTGCCGAAGTCATCCATCACGATGGATACGCCGGCTGTCTGCAGGCGCTGCAGCTGCGCCGAGGCGGCATGGATGTTGGTGATCATGGCGTTCTCGGTGATCTCCAGCTCAAGCCGCGCCGCTGGCAGGCCGGCGGTGGCAAGGGCGTGCTCCACGTTGTCGGCAAGATCAGGCTGGGCCAGCTGCGATACCGACAGGTTCACCGCAACCTTCAGAGTCCCAGGCCAGGCCTGCGCATCACTGAGGGCCTGCTGCAGCACCCATTGCCCCAGCGGCACCATCAAGCCCAGTGTTTCGGCCAATGCCAGGAACTCGCCTGGTTTCAGCAGACCACGCTGTGGATGATTCCAGCGCAACAGCGCCTCGAAGCCGGTCACGCAGCGCAGCTGCAGGTCTACTAGCGGCTGGTAGTGCAGTTCGAACTGCTGATGTTGCAGGGCGGAGCGAAGTTCGGTTTCCAGCTGCCGCCTGCGCTGCATGCGGGTATCCATCTCGGTTTCAAAGAAGCGATAGCAGGCGCGGCCCTCATCCTTGGCCCGGTAAAGCGCAAGGTCGGCATTGCGCATCAGGGTATCGGCAGCTTCGGCCTGCGCGTCGATCAGCACGATGCCGATGCTGGTAGCGATGGCGAACTGGTGCCCGTCCAGATCAAAGGGCTGGCTCAGGGCCATCACCAGTCGCTGCGCCAGTGTCGCGGCGGCTTCAGGCATGGGGTTTTCCGATGCCATCACGATGGCGAACTCATCACCGCCGAGCCGCGAGACCATGTCATTGTCGCGCACGGTACCACGCAGGCGTTGTGCGACTTCCTGCAGCAGGCGGTCCCCGGTGGGGTGGCCGAGGGTGTCGTTCACTTCCTTGAAGCGGTCCAGGTCGAGCAGCAGCAGTGCGCTGGGATGGCCGCGATGGGCGGCCGCCAGTGCATGCCCCAGTTTGTCGCGCAACAGGGTGCGGTTCGGCAGCCCGGTCAATGGATCATGCTGGGCCAGATAGGTGATGTGTGCCTGCGCCTTGCGGCGCGCGTCGACGTCTTCCAGCACGCCTGCCCAGTGATCGTTGGTGTCGGCAATCGGGGCGCCGCGCGCGCGCAGCCAGCGCCACTGCCCCTGCAGGTCGAGCACCCTGAACTCAACGTCCAAAGGGGCGGCATGCAGAACGCTGCGCTGCTGGGCCATTTCGATCTGTGCCAGGTCGTCCCGATGGACCCGGTCCTGCCATCCCTGGTCCAACGCGGTGTCATCGTCCTGGCCGGTCAGCTCGCGCCAGCCGGTGGCCGAGCGCAGCGTGCCGTGGCCGTCCGATTCCCACAGCACCAGCGCACCGGCCTCGGCCACGGCACGGTAGCGCTGCTTGCTGGCGCGCAGGTCGCGGGCCAACGCACGGGCTTCGTCGGCGCTTCGCCTGAGTGCCTGGACGGTGTTGTCGAGGTTGTCCTGCAGGCTGCGCACTTCACGGATGTCGGATGCGGGAAGGTCTGGCAGCTCGGGCAGCGTGGTGTCGCTGTCGGCGATGCGCTGGCCGCGCTGCGCCAAGGCGCGGATCGGCTGCAGGATGCCGCGGGCGATGGCATTGGCGGAGAACAGCGCGATCACCGCTGCCACGATACCGCCAAGGATGATGCCGAGCAGCGGCCGCTGCCAGCGCGCCTGGAAGGTCTGCTGCGGCTCTCCTATCACCAGCGCCCAGCCCGGCGCCGCCTGCAGCATGCGATAGGCGAAGACGACCTTGTGGCCTTCCTTGGTGGAAGCGCCAAACAGGCCTGACGGGCCGCCGGCCTGCTGCAGTGTTTCCCAGTCCGGCACTGGTTTGCCGATATAACGCTCGGGCGTGCGTGAACGCGCCGCTATCACGCCATTGGCATCCACCACGGCAACCAGCAGGCTCTGGTCACCGCCCGAGCGCAGCACGGTGGTGATCAATCGATGCGAGGGCTGCACCATTGCCAGTATGCGGTTGCGGCCGTCAGTGTCCCGGTACGGCAGGACGATGGCCACCTCGGGTGCGTGGCCGTTGCTGCGTGTGAACAGGTTGGATACCTGCACCTTCCCGGTGCTGCGCGCTTCCTGCAACAGGGGGGCGGGTAGCGTCGAGGCTGCGGGATCATCATCGCCGATCAGTTCGATCTCGGGATTATCCTGGGCCCAGCGCTGCAACTGCGCTGTCGGCTCAGTGGCCTGCTGCACGAGCAGCGACAACAGCCGCAGTTGGTTGATGTTGTCCTCGATGCCCTGGTCCACGCCGCGCGACAGCGCTCCGGCGGTTTCATGCAGGCGCTGTTCGGAGTTCCCGCGCGACTCGTGCGCGGCCAACCAGATGGCGATGATGCCGATTATCAGCAGTGGCAGCAGTGCGGCAAGGATCAGCAGGTGCAGGCGGGAATGCAGGCCACGTACACGCACCATGCTGTGTGGGGCTGCAGTTGCGTTGATCGACACGCCGGGATCTCTCCGTGGTTCTTTGGATTGGCGCGTGCAGACCACGGGCACCACGATGCGCCGTCACCCCATGCAGGCAGTGTGCCTTTCACGGTGTGGACGGCAGCCCCAGCGCCGCGGCATGAACTGGCCGTAGGCGCTGGCTGCAGGTTGTCATTGTAACCGCCCGATCGAATGGCCGAGCCATGCAGGTACGGTCACAACGGCTGGCGTTGACTGAACATCCACTGCCACATTGCTGGGTTGCGGTAGGTCGGGTCCCACGCATTGTGGTTGGTGTCGGGGTATTCGGTGTAGCGGAAGCCGGCACCGACCCGCTGGCTTGCGCGTGCAAGCGCACGGTCATCTTCAGTGGGTACCAGGTCGTCGAGCGCGCCGTGGAATATCCAGGTGGGCACGTGTTGCAGGCGTGTCACGGTGTCCAGGTAGGGATCGGCACTTTGTGCCACCTGATCGACGATCAAGCCGGGGCGCTCGTCACGTGGGGCGCGCAGCGCACCACAGATCGGGACAATGGCGGCGAATTGCCGTGGTCGGGTGAGGGCCAGTTCCCAGCTGCCGTAACCGCCCATCGACATGCCGGTCAGGTAGATGCGTGCGGGATCGGCGCCGAACTCGCGGATGGCGCTGTCCAGCACGGCCAATGCCATGCGGGCGTTGCGTCCGCGCCATTCCTCGTTCTCTGGAACCTGCGGGAACACCACCAGCGCAGGGAAACTGTCCAGATTCTGCTTGAGCCAGGGCCCAAGGCCTGCCTCGGTGGGTTTGATGCCATCGTCGCCACGTTCACCGGAGCCATGCAGGAACAGCACCAGCGGGCGGGGCTGCGCCGTGCCATCGGCCGGCACGAACACCTGGTATCGGAATGTGTGGCCCTCGAAGGCCAGCTCGCGGGCGAGGAAGTGTCCCTTGGCTGTTGCGGCGGGCGCGCTGGCTGCGGCGGGCAGCGCAGCGATGAGCAACAGGGAGACAAGCAGCAAGGCACGGCGCATGGGCGGACTCCAGGTCAACTGCCCGCCAGCGTAGCGCAGACGCTGTCGGGCGGTAACGCGGGTATGACAGAATCGCGGTGAACGGTGGTCATGGTGGCAGCCGTAGGGAAACTGCATGAAGAAGTGCTTGTTCGTGGTATCGCTGTTGTTGCTGGGAGGTTGTGGCCAAGGCCTCAGCGGGACCTGGAGTGATGCCATGGGCATGGTCAACTACACCTTCGAACGCGATGGCAAGGTGACTGTTGAAATGCTCGGCAAGGCGCAGCTGACCAGCTATACCCGGGAGGACGACCAGTTGAAGGTCAAGGTGCCGGGTACCCGGTCCGAAGCGGTGGCCTTCACGCTCAATGATGATGGGTCGCTGCAAGGGCCGATGGGAGTGCGGTTGGAGAAGCGGGAGCCGTGACCGCGGCTTGGGGCGTGGCGTCGCGCGGCATTGATGGCCGCGCGCTGGCATCCGATACTTCCGGCAGTTTTCGTCATATGGCATGACCTTGATCGGTTTGGTGATCCTTTCAGCTGTGCTGGCTGCGGTGCTTGTGGGAGCGCTGGCATGGCTGTGGCTGCGGCCCCGTGAGGCACCACGGGTGCGACGGCGCGAGCCGGCCATGACCGGGCGCGAGGAGCATGTTGCCGAGACTGTTCTGGAGGTGCCGGCTGCGGCGGCGTTGCAGCGGCGCTTCCTGCTGCACGCGCTGGGCGTGGATGCTGCCGCTGCCGAATCACTGCGCGTGCAACGCGCAGTTGTCGATGATGTGGTGGCGGCGCTGACGCGTGCGGACATGTCGTCGCGTTACACACCGCGGCGGCCGAACCTGTTGCCGCAGCTGATCCAGAGCGTCAATGACAGTGCCGCCTCATCGCGCTCGATCGCCCGCATCATCGGCAGTGATCCGGTGTTGGCGGCGACCTTGCTGCGGATCGCCAACAGTGCGTTGTATCGCCTGCAGGGCCAGGATGTGCAGAGCATCGAGCGGGCGGTGACGCTGATCGGCAATGATGGCATCCGCCAGATCATCTCCGCGGCGCTGGTGCAGCCGGTGATGGAATCAGCCAACGGCCTGGATGCGGATTTTTCCCGCTTGCTGTGGGAATACACACTGCGGGTGTCGCTGGCCGCCGCCGATCATGCGCGCAGCGTCGAACACGAAGATGGCTTCGCTGCGCAGCTGGCGGGGCTGCTGCTTGGGCTGAGTGCGGCGCTGGCGATGCAGGCCAGCAACGATGTACTGGCGCGTCCGCCGCTACGGGTGCGCGAGCCGGGCACCCTGCTTGAGGTGTTGGAACGTTGCAGTGCGCCCACCGCCGTACGTATCGCCTTGCATTGGAAACTGTCAGCCGCCATCGTGCAGGCCTTGCAGCAGGTGGGTGACGATGCGCCTGCTGGCCTGGCGCGCTCGTTGCAGGTGGGGCAGCTCGCTGCCAGCGCGGCGATGCTGCATGCACGCGGTGAACTGGATGAAAGCCAGGCCATCGCGGCGCTTTGCGCGCAGCTGCCCGAGCATGTTGCCAACTGGTTGTGGAAGCGGGTGAGCCAGCACGACGGCGAGCGCGGCTGAGCCACGCTGACGCAGACAGGTGTGGCCGTCTAGAGCTGCGATTCCAGCGGCAGCCAGCTGATCACCCGGGTGGTGGCACGCTGCATGAAGCGCGTGTCCGGCTCGGTACGCAGGCTGATTGGCTCCGGTCCCCTGCGGTCCAGCCAGCGCAGCTCCCAATCCTTGTCCAGGTAGACCCAGTAGCTCTGGTCCGGGCCGGAAAGGCGCAGGTATTCCTGGCGCAGGCGCGCCGCCAGCACCGGGTCATCGAACACCGCTCCCATCTCGGTGTTGAGGTAGGCCGAGCGTGGATCGAGGTTGAACGAGCCAACGAAGCCGCGGCGGTCATCAACGACGAAGGCCTTGGTATGCAGGCTGGAACCGCTGCTGCCGAAGGTGGATGCCTTGGAGGCGTGCCCCTGCGACTTCAGTTCATACAGCTGCACCCCGCCGGCCAGCAACGGGCGACGGTAGTGCATGTAGCCGCTGTGCACGGCTGGGACATCGTTGGCGGCCAGCGAGTTGGTGATGATGCCGACCTGCACGCCGTTGCGTGCCTGTTGCACCAAGGCTTTGGTCCCGGCCGCACCGGGCACGAAGTATGGCGAAATCAGCAGTGATTTGTGCTTGGCACTGCCGAGTATCCGCGCCAGGTCGGTGACCAGCCAATCGCTGTTGTCACCACCGCTGGGCTTGCGTGGCGGGTCGGAAAGGATCTTTATGTCACCGGTCCAGTGCATGCTCAGCTGCTGGCTGATATAGCCATCGCTGAGGCGGCTGCGGACGCGCTGCAGGTAGGGCGCGGCATCCCTGCGCTCGGCGTCGCGGTGGGCCTGGTCGATGAAGTTGCGCAGCTGCTGTTTGGTGTTGTAATGCAGTGCGGTGATCGGTACGACAGCGTCGCTGTTCCAGAATTCATCGAAGATCGTGCTGGCGTCGGCTGCTACAGGGCCAGCCAGCAGCAGGTCCAAGTCGCGGAAGTTCACGTCCTCGCGTGCGTCGAAGTATTCCTCGCCGATGTTGCGGCCACCCACGATCGCCACCCGGCCATCGGCGATCCATGCCTTGTTGTGCATCCGGTGGTTGATGCTGAAGAAGCGCTGCACCATCTCAACCAGCCGCCACACGCCGTCACGGTTGCGGAACGGGTTGTATAGACGGATTTCGATGTTGGGGTGGGTGTCCATGGCCAGCATCTGCAGGTCCATGCCAGCGGCATTCATGTCATCCAGCAGCAGGCGCACGCGCACGCCACGTTCGGCGGCCTGGTAGACGTCATTGGCCAACAGGTGGCCGAGCATGTCGTCATGCCACATGTAGTACTGCAGGTCCAGGCTGCGCCCGGCCTGGCGGGTGATGACGGAACGCGCCGCATAGGCTTCCAGGCCGTCGGACAGGTACACCGCGCCACTCTGGCCTGGGTGCTCGGCCAACATCGGCTGCAGTTGGCGGTCGATCAATGTCTGCCTCGGCTGCAAAGCCAATGCCTGCGACGGCTCGCCGACGGCCTTCGGGGTCAGGTGATCGCCGAGCAGCAGGCCGCTGGCGACCAGCAGCACGATGGCGCCCAGCAACCAGGCGAGCACCCGGAGCAGGCGGTTTGGGCGGCGCGTCTTTTCCATGCGGGCATCCTAGCCGGGTTCGCGGGCTGGCGCAGTTTGTCCTGGTTCCGTGACGTTACGGGGGTGCGGCTGACGGCCCCGGTGGGCGAGAATCGGGGTTTGCGTTTGCCGTGAGCTTTGTAATGACCGAACGTTCCACCTCTTTCCGGGCGCCCAGCCTGGTGCTGCAGATCGTCATCGGCCTGATCGCCGGTATCGTGTTGACGCTGGTCTGGCCCACGGGTGCAGCGGCCGCAGGCCTGTTGGGTACGGTGTTCATCTCCGCGTTGAAGGCGGTGGCGCCGGTACTGGTGCTGGTTCTGGTCACGGCGTCCATCGCCAATCACCAGCACGGCCAGAAGACCCATATGCGGATGATCCTGGTGCTGTACCTGATCGGCACGTTGGCCGCGGCGCTGGTGGGTGTGGCCGCAAGTTTCCTGTTTCCCAGCAAGTTGACGCTGAAGACCGCCGAGGCCGGCATGAGTGCGCCGGGCGGTATTGGTGAGGTGCTCAATACCTTGCTGATGCAGATCGTGGACAACCCGGTGCACGCACTGCTCGATGCGAATTACATCGGCCTGCTGGCGTGGGCGGTAGGTCTTGGCCTGGCATTGCGTCACGCCAGCCAGACCACCCGCACGCTGGTCAGCGACCTGTCCGACGCCATCACCTGGCTGGTGCGGCTGGTAATCAAATTCGCACCGCTGGGTGTGTTCGGCATCGTCGCCTCGGTGTTGGCTGAGTCCGGGCTGGGCGCATTGAAGGATTACCTGCATCTGCTCGCAGTGCTGGTTGGCGCGATGTTGTTCATGGCTTTCGTGGGTAATCCGCTGATCGTCGCCGTGGTGACCCGCCGCAATCCGTACCCGTTGGTGTTGCGGTGCCTGCGCGACAGTGGCATCACCGCGTTCTTCACCCGTTCCTCGGCGGCCAATATCCCGGTCAACATGGAACTGTGCCGCAAGCTCGGCCTGCACGAGGACACCTATTCGGTGGCGGTTCCGCTGGGGGCGACCATCAACATGGCCGGTGCGGCAATCACCATTTCGGTACTGACGCTGGCCGCAGTGCATACCTTGGGCTTCCCGGTCGATCTGGGCACGGCGTTGCTGCTCAGCGTGGTTGCCGCGATCGGCGCCTGCGGTGCGTCCGGCGTGCCGGGTGGTTCGTTGCTGCTGATCCCGCTGGCTTGCGGCTTGTTCGGTATTTCCGATGATGTTGCCATGCAGGTGGTCGGGGTCGGCTTCATCGTCGGCGTGGTCCAGGATTCGGCGGAAACCGCACTGAACTCCTCCACCGACGTGGTGTTTGTCGCCGCAGCCGAACAAGCACGCGGTCACGCCTGATGCGTACCGCCGCGCGCATCACGCCAGCGGTACGCATCGGTATTTCGATAGCGATTGCGACGGGCCTGTATGGCATCTCGTTTGGCGCGTTGGCGGTGGCATCGGGTTTCAGCGTGATGCAGACCGCAGTGCTGAGCCTGTTGATGTTCACCGGTGGCTCGCAGTTCGCCTTCATCGGCGTGATTGGTGCCGGTGGCGCAGGTGCGGCAGCGTTCGGCGCGGCCACCTTGCTTGGCATCCGCAACGCGGTGTACGGCGCGCAGATCAACCGCATGCTGCGCCCGCGTGGCTGGCTCAGGCCGCTGGCCGCGCAGGTCACCATCGATGAGTCGGCTGCCACCGCGGCAAGTCAGACCGAGCCGCAGGAACAGCGGCGCGGCTTCTGGGTGGCGGGGCTGGGCGTCTATCTGTGCTGGAACCTGTTCACCCTGGTGGGCGCCCTGCTGGGTGATGCGCTGGGAGACCCGCGCCAATGGGGCCTGGACGGTGCGGCGGTGGCGGCCTTTCTGGGCTTGCTGTGGCCACGTCTGCGCTCGCGCGAGCCGGTGGCAATCGCTGTGCTCTGCGCCTTGGTGACAGTGCTGGCGCTGCCGTGGGTGCCGGCAGGTGTGCCGATTCTATTGGCGGCAGCGGTGGCTGCGGTCTGGGGCTGGTTTGGCAAAGGCCCGGCGGATGAGGGGTTGGAGCCTGATGTCGCGCCGAAGGTCGAGGAGTCGGTGCGATGAGTTTGTGGGCGTGGATCGTACTTGGATGCGTAGCGGCGTGGGCAATCAAGTTTGCCGGTTACCTCGTGCCGGTGCGCTGGCTTGAATCACCGCGCATGAATCGTGTCGCGGGCTGTCTGACCATCGGTCTGTTGGCGTCATTGACTGCGATGAACACGGTGTCGGCGGGGCAGGGCCTGGCTTTCGATGCGCGCATCGGCGCGTTGTTGGTCGCGGCGGTTGCGCTGATGCTGCGGCTACCGTTTTTGCTGGTGGTGATTGCGGGTGCGGCTGCAGCGGCGGTGATCCGATTGCTATGAACCAGTTGGCGGCTGCGGGAGCGGGTAAGCCGCGAAGCTGGCGATGCACCCGGCCATGCAATGGAGCGGTACCGCACGATATGCAGTTCATACGACCAGCGCACTGACGCTTCAATGGCTTCGCGGCTGACGCTGCTCCCGCAAACGCTGCGGCTGCCCTTGGTCTAGAACTTCTGGTCGGTGGCCAGATAACGCCACTGGCCTTCAGGCATCTTGCTCAGGCCGATGCGGCCGATCCGCAGGCGGCGGATCTGCTCGGCCTTGAGGCCGACCTGGCTGCACATGAACTGCAATTGCCCCGGGCGCACGTCCTTGATCGCGAAACGCAGGCGCTGCTCGCTCTGCCAGCTGACCTTGGCCTGCGGCAGGCTGCGGCCTTCATGAACCAGACCATGGGTGAGTCTGGGCATCGCCCACGGTGTTGGTTCACCGCTGACTTCGACCACGAACTCCTGCTCCAAGCTGTAGCCGGATTCCTGCAGGTGGCGGCGCACGCGCCAATCCTGGGTCAGTACGACCAGGCCGCTGGCGGCATCGTCCAAGGGCATCAGGTAGTCCAGACGCTGGAAATGACGGCGCAGCGGGCGGATGCCGGAGGCGTCGTCGGCGAAACGGTTGTCGTCGGCCAGCTGCGCGAACAGCTGCTCGGCGGTACAGCCGGCCGGCTTGTTGATCAGGAAGGTGGCGGCTTCAGCGGCTTCGGTGCTGCCTTCGGCGGCCAGGGTGATGATTTCCTCGCTGACCATGGTCTGCGGGGTTTCCACGACCACGCCATTGACGCTGATCCAGCCACCTTCGATGTACTGCTGGGCCTGCGAGCGCGAGCACTGCAGCTGCGCGGCAACGCGCTTGTCGAGACGGATCGGGGTGGTCATGGCGGCTATGGGTTCTGCGAAGGGCGGGGAGTGTAGCGCTGTGGCGGGGCCGGGGCGATGATCGGCTCAGCCGGGTTCATGTTCCAAGGCGGTGAGGTACAGGCGCAGGTCGAACTCCAGCTGGTGGTAATCCGGCTCCATGTGCAGGCACAGCTGGTAGAAGGCCTTGTTGTGGTCCGCCTCTTTGATGTGGGCCAGCTCGTGCACCACGATCATCCGCAGGAACTCGGCAGGGGCCTCGCGGAACACGCTGGCAATGCGGATCTCGCGGCTGGCCTTGAGCTTGCCGCCGTGGTTGCGCGAGATGGCGGTATGCGTGCCCAAGGCGTGTTTGACCACCTGCAGCTTGCCGTCATACAGCACCTTGCCCAGCGGCACCGACTGGCGCAGGTGGCGCTCCTTGATGGCCTGCACGTAGTCGTAGAGCTGGCGGTCGTTGCGCACCGGATTGGGCTCGGCGTAGCGCTTGCGGACGGCTTCGCCCAGCTTGCCCGCGTCCAGCAGCTCGCGGGCGCGCTGCTGCAGGTGTTCGGGATAGCCATTCAGGTATTTCAGCGGAAGCA
>Ga0308157_10003422_pt1 | contig 23151 bp, 21 predicted proteins | sample PhyBR1_FD_201035 | JGI IMG/M metagenome (GOLD analysis project Ga0308157, IMG submission 201035) | Phyllosphere microbial communities from UC Gill Tract Community Farm, Albany, California, United States - DLSLB.R1 | ecosystem: Host-associated > Plants > Phyllosphere > Unclassified | place: USA...
GTTGTGGGGTCTTATGATCCAAACGATAAAACTTGTCTAGAAGGTGATATTATTACTCCTGACTTAATAGGAGAGTATGTGCATTATATGATTCGTTTTGAAAATACAGGTACATATCCGGCACAAAATATTGTAGTTAAAGATATGATAGATTTGACTAAGTTTGATATTTCAACTTTAATTCCAACGAGTTCAAGTCATTCATTTATAACTAAAATTTCTGGAGGAAATAAGGTAGAATTTATTTTTGAAAATATTAATCTTCCTTTTGATGATGCTAATAACGATGGATATATCGCTTTTAAAATAAAGACAAAACCAACATTACAAGTTGGAGATTCGTTTACAAATGATGCGAATATTTATTTCGATTATAATTTTCCAATTCTGACCAATAAAGCGACATCAACATTTAAAACTAGTACTCTTTCAATTCAGGATTTTGATTTTTCGAGATATTTGGTTTTATATCCAAATCCATCGGATCAAATTTTAAATATTTCTCAAAATGAGAATATTAATATACAATCTTTTGAGATTTATGATATTTTGGGACAACTAATAATAGCCATTCCAAATGTAAAAACAACTTCAAATATTGATATTTCTAAGCTGAAAACGGGTAATTACTTTATAAGAGTAAAATCAGATAAAGGAAGTTCAAGTATAAAATTCATCAAGAACTAAAAAAAGTCCCACATCACTGTGGGACTTTTTTTGTTTCAGGTTTCAAGTTTGTTTTGTTTGTCAGTTTGAGCGGAATCGAAAACTCTTTGAAATGGCATTTTATGAAGTTATTTAGAAGCTAATAATTTGGATTCTTCTGGGGTAAATTCTGGAACGATTGCATAAGAAGTTATATTGGCCATTTTTATCTCATCTAATATATCAACTAAATTGCCGTAATTTGATTCTTTTGTAGGTTTTACAATGACTGTCATTCCTCTTCTAGGTCTGCCAAGCCTTGTAGAATATTCTGAGATCATTTTATTTTTTTCTATTAGCTCTTGTCGAATTCCATGTTTACCGTAGCTAATTTCTTTAGGGGCTTGTATAGGAAATGCTAGTAACCCATGGTAAGTTATTATTTTGTCATTTTTGTCAAGTAATAAAGTAACGACTAAATTTTCATCGGGCTTATTACATTCTAGTTCAGGACCGCAGCCTCCTCTTCCAGAATATAGTTCCATAAGTTTTGGCTTCGATAATTCCCCAACAACCATAAAAAAGATAATTAGCAAAAAAGATACGCTAACCATTGCAGTTAAGTCCACTCTTGAATTTAACTTTCTACTTCTGACTTTTTGAGGTAAATTTCTCATAGACTTTATATTTAATTTGAAGCTAGTAATTTAGATTCTTCTGGACTGAAATCATTTACTATTGCATAAGTATCAATTTTTGCAATTGCCATTTCATCCAAAATATCTACAAGATTTTTAAAATTTGATTTTTTACTTGGTTTTATGATTACAATCGCACCATTTTTTGGTTTTCCAAGTGCCGCAGAGTATTCTATAATTTTATTGTTTTTTTCAAGTAATTCTTTACGAATTCCATTTTTGCTATAATCTAATATTTTTAGATTTTCTCTTGGTGTAGCTAAAAGACCTGAGTACGTAATTATTTTATTATTTTCATCTAATAAAATTGTAATAATGCGATTTGAGTCACCGCCACAACTAATAACACAAGTAAATTCTTTATCAGAGTATTTTTCAGGTAAACTCAAATCCATTACTTTGGATTTTGACAATTCCCCAACAACCATAAAAAATATAATAAGTAAAAAAGAAACACTAACCATTGCAGTTAAATCCACTCTTGAATTTAATTTTCTGCTTCTGACTTTTTGAGGTAGATTCTTCATGTTTTTTTGATTTAGAGTTGTGACATAATTGAATTAATTTGAGGCCAATAATTTTGACTCTTCTTGAGTAAAATCATTAATTATTGAATAGTTTTCAATATTGGCAATTTTCATTTCGTCTACTATATTTACTAAGCTTCCATAATTTGAATTTTTACTCGGTTTTATAATAACAACTACTTCACTCGTTGGTTTTCCTTCGGAGATCATATAATCATGAACTTCTTTCTTTTTACGGAAGATTTCTTGCCGTATCTCATTTTTTTCGAAATTAAACTCTTTTGGTTTCTCGATTGGAAATTCTAACAAACCTGAATAAGTTATTATTTTTCCATTTTTATCTAACAATATTGTATACAATCGATCAGTCTTGATACATCCAATATTTTCTAAATAGATATAGTTTTCTGGGAAAGAAAGATTTATGGTTTCAGACTTTAATATTTTTTTAGCAGCCATGAAAAATACAATCAGTAAAAAACAAACGCTGACCATTGCGGTTAAATCTACTCTTGAACTTAACTTTCTGCTTCTGATTTTTTGATGCAAATTTTTCATGATTAGTAAGTTTTGATTTTAAATTTAATAATAAAATTGATACAAAAATTAGATGTATTTATAATTTTTTGAAAAAATATTAGAATACTTTAATGCCTAGTCTTGCAGGAAGTTTTTGGAAGAATTGGAATTTTTTGGCGCGTAAATAACTTTCAAACGAAAACCAAAACTACTTAATAGCCGTAAATGACCTTATAACTTAAAAATCATTTAATATGAAAACTAGAAAATTTTTAGCCGTAGCAATTTTAGCTTTAGGATTTGCATTTACATCTAATGCGCAAAAATCGGTAATGGTTGGTGGTGCAGCGATGTATCCAAATAAAAACATAATTGAAAATGCTGTCAATTCAAAAGACCATACGACTTTGGTTGCTGCAGTAAAAGCAGCTGATTTAGTTGCAACTTTAGAAGGAAAAGGTCCTTTTACCGTTTTTGCTCCAACAAACGAAGCTTTTAATAAATTGCCAAAAGGAACTGTTGAGATATTACTTAAACCAGAGAATAAAAAAATGCTTCAAAATATCCTAACTTATCACGTTGTTTCAGGAAAATGGAATGCTTCGGATATTGCAAAAGCGATAAAAGATGGCAAAGGAAAAGCAACTATAAAAGCGGTAAACGGAGGAATGTTAACAGCATGGATGAAGGGAAAAGACTTATATATTAGCGACGAGAGTGGAAATAAAGCAAAAGTTACTATTGCCGATGTAAATCAGTCAAATGGTGTTATTCACGTTATAGATGCTGTTTTGCTTCCTAAAAAATAATAAGCTTAAATTCCAATTTGAAAATTCCAAATTCCAAGCATATTGGGATTTGGAATTTTAATTTTGAGATTTTTTGAGTTTATTTTTTTGCGGTCAAAGTACTTCCTACAGACGCGATTATAACGCAGATTACAGCGAGAATCTCGTAAAAGTTTAAACTCTCCTTGAGAAAAATAAAAGCACAGATAGAAGCTGCTGCTGGTTCTAAACTCATTAAAATACTAAAAGTACGAGGAGGAAGTTTTCCTAAAGCTTTCATTTCTAGCGTAAATGGAATAGCACTTGATAAAAGGGCAAGAGCAATACCCATTCCGAATAGTTTTGGTGTAAGGTTGTTTAGTCCATTTTCTAGAAAACCGAAAGGTAGAACTAGAAGAGCTGCACATAACATTCCTATAGTTACAGCATCGCCATCATTCATTATTTTTGAAACTTTGCCTCCTAAAACGATGTAAGCGCTCCAAAAAGCTCCAGCCAAAAGAGCACATAAGATTCCAAAAGAATCTAAACGACTATTTGTCCAAGGTGCAATTAGCAAGATGCCAATTGCGGCAAGTAATACCCAGCAATAATCAACCAAACGTTTAGAACCTATTATTGCAAGTATTAACGGGCCAACAAATTCTAAGGTTACCGCTAGGCCAATTGGAATTCTTTCAATAGCGAGGTAATAAATTAAATTCATAGCACCCAATGATAAACCATAAGGAATTACAATTTTCCATTGTTTTGGTGTAATGATTTTTAAATTTGGTCTGTAAGCTAATAATAAAATTAATGCTGAAATGCCAATACGCATTGATGCAGTGCCTGCTGAGCCAATTGTTGGAAAAAGTGTCTTTGCGATGGCCGCACCGAATTGCACACTGATAATTGCTAATAATACTGCTGGAACAGGAGACAGGCTGATTTCTCTGTTTTTCATAAAAAAATAAGACAGAATAATAAAAAGCTTATTTCTGTCGGATAAATAAAAATGTATTCTAAATTAATTGCCCAATGCTTTTTTTGTAACATAGGCGCGATAACCAATAATTGCCATTTGCCATTTCTTTGCTTTTGAAATATCCAGACCTTGTTTGGTAAAGCTTGGCAAAAGTAGTTTATTTAGTTTAGCTAATAATTTATACATGGTAGATTTGTTTCGGCAAAGATATAAAAAAAAAAGACTTTGTATTTGAAACAAAGTCTTTTAGCAGTAAAATGTAAAGTATTTAAATTCTGTAAAACCAGTGTTTTTAGCACTGGTTTTTTCTATGTTTCAAAATAATGCAATTACGCTTTTTTGTTTTGTTTTTCCATTTCTTTCATGTCTTTTTCATGCTGCTTCATATCTTTTTCATGCTGTTTCATGTCTTTTGCATGTTGCTTCATGTCTTTTGCATGTTGTTTCATATCAAGCTCATACTGTTTCATATCTTGTTCGTATTGCTTCATGCTATTTTCGTAGTCTTTAGAATCATCTCCGAAGTTAAATTTGAAGTCATAGCTGAATTTTTCCATTTGAGTATTAAATTTTTCCATTGCGATTTCATACTTCGCCATTTCTTTTTCATAGATGGCTTCACGTTGAGACATAACAGTTTCAATTTGTTTCTCATATGCATCCATCTGAGGTTCCCATGCTTCCATTTGTTTTTCAAAAGCTTCCATGTCTTTTTCAAATTTAGCCATAGCAATTTTATCTTTTGGATTTTTAGGAGCGACTGGAGGTTTTGGCATTTTTGACATGTCAACTGCAGGAGCAGGAGGCAGCGGCCCTGAAGGAAACGAAGGTGGAGTTGGAGGTGCTGGAGGAACTATATCTCCATTACGAACTATAACTTTTTCGTTTCTGATAATTATTGGTGTTCTGAAGTTTTTATCAGTATTGATAACAATAGCTTTTGCTCCGTTTTCATCTGTTCCAATTGCCAGTTCACAATCTTTAATAGCTTCGTCTCCGTCAATTTTGATAGTTTGTTTTTTACCAGAGTCCGATTTTACTTTGATCTGAATTGCAGTCAGTTCTTCTTTGGTATTTCTTTTTACATCAGAAATCTCAACATCAAGATTATGATTTGTTTTTAATTTTCCCGGAAGCTCGTTTAATTCCTTGTCGGTTGTATTTTTTGTTATTTTGATTGTTTCATCAGAATCTTTGATAGTATCTCTTTGAACAACAGCTTCATTTTGTTTCTTTTCCTGTGCGATGGTCTTTATCTGAAATAAAAGAACAAATGCACCAAGAGCAGGAATTACTGCCGAATATTTCCAGTAGTTTCTTTTCTTTGATTGATTTTTGTTTAACATGACAATTCGTTTTTTGATTAATGATTGATAAAAATGATTGGTGATTGCAACACAAGTTTCATGTGTTGTGATTTTTAAAAGGGTGTACTGATAGGCTTTCTTGTCTGCAATTTTCTTAGAAGCCTCACTGTCAGCAATAAATTCTAGGTTTTGCAAAATTGCTTTTTTATAAAACCAAACAATTGGATTGAACCAAAATAGGATGCAGAAGATTCTCGAAATCAAAACATCAACTGTGTGTTTCTGATCGCTGTGCACTTTTTCATGTTCCAAAATATTCTCCAATTCTGCAGCTGTATATAGTGATGAGTTATATACAATGTAATCGAAATAGGAGAAGGGAGCAATGTTTTCATCGACATCAATGAATTTAAAATCATTTTGCTGTTCAATTTTCTTTCCTTTCAAAACAGCGTTTAAGCTGTAAAAATCAAGAGCAAATTTGATCATGAAAGCCAAGAAACCAATTACATAAACTATCGCTAGGACTAAACTCCAATTGATTTCAAAATTTTCCTCCTCAACAACCGTAACCGTTGTTGGTTTGTATTGAGGTGTGTAAGCAATGACATCTTGACTTGAAGTCGGTATGTTTTTTACAGCATTTTCCGTAGTTGTTATAATTGGAGCAGGAGCAAGCACAGGAGGTGCTTCAACCCAAATCACTTTGGTGTAAACTACAAAAGGCAGTATAACAGAAGTAATTAGACCAGCAATTAAAAACCATCGGCTGCTGTTGAAAAAAGTCTCTTTGCGAAGTAAAAAAATGTAAGCAAAATAAAACGTTGCTAATAACCCGCTAGATTTTAAGATAAAAATGAAAAGTGCTTCCATAATATTCTGATTATTTGCCTTCTTTTGGATTTTCGATCATATCTAAGATTTCACGTAGTTCATCTGCTGAAATTTTCTCTTCTTTAGCAAAAAAAGAAACCATGCTTTTATATGAACTATTAAAATAATTATCAATTGCAGTGCTCATAAAGCCTTTTCGATAATCTTCAATGCTTACAGCCGGGTAATACTGATGTGTATTTCCGAAAGCATTATGCTTCACATAACCTTTCTCTTCCAGATTACGAACAATGGTAGACAAAGTGTTGTAATGCGGCTGATCTTCTAAAATCTCTGCTTGGATTTCTTTTACAAAAGCCTTTTTCAGCTTCCATAAAATATGCATGATTTCTTCTTCTTTGTTGGTTAGTTTTTGCATTTCTTTTTATTTAAAAATTAGAAATGAATTATTTCTTAGTTACAATTTCGATTACTCCGTTTGAAGCTTTATCACCATATTGTTCAGTCGCATTAACTCCATTTAAAACATTTACAGATTCAATATCTTTTGGTTTAATGCTATTATAATCAAAACTAGAAGGCATTTCTTCTCCATCAACAATTACAAGTGGGCTAGATGCTTTAACATTCGTTTTCGTGCCGTTTGAAACAGCAACAGTTGTGCCTCCAGTTGTAATAACTTTAGTGTTATTATCTTTATTTATAATTACAGTAGTGCTAATATTTGAATTAGTATCACTGTCAGTTTTTGTACTAGTAATAGAATTAGTGTTAACATGGGTTTCTGTATTAGTAATTGTATTTTTAGCTTCTGAATTGTTTGCTTTTTCATTTGAAGCAACTTTTTGGCTTACGGCACTTTTTTCATCATAGGTTTTGATGCCAGTTCTTTTTGTGCCATTTTTTCCAGAAACAACAACTATCCCGAAATCTTTAATGGCAACTTTTCCGCCTGTTTGGATAGATTGAGATTTTTGATTTTCATAAGCTATTTCAACCTTAAGTGAAGTTAGCTGATTCGCTGAGTTTCTTTTGATTCTAGAAGCTTCAAATTCAACATTGTGCAACATTTTTAATTGCGTTTTGATTCTTTTTAATTCTAGATCTGTAGTGTTCTTTTGAATTTTGTAAATATCTACGGCTTCAATTTCGTTTGAAACTGATTTTACAGTTAGAGGTCTTTCTTTTGCAATTACTTCAATTTGAAATAATAATACAAAAGCTACAAGAGCTGGGATTACAGCATAATACTTCCAAGAATTTCTTTTGTTTGATTGATTTTTGTTTAACATAACGATTCGTTTTTTGATTAATGATTGATAAAAATGATTAGTGATTGCAACACAATTATCGTGTGTTGTTATTTTTAAAAGCGTGTATTGATAGGCTTTCTTGTCTTGCAGTTTTTTAGCAGCTTCATTATCAGCAATAAATTCTAAGTTTTGCATTATTGCTTTTTTGTAAAACCATATTATAGGATTGAACCAGAAAATGATTGTGAATACTCTCGAAATCAAAACATCTACCGTATGATTTTGATCACTATGCACTTTTTCGTGTTCAATAATATTCTCTAATTCTGAAGCTGTATACAGTGATGAATTGTAAACGATATACTCAAAATAGGAGAAAGGCGCAATGTTTTCGTTTGTATCGATAAATTTAAAATCGGCTTGCTGTTGAATTTTTTTTCCTTTAATTACTGCTTTTAGGCTATAAAAATCGATTGCTAATTTTATAAGGAAAATTAATAAACCAATAGAATAAAGACCCAAGATCAGATACGTCCAGTTAAAGTCTACTGATTCTTCCTGAGGAACGTTTTGTATAGTGTTTTGAAAATTGATGTTTAAATCGGGTGAAGCATTTATCCATATCTCCTTTGTATAAGTCAACAGTGGTAAAATTGCCGATACAATTAAGCCAGATAATAAAAACCATCTGTTGCTATTAAAAAATGTTTCTTTGCGCAGTAAGAAATAATATGCGCAATAAAATAAAAACATTAAGCCGCTTGATTTGATAATGTAGATGAAAAGTGCTTCCATAATCTGAATTATTTATCTTCTTTTTTATTTTCGATCATTGATAAAATTTCACGCAATTCATCAGCAGAAATTTTTTCTTCTTTGGCAAAAAAGGAAACCATGCTTTTGTAAGAACTATTAAAGTAATTATCGATTGCGGTTTTCATAAATCCTTTTCTGTAATCTTCAATCGGCACAATTGGAAAGTATTGATGTGTATTTCCGAAGGCATTGTGCGCAACATATCCTTTTTCTTCCAGATTACGCACAATAGTAGATAATGTGTTGTAATGTGGTTGGTCTTCAGTTATTTCAGCTTGAATTTCTTTTACAAAAGCTTTTTTCAGCTTCCATAAAATCATCATAATTTCTTCTTCTTTGTTTGTTAACTTCTGCATCTTCTTTAATTTTAATTCAAACCTACAACTATTTTTTTAGTTACGCAACTATAAAAATAGTTATTTAACTAAAAATTAAGTTTGATTTCGATTCTAGACGCAAAAAAGCCATTCAAATTTAATGGTAATAAATTGAATTATAGTGTTTTAAAAAGTTAAAAATTGTTTAGGAAGCTTTTGTGTTAAGTAAAGCATTTTTAATCCAGATACAACACCCGGTTGCAAGCACACCAATGCAGGCCATAAAAAGCCAATTGGTTTGGTAGCCAAATCGGGTAATAATCTCGAAGCCAAGTTTAGAACTCACAATGTGAGCAAGACTAAAACTCATAGTATAAAGTGCCATGTAACGGCCTTCTTGTCCGCGCGGTGCACGACTTAGCGCAAATGCATTGGAAAACGGAAAAGTAAGAACTTCACCAATAGAAATGCAAACCATACTCACAACCAATATTCCTGCCCAGAAATTAATAAGTAGCAAAAAGAAACTAGACGCCATTACAAAAGAACCGACTATTATAATTCTAATTTTAGGAAAAGCTTTTCGTTCCAAAAATCCAACTGTAGGCATTTCTAGAGAGAAGATCAGAAGACCATTTAAAGTCATTAAAAGACCTGTTTGGAATTCGCTTAAGCCAAATTTTTCATTATGATATAATGGGAGAGTGGTAAAAAGCTGAAAGAAAATCATAGCTGTGATAAAACTAACGAATAAGAAAACCCAGAAAATTTTATCATGAAAAACCGATTTTACATCAGTAGCGCTTTCTGCTTTATCGTCGTGAGTAGCTTTTTTCTTTTCTTTTACTAGCAGAGCGAAAATAGAGATTGAAATAATACAAGAAGCTCCGTCAACCCAGAATAATCCTGAGTATCCCATTCCCATAATAATTAAACCGCCAAGAGCTGGACCTGCAGCAAAACCTAAATTTACAGCAAGACGTACAAGTGTTAGAGCGCGGGTTCTATTTTCTGGTTTAGCATAAGCTCCAAGAGAAACAAACATTGCAGGTCTAAACATATCGGCAATGGTCATAAGAACAAACATTGCTGCGCAAAGTGCCCAAAAAGTAGTAATATATTGTACAAAGAAAAGAGAAACACCGCTTGTAAATAAGCTAAATATCATAATCTTATAAAACCCTATTTTATCTGATAGTTTACCTCCAAGCCAAGAACCCAACATTGACCCAAAACCAAATGCAACCATAATCCACCCCACTTGATTGTATGAAAAGTGAAGATCTTCTTTTAAATATTTTGATAAAAAAGGAAGAACCATTGTTCCAGCGCGGTTGATAAAAGTGACGATGGCAAGAATCCAAACTTCTCTGGTAAAACCTCGAAAGTTGTTGATGTAGTGGGTTAGGGCGTTTTTAAGCATTTTGAGTGATAGATTATCGTCACAAAGTTAGCAAACTTTGTCTCGTTAAGTGGTTGTTGTTTTGTTACTTTTGAACTATTTTTGCAGAAAATTTCTAAAATGAAAACTATAAACGCCATAGCTTTATTGTTGGTTTTTAATTTTGCTTTTGCACAAAAAAAGTTTAATAAAGCTGATGCACAAAAGTTCCAAAAGAAAATCAATTCGGAATTTGCTGATCCTAAGACAAGTCCGTTAATGGCTGAAGATCTAAAAACTTTTAAAAGCTTAGATTTTTTTCCTATTTCTGAAACTTATTTTGTGAATGCAACTTTGGTAAAAGCCAAAGGGGGAAAAGTTTTTGAAATGAAAACTTCAGGAAAATATACTCCAAAGTACATTAAATATGGAACTTTAAACTTCAAAATAAACGGAAAAGCATTTCAACTTGCTGTTTATCAAAGTTTAGAACTTATCGTTCAGGAAAAATATAAAAATCACTTGTTCTTGCCTTTTTCAGATTTAACAACTGGTAAAGAAAGTTACATTGGCGGCCGTTATATTGATTTAGAAATTCCTAAAGGAAATACTATAGCCGTCGATTTCAATCAAGCTTACAATCCGTATTGCGCTTATAACTACAAGTATTCTTGTCCTCTTGTGCCGCAGGAAAACGATTTGAAAATTGAAATTAAAGCTGGTGTAAAGACCTTTCATTAATGGAATATTTTAATTTTCATACGCATCAATTTACCAATCAATCAGATGTTTTAGAATTGGTTAATCAATATCCAAAAGATTTTGATGAGTCAATTCCATTTTATTCGACGGGAATTCATCCTTGGTATATTGACGAAAATCGAATTGATGAAGATTTGAAAATTATTGAAGAAAAACTGCAAACCAATAATTGTTTGGCAATAGGTGAATGCGGTTTAGATAAAAGAATAGAAGTTCCGTTTGATTTACAGGTTTCTGTTTTTGAAAAGCAATTAGAACTAGCAGAAAAATATAAGAAGCCTGTAGTAATTCATTGCGTTGCTGCTTTCCAAGAAGTAATGGCAATTAAGAAAAAAATGAAGATAAATGTTCCAATGATTATTCATGGTTTTTCAAAAAATAATCAATTGGCAGAACAATTAATTGCGGCAGGATTTTATCTTTCGTTTGGAAAATATTTATTGAAAAATCCAGATTTGAAATCGGTTTTTCAAAATGTTCCAAATGATCGTTTTTTCTTAGAAACAGATACTATTGAAGAATCAATTAAAGAAGTTTATGAATTAGCATCTGAGTATAAAGGATTAAATTTAAAAGAATTAAAAGATATTATTTCAAGTAATTATAGAGCTGTGTTTGAATTGTAAAACATGATTTGTCAGGCTGACAACAAGAAAAACTTGAAACATTAAACTTGAAACAAAAAGAATAAAAACAACAAAAAAGAATATATGGCAGAATGGACAGAAAGAGCTGAGCTTTTGTTTACTAAAGAAGGATTAGAAAATTTACAGAAATCTAATATTTTAGTCGTTGGACTTGGAGGAGTTGGATCTTTTGCAGCTGAATTTTTGGCAAGAGCAGGAGTAGGAAACATGACAATTGTAGACGGAGACGTTGTGGATATTACCAATATTAACCGTCAATTACCAGCTTTGCATTCAACAGTTGGTCAGCCAAAAATTAAAATTGTAGGTGATCGCTTAATGGATATTAACCCAGAGTTAAATCTAACTCGTGTTCAGGAATTTCTTTCTCCAGAACGTGCTTTTGAGATTGTTTCTCCAGAATTCGATTATGTTTTGGATTGCATTGACAGTATTACTCCAAAATTAAATCTGATTATTGCTGCAAAGCGCAAAAGAGTTAAGATCATTAGCAGTATGGGAGCTGGAGGAAAAATGTTAGCTTCAAAAGTTAAAGTGAGTGATATTTCAAAAACGATTAATTGCTATTTCTCAAAAACAATTCGTAAGCGTTTGAAAGAAGCAAAAATCAATAAATTGAAGGTAGTTTTCTCTTCTGAAATTCAAGACGAAAAAAGCTTAAAATTAACAGACGGCAAAAACTTTAAAAAGTCATTCTACGGAACAAACAGCTATATGCCAGGATTATTTGGCTTACACGCTGCAGAAACGGTGATTAGATATTTGCTTAAAAAGTAAGGTTCTGAGATGCTAAGATTCTAAGGTGCTAAGGTTTTTTAGCAGCTAGACTGAATCTTATTTTTCTGAACCTTAAATAATACAACTCAAAGCGAACTTTGTCAAAGTTTAAAACTTTGACAAAGTTAAACACAAAAGAAAGAAACCTTAGAGCCTTTGCCTCTTAGAACCTTAGCACCTTTAAAAAAAATGATTAAAACAGTAATTTTTGATATGGATGGTGTGATCGTTGACACGGAACCCGTTCATCGTTATGCCTATTATTTACAATTTTCAGAATTGAATATCGAAGTTCCTGAAGAAATGTATACCACATTTACAGGTTTTTCTACTAGAAATACGTTTCAGACTTTAAAAAGTTATTTTCCGACGGTAGAACAGGAAGTTGAAGATTTGATTCAGAGAAAAAGAACAATTTTTAACGATGCTTTTGATACTAAAGAAGATTTATATCTTTTAGAAGGTGTAGAAGATTTGATTAAAGATTTATACAACAATGGAATTCAATTGATTTTAGCTTCATCAGCTTCAAAAGTTACTATCGACCGCGTTTTTACAAGATTTAATCTGCATCAATATTTCACGCATATTGTGAGCGGTGAAGATTTTCCGCAATCAAAACCAAATCCAGCCATATTCATTCATGCAGCTTCATTGTCGATTGCACCAAAAGAAGAATGCATTATTATTGAAGACAGTACAAATGGTGTAAAGGCGGCAAAGGGCGCCGGAATTTATTGTGTAGGATACAAAAGTGAACATTCACATCTTCAAGATTTGTCTGAAGCTGATCTAGTTATAGAGCATTTTAACGAATTAAATGCTGAAAAAATATCACAGCTTAAACCTTGAATTATATAAAATTTAACATTTTAAAGCTGATTGAATTTGTAAATTTGAATAAAATAAAAACGTAAAATAATGAAAAAACTACTTATTGCTTTAGCTCTGATTATAGCTCCATTAGCATCAGAAGCGCAAGTAAAAACTCCACAAGCAAGCCCAAAAGGATATATTAAACAGACTGTTGGTTTAACCGATGTTGAAGTTACCTATTCAAGACCTGGAGCAAGAGGAAGAGCCGTGTTCGGAAATTTAGTTCCATTTGGGAAACTATGGAGAACAGGAGCTAATGAAAATACAATTATTAACTTTAGTGACGATGTTATAATTGACGGAAAAACGCTAAAGAAAGGAAAATATGCAATCTATACAGTTCCTAGAATAGAAAGCTGGGATATTATTTTTTATCTTTCTACAGACAACTGGGGATTGCCAGAAAACTGGAGTGACGCTTATGTAGCTTTAAAAACTACTGTAAAAGAAGAAGCTTTGCCAACTCCTGTTGAAACATTTACAATCGGAATTAACGGTTTAGATCCAAATTTTGGTTATATCGACATTGCTTGGGAAAACTCTCATGTTGCTTTAAAATTTGAAGTTCCAACAGCTAAGATTGCTACAGCAAGTATAGACAAAGCTTTGGCTGGTCCAACTTGGAATGATTATTTTGCTGCATCTCAATATTTATTCCAATCAAACGGAAATATTGAAACGGCTAGAAATTATGTAGACAAAGCTCTTGATATGAATTCAGATAAACCATATTATGTGTCAAGATTAAAATCATTGATTCAAGCAAAACAAGGTGATAAAAAAGGAGCTATAGAAACTGCAAAGGCTTCTCTAGCATCTGCAGAAGCGGCAAACAATGCTGACTACGTAAAATTAAACAAAGACAGTATCGCTGAGTGGAGTAGATAGTACTTCTTTTGAATTATTAAATTCCAATTTTTAAAATATCAAAATCCAAAACTGACGAGTTTTGGATTTTTTTTGCATTAGAAATAAAATAGACAGACTTGTCTGTTTGTTTGAATGAAAAAACTATATTTGCAGATATAATTCAAGATGCTATGCTGCCAAAAGAAAGAATACTAGAAAAAACATTTACTTTATTTCATACGCAAGGTTATAATGCTACAGGCATCAATCAGATTATTGAAGAGGCAAAAGTGGCTAAAGCTAGTTTTTATCAGCACTTTAAATCTAAAGAAGATTTGTGTGTGGCCTTTTTGGATAAGCGCCATTTCTTTTGGTTTGAAGAATTACAAAAGTTTACATCAAAGGAAGAGGATACGAAACTAAAAATTTTGGCTTCTTTTGAATTCTTAATTTATATGAATAAAAAGGAAAATTTTAGAGGTTGCAGTTTTCTAAATATTCTATCAGAGATTCAATCAGATAATGTTAAAATTTTAGACGTCATTCAAAATCATAAAGCTGATCTACGTGTCTATTTTAAAGATATTTTACAAGATGATTTCTTATCAGATCACATCTATTTATTATTTGAAAGCTGTATAATAGAAAGTCAGTTATTTAAATCAAACGAATTAATAGAGAAATCAAAAAAAATTATTCAAACTTTAATCTAATTATTATGGAACAGAAATTGCCATTGCCACCTTTCTCGTATGAAAAGGCAATAGAAAAAATTCAGTTAGCAGAAGATGCATGGAATAGCCAAGATCCTGAAAGGGTTTCAAAAGCGTATACTATAGACAGCGAATGGAGAAACAGAGATAAATTTGTAAACGGACGTGATGAAATTATTCTTTTTTTAACCGAAAAATGGAAGAAAGAGAAAAATTATAAATTAAAAAAGGAGTATTGGGCTCATACCGAGAACAGAATTGCTGTTCGATTTGAGTATGAATATCAGGATATTGATGGAAACTGGTTTAGAGCTTACGGAAATGAAAACTGGGAGTTTGATGCAAATGGATTAATGCAGAAAAGATTTGCCAGTATAAATGATCTTTCGATCTCAGAAGAAACCAGAAAATTTAAATAAAAAACTAAAACTAATTCATGCTAGGCGGTTCCGGAATCTTAATTTTTTGCTTGATTTTCTTTACAATCAAAAGATAAAACGTAATTCCTCCTAAAATAATAAGAAGCGCAATCTGGAGCTGGCCTAGTACATTGTTTCTGTTATACATTGCATTTGCAGTTGCAAGTTTTGCTTTTCCTTCTTCAATTTGAATTTCTGAAAGGGATTCAAGAGTTTTTAAAGCTTTCTCGCTAGAAATGGCAATTTTTCCCCAGTCTTTGTTTTCAACTTGCTCATTTATTTCTTTGCAGGAAAGCAAAAAAATATCAAAATACTGTTTTTCTTTGTTTGTTAAAACTGTTTTAGCGTACAAATCGTCAATATCATGAATAATATCAAGAGTATGAATAATTTCATTTTTCTTGATATTGTCACTCAAATTTAATTTTTCAGCTTCAGCTTTTATAAAATGAAGTTCTTTTGAGTATTGAAAAATATAGTGTGCTACAACTAATCGGTCTTTGTAAATAGCATTAATATTGTCATTTACGTTTTTGGAGTTTCGGAGCGTGTTAAAGTTCCCAAGCAGAATTATAAGCATTACTATTAACAGAATAAAAGCAGCTTTCGTTTTATTGCTGTATTTTTTTGAATCTTTCATAAAGCTTATTTTTAGGAGTAACTTACTTATTTCAGTTTTATCGATTTGCTGTTTTATACATCAGCTCAACATTTTTAATCGAGCTTATTGGGGCGATCTTAATATGTTTTTGCCCAATTGCAACATAAAAGTAATACAAGCTATTTGTGCCAAGTAGACTAACTTTTTGCGGCTCTTCGTCATTAAAATTAATTTTATAATTATAATCTAAAGTCTGCTTGTCTATGCGTTTTGAAGTATAATAACCGTCGGCTATACCAGTTCCTAAAAAGAAAGACAAAAGCACAACAGCCAATGTTCGTAATGCAATACCATTATAATAACTTGTTTTCTCTTCTAAAGAAAATCCTTCTACAGATTTTAATTCAAACATTTTTTGTACAAAAGGTTTTTGATTATTCTTTAAAAGAAATTTTGGAAGATAATAATGGCTGACGAATAATGAAATTACTGCAAACAAAACTATCGGATTTGAACTTAAATACGCAATCGGACTCATTAAAATATCTGTAATTGTAGAGAATTTCAAGATATTTATTCCTAATTGATAATAGTAAATACTGTCTTTAAGTATTCCCATCATGATAAGAAATACGTAGCCTAATGGAAGTAACTTTTCAATATCGCTCGAAATTTTCATTTAATATCTCCAATTTTAAATTAATTAGTGGTCCGTTTTACAACTTACTAAAATAATATTTTTTACTTACAAAAAAAGAAGAATTGTATTGGAACGAAATTGTTTTCCTATTTTATAAATTTTACGATGGAAGTAATAAAGTCTTTCAGTGAAAATATAAAATTATTATGCAACCTAAATTTTTCTCCTGCAACATAATGTAAAGGAAAATTAGGACCTTTTATTCCGAAAGGACCAGAACCGTTACAGTTGTAATAATATTCCTTCTTATTGTCAGTATATCTTCCAGCACAGAGCAGATTAAATGTTGTACTTTTTTTGCTTGATTTTAAAACACTAATATCAATCCAAACTGGAACTTTATCTTTTCGATATAGTAAGTCAACAACTTCCGTGTCTGTCAAATCCAGTTTTATTATTCCTTGATCTTCTGGGTACAGATCAAATTGTGTTAAGCTAGGATCATCTGTACTTACACTAAGAATTACATTGTACTTAAAATCTGTCTCTAATTTATCCTTAACATACCGTTCAGCAAATTTTAAAGCTGTTATGCTTGCTCCCTGTAAATGAAATAAAAATTCTTCTTTTGTCATTTTATAAAAGTATAGAATTTCTAAAAGTCTATTCGATTGCTAACTCGTTATTGTCTGATTTTCCTCTGAAAAACAAAAACTGCAATAATAAAGAGAGTACAATTGTCAAAATAGCTCCAATAAAATTAAGCCATAAATAGCCCAATTTTTCTTGACGGTAAATCATGAAATAGTAAATAACAAAAATGGTTAACTGGCTTATAATGGTACTAATAAACATTGGTTTTGCCTGAACTTTTTTAGTGTAAAAACCAACAAGGAAGATTCCTAAAACGGTTCCGTAGAAGATAGATCCGATAATGTTTACAAGCTGAATTAAATTTTCAAATAATGTGCCGACACAAGCAAAAAGTATTGCTATAACTCCCCAAAAAAGAGTAAAAAACTTAGTAACATGCAAATAGTGTTTCTCTGATTTTTCTTCTTTCTGATTTCTTTTGTAAATATCAATTGCTGTCGTAGAAGCCAAAGCTGTTAATCCTGAAGCGGTAGAAGACATAGCTGCTGAAAGAATAACGGCCAATAGCAATCCGATTAGACCTTTTGGCAAATAATGCAGAATGAAGTGGAAGAACACATAATCTTTATCATTCGTTTCTGAATTGCTGTCGGCTCTTGAAATGATTTCTTTAGCTTTATCGCGAAGATCTTTTTCTTTGTTTGATAATGCAACCAATTCTTTACGCAAAATTGGATTGTCATAATCTTGATTCAACTGATCAATATATAATAAGTTTATTACTTTTTTATCTTCTGAGAGTTTTACTAATTTTTCCTCTAAAGCATGATATTCATTCTTAAATGCTGATTTTTCAATAGCAATTTTATTATTCGGATTAAAATTTAGCGGCACTGGATTGAATTGAAAAAAGACAAAAACCATAACTCCTGTAAGAAGAATAAAGAATTGCATTGGCACTTTAAGCAATCCATTCATAATTAATCCCATTTGGCTTTCACGAACTGATTTACCAGATAAATAACGTCCTACTTGAGATTGGTCTGTACCAAAATAGGCTAGAGCTAGGAAGAAACCTCCTGTAATACCGCTCCAAAAAGTATATTTTTCTTCGGGGTCAAAAGAAAAATCTACAATATTCATTTTGTCATTAGCGCCTGCGATATGCAGCGCGCTGTTGAAAGTCATATCGTTTGGAAGATAATGCAGAATTAGGAAAAACGTGATAAACATTCCAGACATGATGACAAACATCTGCTGTTTTTGCGTAACGTTAACTGCTTTTGTACCACCAGAAAAAGTATAGATAATTACCATAACTCCAATAATGATGTTCATTCCTGTTAAGTTCCATCCTAGAAGTGCAGACAAAATAATAGCTGGAGCATAAATGGTTAAACCAGTTCCTAAACCTCTTTGAACTAAGAATAAAATAGCGGCTAGCGAACGTGTTTTGACATCAAATCTTCGTTCTAAAAATTCGTATGCAGTAAAAACTTTACTTTTATGATAAAGTGGGATAAAAGTCAAACAAATGACAATCATTGCAATTGGCAGTCCAAAATAAAACTGCACAAAACCCATTCCGTCGTGATATGCTTGTCCAGGTGTAGATAAGAAGGTAATCGCACTGGCTTGCGTCGCCATTACAGAAAGCCCTACAGTATACCAAGGTGTTTCGTTGTTTCCTAAAATGAAATCTTCAACGTTTTTACTTCCTCGGGTTTTCCAAGAGCCATATCCAACAATAAATAATAGTGTTACAATAAGTACAATCCAGTCAAATAGCTGCATAGGTTATGAGTATAATTGCATGATTAAAAGAAAAATAGCTATGTAGATCGCATTAACGATCAAGACGTAAGTGTAGCTTTTTTTCCATTTTTTTGTTTTTTTGGCTTCCATATTTTTACTGCTTTAAATCTTGTTTTGGAGCTTCAATTGGCTGTTTTAGAGAAATAATATTAGATAATAATCTATATGCTCCAGAAACACCTTCTGGCAATTCTCTAAAGAAACTCAAACCAGTGTAAATATAATATCCTTTTCCGTATGGAGCGACCAATAAAGCGCCATCTTTTGCAGATTCTCCCTTGTCATGTGATGAAATAATAGGAGTGAAGGCAGGATCATATTCATCTGGATAATACAAACCTTGCTCTTGTGTCCAACCTTGAAAATCTTTTTCAGAGATTTTATTTGGCGTATTTAAAACAGGGTGATTTGGCGCTAAGAATGTAATTTTAGCATTTTCTTCTGTCACACGGTCATTTGATAATTTTAGCGAATATGGTGCAATTTTATCCGTAACCAGTTTTCCGTTTGTATTGTATTGAACAATCATGTTTTTACCGCTTTTTATAAAATTGAAAAGTATATTTTGTTTGTTTGCTAAAGCATTGACAGTATTATAGGCACGGATTCCTGTAATTACAGTGTTGAAAGAATCTAGTTTTTGAGGTGTAATCTCTTCTGGTTTCAGAATTGAAACTTTATATCCCATTTGAGTTAAACTTTCTGGAACTTCATCTCCAGCACCCATAATGTAAGCTATGGCATCTCCAGAAATTTTCAAATCAATTCTAATACATTTTGATTCTGCTGGTTTTAAAACCATTTGTTTGGTAATATGAGGAAAATCAATGATTGTTTGATCTTTGTCAAAACGTTTGTTGTCAACAATTGCTACGCTTTTAGCAGTAACTTCTTCTGGATTTACAGGAGGAGTTACTTCAAAATAAAAGATTTGTTCTGTACCTTTTTTATCCAAAGCAAACGGAATTTCTTTTGGTGAAACATTCCAGCTTTTTGGTAATTCTAATTGTAGGTTTCCTTTCACATCGTCTTTTCCAGCACGAACTTTTACTGGAATCATTTTGCTTTTAGTATTTCCAAAAATCAAAACTCTTTCTAGTATTGAAGTAGTTACTTCTGGCACAATATCAAGGAAATTATACATTTCGCCTTTCACGCCATCATTGTATTTATACACAACTGTACGCTCAAACGGAATTTCGACATCGTTGATTTTTACATTAAAAATCACTTTTGTGTCTCGTATAATATCTGGAATACCAATGTTTTCTTGATTAGAAACGGTATACATTCCAACAGTAGCTTTTTCTTTTAGCCAATAAGGCTGCGTATATTCAATATCGTTAGGAAGCTGTAATTGCAGATTAATTTTGTTGTCATTATTATTTTTTAAAACGATGTTTTGAGTTACCGTTTTATGATCTGGAAGCGTGGTTACACTCATTAATTCCATTCCTACAGCACATCTGTTAATTGCTTCAAGGCTTAATTTAATAGTGCTTCCTGGTGTAGCTTCCTGTTCATTGGCAACTGCTTCAAGATATAAGCCAGAACAAGATGCAATAATGTTTTTTATGGATGCCGATTTAATTTCTTTCCAATGTGTATCGTCCAAAGCTTGGATCATTGCATACGCTTTAACTAAATCTGGAATACTAGCAGAAGGATGGCTGAAATCGTATTTAGAAATGATTGAAGAAATTAAATCGCCAACTGGTTTTCCGTTTTTAACACGGTTCCAGCTTGTGTCTATTCCGTCAAATAAATTATCGCGTTCTTTTGGAGTTTCACCATTTATAAGTTCCAAATATTCAGTTTCTTCACCTCGAACACCTGTGCTTCCAAAACCTTGCGATTGGTGACGGCTTCGGCTTAATGCAGCAATTTCTTGGTTTGATTTTCCGATTCCTGTGTAATAAACACCTGTTTCTAGCTTCGTAAATTTAGATTTGTTTGCAGCATCAAATTTTTCTTGGCTTCCGTAAAACCACCAAGAAGGATTAAAGAATTGGCGTTTTACCTGCCACGGCGAAACGTATTTTAATTGTTCAGGATAAACTTTAGGATCATTTGTAAGTTTGAAACTTTCAACGCTAAGCATTGCGGACGAGGTATGATGTCCGTGTGTTGTGCCTGGCGAACGGTGGTCAAAACGATTGATAATAATATCCGGTTGGAATTTTCTGATTGTCCAAACCACATCGGCAAGGACTTTATCTTTGTCCCAAATATCTAAAGTTTCGTCAGGATTTTTAGAAAAGCCAAAATCATTTGCTCTAGAAAAGAATTGCTCTCCTCCGTCAATTTTTCGAGCTTCAATCAATTCTTGAGTTCTTATTACACCTAAAAGTTCACGCAATTGCGGGCCGATTAAGTTTTGTCCTCCATCACCGCGAGTCAATGACAAATAGCCTGTTCTAGCATTCATATCATTGGCCAAATAAGAAATCATTCTCGTATTTTCGTCATCAGGATGTGCTGCAACATACAATACAGAACCTAAAAAGTTTAACTTTTTGATTTGATTGTAAATTTCAACTGAATTTGGTTTTTGTGGCTGCTGTGCAAATGAAACCTGAAAACCGATAAAAAATAAAAGAAAGATCTGAATCTGTATTTTTCGCATGGTAAATGTTAGGTGTTTTTTGAAATCATTCCAAAAATAGTAATTATTTCATGTAAGATTATTTAAATGAATTGTTAACGCTCAATAATTATACCTTTCTTTTAATAGAAGCAACAAAAAAAGCTGTTAGAAATTAATCTAACAGCTTTTCTATAAGGGTTTTGAAATGTTTATTTCAATTTGTTTTCGGTGTCTTTGTAAGTTCCTGTAATGGTTACATTACTTCCTTTGGTAACTTTTCCGTAAATGGTGATAGAAGAATTGTTTCCAATGAAATTAATTTTTGCACCGCTGTTTAATCTTAAATCTCCCCAGATTACAACAGAACCTTCAATTTGCAAAAGAGCATTATTATTGATAATTAACTCTGTTGGATTCGATTGCTGATATTTTCCTTGAGACAAACTTCCTGTCATGTTGAAAGTACCACCGCTATTTAAAATTAAGTTATTAAGAATTGCAATTGAACCACAATGCGTTAAAACAGCATTAGAATTAATAATGGCAGAATTAATAGCAGTTGCTCCTTGGTATGATTTTATGTCGTTAGAATTTAAAATCAAATCTTTGCCTTGATTGTAGACAATATAAGTAGTACAATTTGCAAAAGTTGTATTTGGTTTTTCCATTTTAATGATTTTCAAACCACCAGTTCCGCTTGCAACATAGATATAATTACCGCTTGATTTCACATAGTTGGATGAGCCTGCAATTCCCACAGAACCTAATAAATTTAGCTGTGTTGATGATTGATAAACGTTTAAGCCAAGAGCTCCATTTGCTACAAAAGCATAACCGTCATTAAAAGAAACTGCATTTGTTACATTATCTTCTCCAGCTGTTGCAATTGCAATGCTCTGCAGTTTAGACCCGCTGTTAATATCGTATACACCAAGACCATTTGCCCCTTCAGAAACGAAAAGTTTTGATCCGTCAATATCCATTGTTCTTTTTGCACCACTAACATCGGTAGATGTTGTAAAGCTCTTTTGCAAAGCAAGTGTTGACTGATTGTAAATATTAACGCCCTTTGTTCCGCTTAACGTTACCACTTTGTCACCTGTTAGAGCAATCGAACGTAAATCGGCTATAGCTGTTTTTCCTGTAATTTCTTTAGTTGAACTGCTTAGTTTAAATAAACTTCCATTGTCTCCAGTTACAGCAAAATAATTAGAAGTATTTGCCGCCACATCTGTTGTAACTCTATTTTCTAAATAATTGGTTTTGAATTTATCTGTAAGTAATCCAGAGCTCAATTCCATGTTAAGAACTATAGCAGGATTTGTAGAAAGAAGCGGATCTTTGTCTACATCTTTCGCAGCTGCGATAATTAAATTAGATCCAGAAAAAGTAAGAGACGTAATATCGGTGTTTGGAATTAAAGCAGAAGTAACCAATTTTGGTTTGTAAGGATCTGAAACATCAATCACATCAATTGCTCCAGAATATGCATCACCTCTCATAATATAAGAAACATAAGCATAATTTCCGTTTACTGTAACGTGGCTGGCTTGTAGCGTTCTTCCGTTTGCATCAACAGGAGGTTTAACTTCGGCAATTTGAACTAAAGGAAAAGAAGTATTGGCTACTTCTCCAGATTTTCCTGTAATAGAACCATTTTCGATCGAAATTACCCCTGAATTAGTTAAGTCAAGTCTTTGGTTTAAAGCAGATTGATCTGAGGTAATAGTAATGTTATTTGACGATTGTCCATCGTTTTTGTTGTCATTGTTATCGTCACAACCTATTAACAGTGACATTGCTAAAAATGAAAGCAAAT
>Ga0308157_10003423_pt1 | contig 23141 bp, 19 predicted proteins | sample PhyBR1_FD_201035 | JGI IMG/M metagenome (GOLD analysis project Ga0308157, IMG submission 201035) | Phyllosphere microbial communities from UC Gill Tract Community Farm, Albany, California, United States - DLSLB.R1 | ecosystem: Host-associated > Plants > Phyllosphere > Unclassified | place: USA...
TGACTTCAGCGACATATCGTGTTTGATCGCGATGCCACCGAGGGTGTCACCGGATTTGACGGTGTAGCTGGAGGTCTTGGCCTTAGGCTTGCTCTGAGTCGTTGTCTTCGTAGAGGAAGAACCACCCGATACCTTGATCTTGCTGCCAGGGAAGATCGGTTTGCTTGCCGAGATATCGTTGATCTTCAACAGCTCAGACAAGCTCATATCGTGCTTTGCAGCGATTGCGCCCAACGTGTCACCGGACTTCACAGTGTAACTTGAAGTGCTCGGCGCAGAAGATGTGTTTTTCTTGGATGACTTGGACTCATTGCTCGAGCCCGAACCGCTAACCTTCAGTTTGTTGCCTGGGAAGATGACCTTGCTGGCGGAGATATTGTTCTTGCTTAGTAGCGAAGACAAGCTCATGTTGTGCTTGACCGCGATGCTACCCAAGGTGTCGCCGGACTTTACGGTGTAGGTTGCGGAGCTCGAAGAGCTGCTCTTAGGCTTCGCTTTCGAAGCTTGTTCCTTCGAGTCCGAGCCGGATCCATTAACCTTCAGCTTGTTGCCCGGGAAGATGACCTTACTGGCGGAGATGTCGTTCTTGCTCAGCAGCGATGACAAGGACATGTTGTGCTTGCTCGCGATCGCGCTGAGCGTGTCACCGTTTTTCACGGTGTAAGTTTTTGTTCCCGAAGAGTTGCTGGACTTCGAAGAGTCCTTTTTTGAAGACTTCGAGGAGTCGGACTTACCAGAGACCTTAAGGGTCTTGCCAGCGATGATGACATCGCTCTTCAAACCGTTGATCTTTTTTAGCTCAGCAACGGAGATGCTGTATTCCTTGGCGATGCCCGAGAGAGTCGCGCCGGCAGGAATCTTGATTTCCTTCACGTCACGCTTGGCGGGAAGTCCGAGTGTTGAGACTCGCGATGCGATCAAGTGGGCCTTGATCTGTTCTTCAGCAACCTTGATGGTTTGTGGGGTTACAGCTTTAGCTAGGTTGCCTGAGGTTTTGGGGAGGGATACGGGGGTTGCTTGCGCGGCTGGTGCCAGCGCAAGGCTACCAATGACTGCGGCTGGGATGGCCGCGCCTGCTACTACGCCTAAAGCATGCTTAGAGACATGTTTCGATTCGTGGGGCATGGAGTCGATCCTCAAAGATACGGTGAAAATAACGGTCACTACTTCACTGCAACGCGAGAGACATACGTTTCTAATGTTGTTCGTGATGCAATTGTTATCAAAGTGATACAAGGAAATTTACACTACTAGTGAGTCGCATGGAAACCACTGTGGCCAGTTTTCCCAAAGTTTCTGCGGAGTTTGCGATTTTGTGGGAACCTTAAGGAGTGAAGGAAATCGTAAATCTCGTCGGCCAATGGCTGACCTTGCCCGACGTGGCAGAAGAATTAGAAATCGACATTCGTCAGGTCCACCGCCTCTTAGATGAGCGTGCGATCGTGTCAGTAAGAATCGGTGAACGCAACATTCGTTCGATTCCTGCTGATTTTCTCCAGGATGGCTCTGTTGTCGAGAGCCTGAAGGGCACGCTCTCGGTACTTTTGGATGCGGCTTACTCGGATGAAGAAGCGATCGTATGGCTATTCACTGAGGACGACTCGCTTCCGGGTACACCAATGAATGCCCTACGCTCAGGTCGCAAGACGGAAATTCGTCGCCGCGCGCAAGCACTCGGCTGGTAAGACTCCCGACCAGCATTCGCAAAGGCAGCAGACAACAATAAGGTCTCAACCATCTCCGTGGGTTACGGAAGGTTGAGACCTTTTGTTATCAAATATGGACCTTAGATGAGCTATTTAGAACGCTTCGTCACCGCGTCACTCAGATGTTGAAGGCCTGCCAAAGCCACTGGTGAGATTGAGAGGGCTTCGAGAGCCTTTTGGGATTGCCGGGTCAGTTCGCTGATACTGTTTTCGGTAGCGGCAAGAGCACCACTATCTCGAAGGATGTTGCTAAGGCGCTGAACTTCCTCATTGGACATGTCTTCGGCGCCGAGACGCGACTGAATGAATTCACGTTGCGATTCGTCAGTTAATAGGAGTGCATGCGCGATCAACTCCGTGCGCTTACCCTCAAGCAGGTCGCCACCAGTTGGTTTACCAGTGACTTCCGCATCTCCGAAAACACCAAGTACGTCGTCACGAAGTTGGAATGCCTCGCCTAGCGGAAGCGCGAACGCCGAATAGTGATCAAGTAGCTCCTGGCTAGCGCTGGCTAATGCGCCACCAATTAAGAATGGATTTTCCGTCGAGTACTTGGCGGACTTGTACGTCACGATGGTTCGTGCACGTTTGACCGCTTCACGGGGATCGTAAGCAGGCCCAGCTGATTCTTCTAGGACGTCTAGGTACTGTCCGGCCATGACCTGAGTCCGCATTCGATTAAAGATCTGTCGTGCATTAAAGGGTAGTACTTCAATCTCTGAGAACGCCTCTTCACTCAGTGATAAGCAAAGATCGCCGGTAAGGATGGCGCTGGCCGTTCCGTAGGCTGAGGCGCTACCCGAAAGGCCGAGCTTCTGGTGCTGAGCCTCAAAACGCTTGTGGACACTTGGTTGCCCTCGTCGGGTGTCGGAGTTATCGATAATGTCATCGTGGATTAGAGCGGCAGCTTGGAATAGTTCTAAAGCGACGCCGAGTCGAACGATGTCATTTGATTCCTTGTCGCCACCTGCTCCTTGATATCCCCAATAAGCGAAGAGCGGGCGCAGGCGTTTTCCACCACGGGTTAGATCGGCAATGGCGCTAACGATCTCAGTTGCGCTGGTCGTAATTTGCCCAACTTCAACACTCTTAGAGACCAGGAATTCCTCCAAGCCCAGCGCGACCTTCGTGGTGTAAGCCCGACCCAGTTCGAGGGCTTCGGTCTCGGCGGAGGGCAAAGAATCAGGCAACGACATGCAAAATCATTTCTTTGAGTGAACGACAGGTGGCAGGAACAACTCTACCGGTGATTGGGCGACACCGTTGGTCAAATAACTTCTTACAAACATCCTAGCGAAAACCGAACATATATTCGAGTATGGTAGATGTGTTCGGAATGATTAAGCAGGCAGGTGGGTATGGCGCATCGAGCGATATTGCACGTAGACATGGACGCGTTTTTTGTCTCTGTCGAGCTACTCGACCGTCCGGAGCTAGTCGGCAAGCCGGTCATCGTCGGGTTCCCGGAAGGAAGGAGCGTCGTGCTTTCCGCCTCCTACGACTGTAGGGCCAGGGGAGTGCATTCGGCCATGCCGATGAGCCAAGCGATCCCCTTGATGCCCGAAGCCACGATTGTTGAACCGAGCCATCATAAATATGCTCAAGCGTCCGAACAGATCATGGAGTACTTCCGTTCGCTCACCCCCTTGGTCGAGCAGATTAGTGTTGACGAAGCGTTTCTAGATGTTACCGGGAGCGTGCGAATGCTCGGCGGTCCGGTGCAGATCGCTCAAACGATACGTGAGCACATCAGCCAGAACATGGGGTTGCCCTCAAGTGTCGGAATTGCCAAGAACAAATTTGTTGCCAAATTGGCCTCAACATACGCAAAGCCCAATGGAATGGCTGTCGTCGCGCCGGAGAGGACTGAAGAATTCCTTCGGGACTTACCGGTCTCCAAAATGTGGGGCGTCGGCAAGAAGACCGGGGAACAGCTTCACGCTCTAGGTATCGAGACCGTCGGGGAACTATCTCGGGAGTCAGAAGCTCGCCTGGTCTCACGGCTTGGGGAGCATGGCAGATCTTTATACCTTCTTTCACGAGGCATTGATGATCGCCCGGTTGAGGTGACTCGGGATGAAAAAAGTATTTCGGCCGAGCACACGTTCAGCGCAGATGTTTCCGACGTACAAGTCTTGGAGGGTGAGCTTCTGCGACTGAGTCATAGGGTAGCCAAGAGACTGCGTGGGCATGGGCGCGCTGCCGGTGGCGTCGGATTGAAGATTAAGTATCGAGACTTCACTGGGGTGACTCGAACGAAAACGCTCGGCGCGGCCACGGATTCCTCGTCTGCTATTGGTGACGCGGCATTGTCACTACTTCACAAATTGTCACCTCTAGCTCAACCAGTACGGCTGGTTGGTGTGCGTGCTGAACGGCTACAGGATCCTGAAGTTGGTTTGCAGCTGAGCCTGGATCCAAAAGATGAAAAAGTCAGGGAGGCTGAACGGATGGCTGACTTGATCGGACAGAAATTTCCGCAGTCTTTGGTGACGCCAGCGCGATTTTTGCGACCACCAGAATAATTCGTTCCTGTGTGTCAGGTGGGTATCTGGGCCAGTGGCAAAGATCAAGTGGCAGGCCGGTGGTAAAAGAGACTATCCTAGTTGTACGGATCAAATGATTCGGGGAACTTTTTGCTCCGAATCTGCGTTGAACCTGACGGCGGTAAATGACCGTCAAGATTGCCTCGGAAGGAGAAGACGATGCCGCTATCGGAACACGAGCAGCGTTTGTTGGAGCAGCTTGAAAAGCAGTTGCACGAAGATCGTCGCTTCGCTTCTAGTATGAAGGGACCTGCTAGTGCGGGTCGCCTTTCCACGCGTAATGTTGCGCTAGGTATTCTTCTGGTGATCGCTGGCCTCGCCGGCCTCATATTTGGCATTTCCCAGCACATCATCATTCTTGGAGTGCTCGGTTTTGTGGTGATGTTTGGCGGAGTACTGCTGGCCCTAACCAAGTCGGCGTCAGGTAAGTTAGGATCTGCCGGAAACGCTGGATCCAAATCTGCCGCTAAGAATAATTCCCAGTTCATGTCTGGACTTGAGGAACGGTGGAATCAGCGAAAGCGGGATCAGTCGGACAGCTAGTCGGACGTGAAGTTGAGGTGTAACCCTTCGGGTTGCACCTCTTTTTTGTGCCCAGAATCCACTTCGGTGACGGTTGACTGAGCATGGTTGAGGTTTATAAATAACTGTCATTGCATCGGGCCCTAGCGAACGTTTCTATCCCCGGAACAAGCAGGCGACAATTGGTGGCTTGGGCGACACGCCTCAAAGACTGAGTCTAAATTCCCGGCAGATTCCAAGCTTGGCACTTATGTCGCTGAAATGCTGCAGCTCCACTTTCCTCCCCGGTGCGCCCCACCTCCCACCACTGGGTCCTTAAATGCCTAGAATCCGCAGTTTTTCATCCTGAGATCTATGAAAAATTGAGGGTATCTGAACGTTCACCGCTCGTTCCCTCCACCTTAACTAAGCCTGAGAATCCGCTAGATTTAGCTGATTTTTATCTCCAGACCCTCGCGAAACCAATGAAATCGCGTTGACAGTGGAGGGTTGTGGAGTAAAGTGGAGACAAGTAGAGAAGATTGGGGCTTCCGGCCACTTCGCGGAAAGGCGGTGTGCATGTTCCTGGGAACGTACACGCCCCGACTCGATGAAAAAGGTCGCCTAATTCTTCCCGCTAAATATCGTGATGAATTGTCCTATGGGCTGGTTCTCACTCGTGGACAGGAACGTTGCATATACGTTTTTAGTCAGCGGGAGTTTGAGAAACAGCATGAGCAGCTAGCTCAGGCGTCCTTGACCTCACGACGAGCACGCGACTACGCACGTGTGTTCCTCTCGGGAGCATCTGACGAAGTTCCGGACAAGCAAGGCAGAGTCACGATTCCGCAGGTACTGCGTACCTACGGTGGCCTTGACCGCGAAGTCACGGTAATTGGTGCGGGTAACCGCATCGAAATCTGGGATACGCAGGCATGGCAACAGTATCTGGATGAACAGGAAGAAGTTTTCTCGGATACGGATGAGGACTAGGGCTTAGAGCGCTGTCCAATCCACCAGCACAAGATGTTGGGATGAGATCTCCAGCCACCTAGAGGGGGAAGATCGTCTGGCTCCACTTCCCCGGAGCCAGAAGATTGAACTTCCACTTGGTTGGAGGGGGATCTGATTCCAACACGACTTAGAACATCGAAAGGGGGCGCAGTGCCAAATCAAGATTCTCAGCGACCTGCATCAGAACGCCACGTTCCAGTACTTCTGGACCGTTGCGTCAATCTACTAGCACCGGGTATTGAACGGGCAAATGCTGAAGGCCGTCGAGCAATCGTTGTGGACTGTACCCTGGGCATGGGTGGCCATTCCGAAGCCATCTTGAAGCGCTTTGCAAACCTGCACTTGATCGGTCTTGACCGTGATGAACAGGCACACGAGTTAGCTGGCGCCCGTTTGAAGCCATTCGAGGATCGTATCGATCTGGTCCACGCTGTCTACGACGAGATTGCAGATGTCGTTGAAGACTTGGGCTTCCCCGGTGTTGACGGAGTCCTCTTTGATCTTGGCGTATCCTCCTTGCAGCTAGACGAGCGCGAGCGTGGCTTCGCATACTCCTACGATGCTCCGCTGGATATGCGCATGGATACCTCCGTAGGTCCCACCGCGGAGGATCTAGTCAATGACCTGGACCGCGAGGAACTGTTGCGGATTATCCGACAGTGGGGCGAAGAGAAGTTTGCTGGGCGGATCTCGACTGCAATCGTGGAAGCACGAGCAAAGTCGCGCATCACCACCACCGCCGAACTGGTTGAGGTTATCCGCGGCGTCGTGCCAGCGGCAGCGGCTCGCACTAGCGGTCATCCGGCCAAACGAACCTTCCAAGCGTTGCGCATCGCAGTCAACGAAGAACTTGATGTTCTCGAACGTGCCATCCCAGCAGCAATGGGAGCACTGAACGTCGGGGGACGCGTGGTAGTGATGAGTTATCACTCCTTGGAAGACAAGATCACCAAACGTCACTTTGTACAAGGTGCGACGTCTTCGGCTCCTCCGGGCTTCCCGGTGGAACTAGAAGAGCACAAGGCTGAATACAGGGTCCTTACCAAGGGCACTGAAAAGCCAAGCGATCAGGAAATTGCAGAAAATTCCCGTGCAGCCTCAGCTCGTTTGCGAGCTGTGGAGCGAGTGTTGAAGAGGAGCTAGGATGAGCCAGCGAGCCCCGCGTCGCGTGCAGAACTCTGCAATCGTGAACAACCAGCCAGTTGTTGAAGGCAGTGCCGCACGAGCCTTACGACCCGAGCCCGTGCTTGCTAGTGAGTTGCCAAAGAGCGATTTGCGCCAGCGAGTGACCCTTTCTCTAGTCCCACGGATTAAAGAATCTAATCGCCGTTCCATGATCACCATGTCTGCGATTCTGGTCGTTCTTGCTTTCAGCGTGATCGTCACCTTGGTTCTGCTCAACACCTCTGTAGCCCAGCGTCAGTACGATATCGTCTCGCTGCGCAACCAAGAACGTGCCTTGTCTCAAGAAAACCAATCCTTGCTCAAGGAAGCTCAGTCCCTGGGCGCACCACAGGCACTGGCGGCCAAAGCTAAAGACCTTGGACTGGTTTCACCGGGTGCTCCTGGACTGATCAGCCTTTCGGAGAGCAAAGTAACCCAGGACGCTGAGGCAGCGGTCAAGGCCAAGGACAGCAAGCAGGAATACGGGACGCTACCACTTCCAGGCTCGACTGCGAGCGAAAGCAAGAAGAGCGACTCTGAAGCGGCCAAGGACGAGAAATCGACTACGCCCAAGACCACTGTGGGTAAGACCTCACAGGATGAGAGCCAGTCCTCTGCTTCCTCTCAGGAATCTGTACAAACCGCGGTGACTACCGCGAAGAGTGACCGTGAAGTCTCCGAATCTGGTCGTCCAGTGTTCCAGGACTCGGAACTCAACGGCGGCACGATTCCGGCTCCAAGTATCAAATCCCCAGCAGAGTAGCCAGATCTTCCTAAGCTAGATAAGAGCTAGCGGATACTGCTGGAAACCACGCTGAGGGAAAGTTAGGTTCATTGTGAGCTCGACGGCAATCGACACTGTGAAAAAGCGCATGCGCTTTGTACTACTTCTCTCAGTGCTCTTGTTGGTGATTATTTTGGCCCGATTGGTTTGGGTCCAGGGGATCAACGCAACGTCCGTCGCCAACGCAGCGCAGGAAAATCGCGAACGTACAGAGACCATCGCTCCCACTCGTGGTTCCATTGAGGACCGCAACGGAACAACCCTGGCCGTGTCTGTCGACCGCTATGACCTGGTGATCGATCAGCGCCAGCAAGATGAAAACATTCGCCGTGCAAAACGCGATGGATCCAATGGACACGAGCTGGTCTCATGGGACCAGGCCATCGACGAACTAGCCAAGGCCCTGGATCAAGACCGAGATGAGCTAGCCAAGAAGGTGCGTCCGCAGGGCGACGCCACACCCAAAGGCTATGTGGTGCTGGCAAAGTCGGTGACCCCGGAAGTCCGCAACGAAGTTAACGAAATCGGTATTCCACGCCTATCCTCGTTGCTTCGAAGCGAACGCCAATACCCGCAGGGTGTGATCGCCGGACCGCTTCTGGGTTTTGTGAAGAACTCTGATGATCAGACCTCGGTAGTTGGTGCCGAAGGTTTGGAACTGAGCCAGGAAGATCACTTGGCAGGTACTGCCGGTAGCCGTAAGTACGAGATCAGCGCCGACGGTGTTCGAATCCCCGTCACCGAAGTTGAAGAGAATCCAGCGGTCAATGGTCAGGATGTCTTGCTGACCATCGACTCGGACATCAACTACGTGGCTCAGCGCGCGGCCGAAAAGAAGCGCGATGAGTTCAACGCGGAATGGGTCTCCGTCGTGGCCATGGAAGTAAAAACCGGCAAGATCCTAGCCATCGGTGATTCTGCTGAGCTTGATCCCAACGACCCGGGTGCAACGGATCCTGAATTCCGCCACTCCACCTCAATTACTCGTGCTTTTGAACCCGGCTCCACCGGTAAGGCTGCCATCTTCGCTGCGGCCATTGATCAGGGCGTGGTGAAAGCCACCGACGTCTTGACCGTGCCGAATAAGAAGACCTTTACCAAGGAGACCATCAACGACTCCTTGCGTCACCCCACCTATGACATGACCGTCGCCGGCGTCTTCGCCCGCTCCTACAACACCGGCACCGTGATGGTCGGCAACAAGATGAGCAAGCAGACGCGCTACGACTACATGCGAGCGTTCGGGTTGGGTACGCCGATTCAGGTGGGTCTGAATGGTGCCAGTGCCGGTCAGCTGGCCAAACCAGAAAACTGGGATCGTCGTCAGCAGTACACCACGATGTTCGGTCAGGGCTACTCTCAGACCGTGCTGCACACCGCCTCGATCTTCCAGACCTTGGCCAACGGTGGCGTCCGCCTATCGCCTAGCCTGATCGAAGGCTACCGAAATGATGACGGATCGGTCACCAAGATCCCTGACCCGGAGCAGAAGCGAGTGGTGAAGGAAACCACCGCCAAAGAGATGCTCAAGCTGATGGAATCAGTAGTGGACTACGGTACCGGTTACAAGGAAGCCATCCCGGGGTACCGTGTCGGTGGTAAGACCGGTACCGGTCAGGCCGCCGGGGCCAAGGGATACGACGGCTATACTTATTCCTTTGCGGGTGTAGCACCGTTGGAAGACCCACAGTACGTAGTGGTTGCAACCATGTACCGCCCTAAGGGTGACTGGAAAGCCTTCACTGTGGCCGACACATTTACCGACGTCATGAGCCACACGCTTAACACATTCAATGTGCCACCGAGCACAACAGATTCAGAGGCGTACGACGTCTTTGCAGGTAAGGAACAAAAGAAATCTTGGTAGCCCAGAATCCCGAAACTCCACGCGAGTTGGAGCGGTACCTTCGTCCAGAAAACATGGCCGGCTTGGGCTTCGATCAGGTCTGCGGCGCTGCTGGCGCAGTACGGACTGGGGCACAGTTCAAAGCTGCTGTCCAAGTTTTCGGAGTGAGTTTGAACCCGCAGGTCGTTCAGCCAGGTGATGTCTTCCTTGGTATCTCAGGTTCCAAACGACATGGCGCAGAATTTGTAGATACTGCCATCTCCAACGGCGCAGTAGCCGTTATCACCGATACCGCAGGTCTGGACTTCTTGCCTGAAGATCTATCCATTCCGGTGGCTGTGGTGGCCAACGTCCGCGCCTGTGCTGCACAGATAGCGCAGGTCATTTATGGCACCAAGCAGAACAGCCCACAGCTCTTCGCCGTGACCGGTACCAACGGTAAAACCACGACTACTTTTATGATTCGTTCAATCCTTGAAGCTTTGGGCGAAGAAACCGGGCTGATTGGCACGATCGAAATGTCCGCCCGCGGTCAGATCATTCCCAGCGTATTGACCACCCCCGAGTCAACGCAGCTGCACGGCGTGCTGGCCCGCATGGCCCAACAAGAGGTCACCTCCGTGGCCATGGAAGTTTCCAGCCATTCCTTGAGCTACGGTCGAGTGGACGCGCTGAACTTTGCGGTCGCCGGGTACACCAATCTCACCCAAGACCACCTGGACCTGCACGGCACAATGGAAGAGTACTTCCAAACTAAAGCCGAGTTGTTCACCCCTGAACATAGCCAGAGCGCGGTAGTCATGGTTGATGACCAGTACGGTGCTCGACTGGCTGAACAGGCTCAGATCCCGACCCTGTCATTGAGCCTGGACGAGAAAAATACCCTGGCCCACTGGAGAGTAACGCAGCTGGAGCACTCTGGCCTAGGACATAGCTTCACCCTGACACACCGTGACGGGCAAGAACTTCGTACCCGCACCGCACTGCCCGGAATGTTCAACGTAGCCAACGCCGCGCTGGCTACCATTATGGTGCTGGCCAGCGGGGTTGATATCACCGCTCTGCAAAACGCACTGGATGCCAAAGATCCACTCTCGGTTGCAGTACCAGGACGCATGCAGGTGGTTGCCGAATCACCGGTTGCCGTCGTGGACTTTGCACATAACTCGGATGCTTTAGCTAAGGCGTTGGATTCGATTCGTCCAGGAGCACAAGGCCGACGAATCATCGTCTTCGGTGCCACCGGTGAGCGCGACAAGACAAAGCGCCCAGATATGGGTGCTGTGGCGGCACGTCACGCGGATATTGTCATTGTCACCGACGATGACCCGCATGGCGAAGAACCAGCGCCGATTCGTGAGCAGGTTGCGGCCGGTGCCCAAGAGGTCATTAACGCCGAACGTGGCGAAACGGTGCTTTACAACATCGCGCCACGCGCCAAAGCCGTGGAATTCGCTGTGAGTTTGGCCCAGGCTAATGACGCCATCCTCGTTGCCGGTCGTGGTCACGAGGTCAGCCAAGACGTTGCCGGAATTGGTGTGGAACTTGATGACCGTGTGGAATTAGCCAACGCGCTAAATCTTCATGGATTTGTGACCAAATCCTAGATAGTACAAGACCACTAACGCCACCGCACGAGTGTAAAGTCCTTAATGCCATGATTGAACTGTCTTTGACCGACCTACTGAAGATCACCGGGGGAGAAGCGAGCCCAACCGCCGCTTCCGACACGCTGATCACGTCCGTGACCACTGATTCGCGTGAAGTGACTTCAGGTTGCCTATTTGTTGCCAAGCCGGGGGAATTCTCCGACGGGCACGCTTTTATTGATCGCGCCCTCGCCGCCGGTGCTGTGCTGGCCCTGGCTGAGCGAGTGACCTACGACGACACGCGGAACGTACATCCGGCGATCATCGTTGACGACGCTGTCGAAGCCATGGGCAAGATTGCCGCTCACATCGTTGAGTACCTCAAAACTAAAAACGACGCCAAAGTAGTGGGCATTACCGGTTCGGCCGGGAAAACTACGACCAAGGACCTGCTGGCCGCGATCCTTGCGGACGTGGCACCTACCGTGTCGCCGATCGGCTCCTACAACGGTGAGGTTGGCGTGCCGCTGACCGTGTTCACCGCGACGGAACAAACTAAGTACCTTGTTATCGAGATGGGGGCAACCGGTATAGGTCACTTGACCTACCTCACCGACATGGTGCATCCGCAGGTCGGCGTGGTGCTTTGTGTGGGTACCGCTCACGCTGGCGAATTTGGCGGCGTCGAGAATATCGAGAAAGCCAAGGGCGAACTTGTCGAATCCCTCGATGCCGATGGCATCGCCATTTTGAACGCCGACGATTCGCGCGTGGCACGCATGGCGTCGCGTACCAGCTGCGAGGTACGCTTCTTTGGAACCAGCGATCGCAAGGTTGAACGTGCAGGTGTGTGGGCCAGCGACATTGTCGTCAACGGCGCCGGAGAGCCACAGCTGACCCTTGAATTCCCTAACGGCTACAGCCAGCGGATAACCTCCGGGCTGCTTGGACGACACCATGTGAGCAATATTCTGGCTGCCGCTAATGCAGCCTACGCCCTGGAAATCAGCCCCGAGACGATTGCCTCCAGCCTTGAGGGACGAGCCGCGGGTAGCCGCTGGCGAATGGAACGCATCGAACGTGCCGACGGCGTGAGCATCATCAACGACGCGTACAACGCCAACCCCGAGTCCATGCGGGCAGCCCTCGTGACACTGGCCGAATTGGGATTGGGTCATGATGGGCAGCCACCACGACGTACCTGGGCAGTGCTCGGGGAAATGCTTGAACTCGGCGATGAACGAATCCACGAACATGACATGCTCGGACGCTTGGCCGTCCGTATGAACATCAAGAAACTCGTTGTCGTCGGTGCAGGGGCTAAACCTGCCTACAACTCGGCTGTGCTCGAAGGCAGCTGGGGCGACGAGGCTTACTACGTTGAATCCGTGGATGAGGCTCGGCAGCTATTGCAAGCCGAACTTCAGCCAGGGGATATTGCCCTATTCAAGTCCTCTAATGGGGCCGGTCTGCGCTTCCTTGGCGACGACATCGCAGCATTCGTGAAGGAAGGCGAAGACGCGTGATCGCATTGATCTTGGGGGCAGGTATTGCCCTCGTACTAACCATGGTGGCCATGCCGCTGTACATCAAACTACTCACCGCCAAGCAATATGGGCAGGTAGTACGCGATGACGGTCCCAACTCCCACGCCGTAAAGTCGGGCACCCCCACCATGGGCGGTGTGGTCTTTGTCTTGGCCGTATTTGTTGCCTACTTCGCCACTCACGGCATCCTGGCCCTGATGGGACGCCAATCTTCGGGTATCACGGCCAGCGGATTGCTCGCCCTGCTGCTCTTTGGAGGCATGGGACTGATCGGCTTCTTGGACGACTTCATCAAGATCTTCAAGAAGCGCTCCTTGGGCCTTCGCGCGTGGCAGAAGATTGTCCTGCAGGCCATTTTCGGTATCAGCTTTGCGGTATTGGCCCTACAGTTCCCCAACGAGCGGGGATTGACTCCAGGATCCACCGCGATCTCATTCCTGCGCGATACCAACATTGATCTGGCATTCGCCGGACCATTGCTGGGGCTGGTCCTGTTTGTGATCTGGGCAAACTTCATTGTTACCGGTACCACCAACGCGGTGAACCTCACCGACGGTCTAGACGGACTGGCCACCGGCGCTGCAATTATGGTTTTCGGCGCCTACACGCTGATGGGGATCTGGCAGCAGAATCAAGCCTGCGCAAACATCAGCTCCATGGACGTGTGTTACTCGGTGCGAGACCCACAGGATCTGGCCCTGCTTGGTGCTACGCTCTCGGGCGCTTTGATCGCATTCCTCTGGTTTAACGCCAAACCGGCGAAGATCTTCATGGGCGATACCGGTTCATTGGCTATCGGCGGTGCCATCGCTGCCTTCGCAATTCTCTCGCGCACCCAGCTGCTGCTGGTTATCATCGCGGGCCTGTTCGTAATCGTTGCCGTTTCGGTAATTATCCAGGTGGGTTACTTCAAGATCTCCGGTGGTAAGCGAGTCTTTAAGATGGCCCCACTGCAGCACCACTTTGAACTTTCGGGTTGGTCCGAAGAAAACGTCGTTATTCGCTTCTGGATCCTGGCCGGACTCTTCGTCGCTGCCGGTCTGGGACTCTTCTACTCTGAATGGGTTGTCGCACTGTGAGCGCAGATGCCAAAGAACTTTTGGACTCACTAACCAGCTGGGATGCTGACTGGAAAGGGCTCCGCGTTGTCGTGGCCGGGCTAGGACTTTCTGGGTTCTCCGCCGCTGACACGCTGATCGAACTTGGCGCGATCGTGACCGTCATTGACGGGCGGGACGATCAGAGCAATCAGCAGCGAGGCGAAACCCTGAAAATTGTCGGTGCCCATGAGGTCCTGCTCGGCGCCGAACACGTGACATCCCTGCCCCTGGTTGATTCAGCGCAGGCACAGTTGGTGATGGTTTCCCCGGGATGGAATCCTCGCCACCCCGTCATCGCCGAAGCTGAAAAGCTGAATATCGCGGTCTGGAGCGATATCGAGTTGGCTTGGCGCGTGCAGAACCGTGCTGGACACGTAGCACCAAAATGGTTGGCCATTACCGGAACCAACGGAAAAACCACCACCGTAGGCATGACCGAATCGATCTTGCGTGCCGCAGGGTTGAAAGCCATCGCCGTGGGCAACGTTGGTACCCCAATTCTTGATGCCGTACGTGAACCAGTTGACTACGACGTATTCGCGGTTGAGCTCTCCAGCTTCCAATTGCATTACACCCACAGCATGTCGCCTTTGGCTTCCGTGGTCTTGAACATCGCAGAAGATCACGTGGACTGGCACGACGGCTTTGAAAACTACAAGGCTGCCAAGGCCAAGATTTACGAGCGCACCCAAGTTGCAGCTATCTTCAACGTGGACGAGCAAAGCACCATTTCGATGGTAGAAAATGCCGACGTCGTGGATGGATGTCGCGCTATCGGTTTCACCACCGACACCCCAGCGATGTCCATGATTGGTGTGGTGGAGAACCTTCTGGTTGACCGCGCCTACATTGATGATCGAAAGAACAGCGCGGCTGAACTGATTCCGCTGGATCAGATTGGTGAGATCGTCCCTCGACATACAGCGGCGAATGCTGCGGCTGCCGCGGCTTTGACCCGTGCCTATGGCGTCGAACCAGAAGCCGTGTTCCAGGGTTTGAGCGGATTTGACGCTGGGGATCACCGAATCCAGGCTGTTGCCCGTAAGAACGACATCCTGTGGATCAACGATTCGAAGGCTACCAACCCGCATGCCGCCGATGCCTCTTTGGCGGCGTTCACCCGCGTGGTTTGGATTGCCGGAGGACTCTCAAAGGGCGTCGAATACGAAGAGCTGATTGCTAAGCACGCACATCGTTTGGCTAAGGTATTGCTCATCGGAACCGATACTGCCGGGCTGATCAGTGCGTTGGCTGCCAAAGCACCTGCGGTTGAGGTCATCAACATCACCGCGCTGACCCCGTCAGCTGATTCTCAGGCACCCACCGGACTTGAAGTCATGGCCCAAGCAGTGGCGAAGGCTCACGAAGTTGCTGAGCCCGGCGACACCGTGTTGATGGCGCCGGCTGCAGCATCGATGGACCAATTCAGCTCCTACGCCCAGCGTGGCAACGCGTTTATCAGCTCCGTGAGTGATCTGATGGATAACGCGGGCGAAGAGCACTAAGCAACCGTTTACCGTACAGATAACATCAAGGCAGGAGGCACCGATGGCGACTAAGCAACATCAGCCAGCCACGGAGGCCACGGCAAAAACTCCCTTGTTGACCAGACTGATCGGCACAGTGGAAAGCGCCAGCGGTCGCATGGCGTCCATCGACTACTGGATGGTTCTTGCCATCTCAGTAGTGTTGGCAGTTTTTGGTGTGCTGATGGTTCAGTCCTCAGCCTCGGTGGAAGCCATCGCCAAGGGCAAGGACGGCTTCACCGTCGCGCTGTCCCAGGCCACGTTTGCCGGTGTGGGCATCGTGCTCATGTTGGTGATGCAATTCATTAAGCCAAGCACGCTTAAGCGGTTGGGCTGGCCCTCGGTGTTAGGTGCCATTCTCCTGCTGTTCCTAGTCGCCTTCACCCCCTTGGGACATACCGTACTGGGTAACCGAAACTGGATTAGAATCGGCCCGCTGGGTCTACAGCCCAGTGAATTTGCCAAGTTGGCTCTTGCCGTCTTTGCCGCTTTTATGCTGGAGAAGAAGCAGCATCTCCTGCACGACATGAAGCACTTGGTTGTTCCCATCGTGATTCCCGTGGGTATTACCATTGTTGGTTTGGTGGTCGTGGGTAAGGACGTCGGTACCGCGCTGGTACTGCTGATGGTAATTGCCGCAGCGATGTTCTTGGGCGGAATCCGGATGAAGTGGTTGGCAGGTTTTGCTGCCGTCGGCTTTGTCGGTTTGGCCGTTGCCGTCATGGGTTCATCGAACCGTCGACAGCGTGTTCTTGCTTGGTTGGATACCGACTGTGGTCCTAGCGACCAGTTGTGTTATCAGGCCAGCATGGGTCTGCATGCCTTCGCCTCCGGTGGCTGGTTTGGCGTAGGCGCTGGACAGTCGCGCATGAAGTGGTCCTACGTGCCAGAAGCTCAGAATGACTTTATTTTCTCTATTCTGGGTGAAGAGTTCGGTTTGATCGGTGTGCTGTTCGTTCTTGCCATGTTTATCGTCTTGGCGTTGGCCATGTACCGCATCGCTATGCGAGCCAGCGACATGTACACCAAGGTCCTCATGGGTTGCTTGATGTCATGGGTTATCGGCCAGACGTTCGTCAACCTCGGTACCGTTACCGGTGTTCTTCCGGTCATTGGTGTCCCGCTGCCATTCATTTCATCAGGTGGCTCGGCGATGTTAGCCATTATGTTGGCCATGGGCTACGTCCTGTCTTCAGCGCGTGCGCAGAAGCTCGCCTTTGAAGCCGGCGAGGGCAAGGCCAAGGACAAGACCATCCCCGCCAAGCAGAAATAGCGCGTCGACCGCACGCTAAGAAAACGTTGAAGCCCCGAGATGACCTTGACGGGCAACAATCCCGGGTTTCGGGGTCTTAAGGAGCAAAAGAACCAATGACTGAAGCTATGCGTCTTGTCGTAGCAGGCGGAGGAACTGCCGGTCACATTTCACCTATGCTGGCGATTGCCGATGCGGTGAAGGACGAACAAGCCGGTGCCCAGATCACTGCCTTGGGTTCGCCGGGCGGATTAGAAACCAAGCTGGTTCCGGAAGCGGGCTATCAGCTGGAACTAATTCCCAAGGTTCCGATGCCTCGCAGCCTGAACCTCGACCTGTTCAAGTTCCCTTTCCGGTTCCTCTCCGCTTTAAACCAAGCTAAGCGTGTTCTGAAAGAGAACAAGGCCGAAGCGGTGCTGGGCGTAGGAGGGTACGTTTGCACTCCCGCCTACCTAGCGGCCAAACAACTACGGGTACCGATTTTCGTTCACGAGGCAAACTCGGTGGCCGGCATGGCCAACAAGTTGGGTGCCAAGTCTGCTGCGTTTGTCGGAACCACTTTCGCCCACACAGGGCTGCCAGGCGAAGTTCAAGTTGGTATGCCAATGCGTTCGAACGTCGCTCATATGGACCGACATGCTCTGCGCGATGAAGCACGCGAATATTTTGCGGTGCCGAAGAACAAGCCAGTGCTTCTGGTAACCGGCGGTTCCTCAGGTGCGCAAAGTATCAACACGGCGATCGCTGACTCTCTCGATGAGCTTAATGCCGCTGGAGTGCACACAGTACACATCACGGGACGCGGAAAACAGATCCTCGACGCAGCGGGCCTGCCGCTGGAGCACGAGGGCTACACGCAGCTCGAATACGTGGATCGTATGGAGTACGCGTACGCGGCAGCCGATTTGATGGTATGCCGTTCGGGCGCCGGTACAGTATGTGAGCTTGAAGTGGCCGGGACCGCTGCTGTCCTGGTTCCCCTGCCCATCGGTAATGGTGAGCAGAAACTCAACGCCCGTGACTTAGTCGCTGCTGGGGGAGCGGTACTGGTTTCTGATGACGAATTTTCCAAGGCCTATGTCACCGAAAATGTCATCAAATTACTGAGCGATCAGCATAAACTTGAACAGATGTCTCAAGCCGCTGCCTCACTAGGTCAGCGCGACGCTGCACAAATCATGGCACGTCGAATTATTGAAGAAGTTTCAACCCGCCGTGGTGCGGGTCAGGAAGGCTAGAACCATGGCATTGCGCGCCAACGAACTGCAAGCTGAACTCGGCAAAGTACACCTGATGGGCGTTGCCGGGGTTGGAGTTTCTGCAGTGGCTCGATTGCTGCTGGACTACGGACTGGAAGTTTCGGGCACCGATGCAAAGGACCTGCCCGTGTTGGAGGGTCTACGTGAACGCGGAGCCCGAATCCACGTTGGCTATGATCCTGCCAACCTTCAAGATGCCCAGACCGTGGTCATCTCCTCGATCATCAAGCCCGGCAACCCGGAATACGATGAAGCGGTACGTCGCGGCCTGAAAATTCTGCACCGTTCGCAAGGGCTGGAAGCAACCATGCGCGGTCATGAAAAGATCGTGACCATTGCCGGTACCCACGGCAAAACCACCACCACTTCGTTGACCGCTCATATGCTCAAAGCTGTGGGCGCACGTCCAAGCTTCGCTGTGGGCGCGAACATTCCAAGCCTGGGCACCAACGCGGAGCTTGGTGCAGGCGGTTACTTTGTGGCAGAGGCTGACGAGTCAGACGCTTCGTTCTTGAACTACCGTCCTGACGTAATCATCGTGACCAACGTTGAAGCCGATCACCTGGACCACTACGGAACTGCCGAAGCCGTTCACCAAGCCTTTGTGGACTTTGCCCGTTTGTTGCCCGAAGACGGCCTGCTCATTTGTTGTGCCGATGATGCAGGAGCAAATGAATTAGCGACGAAGATGCGGGCCGAACGGGGTGAGCTGCGTGTGCTGACCTATGGATTCAGCGAAGATGCGGATCTTCGACTCTCTGGTGCGCAGTCCACAGCTGATGGACGTTTTACCGCAACAGTTGACCTAAATGACGGCCAGCGCCACACCATGGATCTGGCAGTACCCGGTCAGCACAACTTGCTCAACGCTACCGCTGCACTCTGCGTTGGGGTGGACGCCGGGCTTGATGCTGACCAAGCACTGCAGGCGCTAGCAAGTTTCTCCGGGGCAGCACGCCGGTTTGAGTTCAAAGGTGAGGTGGGAGCAGTCCGCGTCTTCGATGACTATGCTCACCACCCCACAGAGGTGCAGGCAGCCTTGTCGGCAGGACGCACGGTTGCCGGTGAAGGCAAACTGCACGTGGTCTTCCAGCCACACCTATTTAGTCGTACCAAAGAGTTCTACCGAGAGTTCGCGCAGGCGCTTTCATTGGCCGATTCGGTTGCCGTTTTGGAAATCTATCCGGCACGCGAAGAGCCAATCGAAGGGGTGACCAGTGAGCTGATTTCATCCCGGGTTGAGGTGCCGTCCAATGTCTTTGAACCTGCTGCTGCAGTCGCACATGTGGTTGAAAAAGCAGAACCCGGAGATGTTGTGATGACCATTGGTGCCGGCGATGTTACGGCTCTTGGTCCAGAAATCGTGAAATCGCTGAGCTAAATTCAGCATGCAATAGTCGTTGGCCAAGTTCATTGGTCTTATCAACCACACAAGGCGTTCCATGGGTGAAGATTCAAAAGTCGTAGTACTTCCGGAAAGTCCCGAGAAGAAGCGACGTAAGCTTTTGATCATAGTCGGGGTGAGCATTGTGGTGCTCAGCCTCGTGGCGGTGCTGATCTTGAGTTTTTCTCCCTTACTGGCGGCTAAGAAAATCGAAGTCTCAGGCACCAAACTGGTTGATGCTAAGAAGCTGAGCCAGTCTTTGGAACCGCTGAAGGGAACTCCGCTTCCGCGGATTTCAGAATCAAAGGTTCAAGAACTCATTGGCGAGCAACCGGCTATTGATAGCGTTGTTGTTAAAGCACAGATGCCTGACACCTTGGTTGTTGAGGTCATTGAGGCAGATCCAGTGGCCATCTTGGTTGATGGTGACAAGCAGTACCTCGTCTCCGAGACCGGCAAGAAGCTAAGGACGCTTGGGAAGAACGACAAGACGAAGCTTCCGAAGGTCAAGGCAAGTAACGAGACAAAGGATCCGGAGAAGTTCAAACTGCTCACCAGCATCTTGAGCTCGGTAGATCAGGACGTGCTCAAGGAAGTCTCCACCGCAACGCTGTCTAAGGCAGGCTTTGCCGAACTGGCGCTTCCCAAGAAGCGGACGCTGATATGGGGAGACAACTCCAAGTCGGCACTGAAAAATCAGGTAGCGAAGATATTTGTGAAAGAACTTGGCGACAAAGATTCAGCCAAGACCACGATCGACGTTACCAATCCAGAGAATCCAGTCGTTTATTAAGTCTCGGCCTTCTGGGCGCGGGAGGACGAATAAGCCGACAAATTCTGGAAAGATAGTTTTGAACAAGCGACACGCCTAGGCGGTCGTTGCACAAAGACCACACGACTCATAGCGTTTCTAATAACGACAGCTTGACAGTACCTAAAGCTTAAGGCTAAAGATGAAGGTTTTCAGCTGGAGTCGTGAAATATGTAGCACATCTAACAAGGGAAGCGGGACGTGGCAGCTCCACAGAATTACCTCGCGGTCATTAAAGTCGTCGGAATCGGCGGTGGCGGTGTAAACGCAGTCAATCGAATGATCGAAGTCGGTCTCAAGGGCGTAGAGTTTATCGCCATTAACACCGATGCTCAGGCTCTGCTTATGAGTGATGCCGACGTCAAACTGGACGTAGGACGCGAACTTACTCGTGGCCTGGGCGCTGGCGCTAACCCAGATGTGGGACGCCAGGCAGCTGAAGATCATGTAGAAGAAATCGAAGATGTCTTGCGTGGCGCAGACATGGTCTTCGTAACCGCTGGCGAAGGTGGTGGCACCGGTACCGGTGGCGCCCCGGTCGTGGCACGTATTGCCCGTTCGCTTGGTGCATTGACCATCGGTGTCGTCACCCGTCCGTTCACCTTCGAAGGTCGCCGCCGTGCGAACTCCGCCGAGTCGGGCATCGAAGCCCTACGCGACGAAGTAGATACTTTGATTGTGATCCCGAACGATCGACTGCTCTCGATCTCGGACCGCAACGTTTCGGTTCTGGACGCATTCCGCCAGGCCGACCAGGTCTTGCTCTCCGGTGTGCAGGGCATCACCGACTTGATCACCACTTCCGGTTTGATCAACTTGGACTTCGCCGACGTTAAGTCAGTTATGCAGGGTGCAGGTTCCGCACTTATGGGTATCGGTTCGGCCCGCGGTGAAGACCGTGCCGTCAAGGCCGCCGAACTGGCGATTGCTTCGCCACTGCTTGAGGCATCTATCGATGGTGCACACGGTGTACTACTCTCCATCCAGGGTGGCTCTGATCTCGGTCTGTTCGAGATTAATGAAGCCGCTCGCCTGGTTCAGGAGGTTGCTCACCCTGAAGCCAACATTATCTTCGGTGCCGTCATTGACGATGCCCTGGGTGATGAAGCACGCGTGACCGTGATTGCTGCCGGCTTTGATGAGCCAGATGTAACCAGCAAGCCAATGGCACCGGTTACAGCAAAGCCAGCTGTATCTACGCGTCCAGTTGAGCCAGTACCTGCTGCGGTACCAGAACAGCAGGCACCTGCAACTCCTGCAGCTGCAAAGCCAGCACCGGTTGCCGAAGAGAAGCCTGCTGCTGAAAACAACAACGGCTCGTTCCAGGACCTTCCTGACGTTGTCGATTCGGACCTCAATGGCTCGAATGACGACCTGGACGTACCTGACTTCCTGAAGTAAAACAGCGAGAAGCTGAGCAGTGCTACATTTCACGTCGGACCTCGATCCAAATATTCATCTGGCGTTCACGTCGCGAGAAGAGGGAAACCTCGCCTTGCACGTGAACGACGATCCTCGCCTCGTGGCGGAGAATCGAAGCCGGTTGGAAGATACGATCGGGGTTCGACGTTTCTCGCTTAATTTCATGAATCAAGTGCACTCGGCGGATGTCTTCACTGTTGATCCGGTAGCACGAACCTCCTGGCTGGAGCCAACGGCACCTACTTGCGATGGTTTGATTGACCCCACCGGGGAGTACCCGTTGGCGGTGATGGTTGCTGACTGCTTACCTGTACTTTTTGTTGGTAAAGATATAGCTACCGATCGCACGCTGACCGCAGCAACGCACGCAGGACGCCGAGGTTTGTTGGACGGAATCTTGACTCGGACCGTTGAAGAGCTCCGTGCTCATGGTGCCAGTCTGATCGAAGCCATTATTGGCCCATCGATCTGTGGGCGATGCTATGAAGTGTCACCTCAAATGGCCGAAGAATCAGAGGCCCTTCGAACGGGCATCCGTACCGAAACCCGCTGGGGAAGTAGCGGGTTAGATTTGCCGGCCACAGCGCAACGTGAATTATCCTCACTCGGTGTTCAAGTGCGTCAGAGCCAGGTCTGCACGTTGGAGGATGAAAACTATTTTTCATACCGACGCACACCAAGCGCAGGGCGACTTGCGGGACTGATTTGGTCAGCTGCGTAGGCGTGCGCGACACACCGCCAAGAATTGAACGAATAAACGATGCCTGCCGAAATTTGTACGGTAGCGTCGAAGTAGCGGAAGCATGCAATGGGGTTGCATGCAAGGGATAAACGAGGAGAAACATCGTGGCTGACGGTCTACGTAAGGCAATGGTATATCTCGGCTTGGCGGACGCCGTCGAGCAAGAAGAAACCCAGACAACATACGCCGAACCCAAGAGTCAGGTGCGTGTTGTTGAGGAGGCTGCCCCTACGCAGCGCCCTGCAGAATCCCCACGTCCGCAAGCTGTCGCAAGACCAGCTGCGCCGCAGTCACAAGCTAGAGAACCAGAGACGGAATACCGTGCTCCGGTCACCCCAATCAAGCGTGCCCCTTCAGTACGGGATGAGGATTCCGAATTGCGTCAGATTACAACCGTCCACCCACGTTCTTACAACGATGCCAAGATCATCGGTGAGAACTTCCGCGACGGAATCCCGGTGATTATGAATGTCACCGACATGGGCGAGACCGATGCCAAGCGCCTCGTTGATTTCTCGGCCGGACTCGTTTTCGCTTTGCACGGCTCAATCGAGCGCGTGACTAACAAGGTGTTCCTACTTTCCCCTTCAACCGTTGAGGTTCTTGGGGAAGATCACAAGAAGTCAGAAGCTCAGGCTACTTTCTTCAACCAGAGCTAAGAGGCCAGGAGCACACATACAAATGGTGTTCGGGATTATCTATCTCGCGCTAGCAATTCTGCAGATCTTACTGTTGATGCGAATTGTGCTGGATATTACTGAAAGCTTTGCTCGCCACTGGCGCCCCAAAGGCATCGCACTGATTGCAGCGACTGCAATCGTGTCGATTACAGATCCTCCCTTGCGCTGGTTGCGTAAGCGGATCAAGCCCCTAGATCTTGGCGGAATTCGTCTTGACCTGTCGTTTCTGTTGCTGTTCATCGTTGTAATGCTTGTCAAAGCAGTGGTG
>Ga0308157_10003424_pt1 | contig 23137 bp, 18 predicted proteins | sample PhyBR1_FD_201035 | JGI IMG/M metagenome (GOLD analysis project Ga0308157, IMG submission 201035) | Phyllosphere microbial communities from UC Gill Tract Community Farm, Albany, California, United States - DLSLB.R1 | ecosystem: Host-associated > Plants > Phyllosphere > Unclassified | place: USA...
CGACCTTTCGACGGGCGATGTCCACGACCGACATCCCCTGGGCGGCCTTGTAGATCTCGCCGCGGCGCTGCAGTTCGGCCGCGTCGGCGGTGGCCGGGAACATGAGGTTCGGGTTGACGTACTCGTGGTTGTTCACGAGGACGCCGGTCTTGCCGTTCGGGTCGGGGATGATGTCGAGGTAGTCGCTGTTGTAACCGAACTGGCCCTCCTGCGCCTCGGCCGTCTGACCGAGGATGTCGAAGGCCGGCGTCCGCGAGAACAGCGGGTCGCCCCATCGGATCAGCGGCTGCCACGTGTAGCCGTCCGGCACGGTGAAGGCGTCGACATCGGCAGGCACGGAGGCGATCGGTCCGAAGGAGAGCCCTGCGGTTCCCGGCTTGCCGGTGGAGACGCCGAGGCCCCCGACGCCCGCCGCGCCCGGAGCGGACACCGGGGCCGCGCGGTCGACGCCGACGGCGATCGCGACGGCGGCGGCAGCGCCGAGGCCGAACAGCTGACGTCGGGAGAACACGGCCGAGGCGATCGAGCGGAAGTCCTGGTTCGCCGAGGTGTTGCATTCCGGCCCGAGGCACGCGTTCGCGCACTTCAGCTCGCAGGTGACGGCTGAGCGCTTGCCGCGCACGTGGTCCGCCATCGGAAGCGGGCGGCGGATGTTTTCTGCAATGGTCATCGAGTCCTCCTCATCGGGGTGCTCAGGTCAGGATCATCGGCTCATGTGACCGGAGTGTGAACGGCCGCTGAACCGTTGCGACCGCGAGCCCGGCATCCGGAGGTCTCCGCGTATCAGCACCGTGTTCGTCGCCAACGGGCCATACGACGTCGATGCAACGGCCACTTCTCGGCTACCCGCGCACACGAACGTGAGTCACCCGGGCGATCCCGGTGCAACCCGGCCGATCGCCATGTCCTCCCGTCCGTTCCTCCTCGAAGGATCCACTCTTGCGATCACCACGATCACTCCCTGTGTCCCCCGTCGCACTCGCGGCACGATGTACAGCCGGCGTCCTCGCCGTCGGTCTCACCACGAGTCTGCTCCTCGGGGCTGCCGCTCCCGCCTCAGCACCCGCCGCTGCCGACGAAGGCGCAGATCTGGCGTCGCGCTTCACATTCGCTGTCCTGCCGGACACGCAGTTCTACTCGAGGTACTCCGCCGAGCAGTTCCAGCCCCGGTACGGGACCGATCCCTTCGCCACTCAGACGCAGTGGATCGCGGACAACGCCGACACGCTGCACATCCCCTTCACCGCTCACGTCGGCGACGTCGTCGATCGCGCCACCGTGGAGGCGGAGTGGCAGGCCGCGGACGCCGCCATGAGGAACCTGGAGCAGGCCGGCGCGCCGTACTCGATCCTCACGGGCAATCACGACGTCCTCGACAGCAACGACGCGCTCGTCGACACCGACTACGACCTGGCCGCCGAGCCGTTCCTGAAGTGGTTCGGCACCGAGCGCGCCGCAGCCGATCCTACTTTCCAGGGCAGCGACCCGACCGGCTTCAGCCGCTATCACATCTTCGAAGCGGAGGGCCAGGAGTTCATGGTGCTGACGCTCCCCTGGCGCGTCTCGGACGCCACTCTCGCATGGGCCGATTCGGTGATGGCCAAGCACCCGACGGTGCCGGTGATCCTCACCAGCCACGAGGTGCTCAACGTCGAGGCGGACGGCGCGACCCCTCGCGAGACGGAGTACGGCCTGATGCTCTGGGACAAGCTCATCGCGGGCAATGACCAGATCTTCCTCACCTTCAACGGCCATTTCCACGGCGCGTCACGGCTGACGAAGATCAACGACTTCGGCCACGAGGTGCACGAGGTGCTGATCGACTACCAGATGGCGTACGAGGGCGGAAACGGCTATCTCGGCCTGCTCGAGTTCGATCTGACCAACGGACGGATCGAGGCTCAGACCGCGTCACCGTGGGTGGTGTCCAAGCCGCAGGAGACGCTCACCAGTTACGACCAGCCGTTCCTCGAGGGCACGCAGCAGCAGTACGGCATCGACATCGACTTCACGAAGCGCTTCGCCGGTTTCAACCCGGCCTTCGGTGAGGGAGCCACCCCTGACGAGCCGTCTCTGACGCAGCGGGCCAGAGACCTCCTGCTGGACGGCTTCGAGGGACCAGACCCGATCTCCACCGAGCTGCCCGGCGACGAGCGCGACTTCGTCGAAGCGGCCGGTACGGTCGCCCACTGGCGCTTCAACGGCCTGGACGGCGTGGTCGACGCCGATGCGGTGGTCGAAGACGTCGCGGGCGACAACGACCTGCGTCGAGTCGATCCCGCGTCGACCGATGCGGTCGGAGCCGAGTGGGGCGACGTCACCGTCGAGAGCGCCGATGTGCACGGCTTCTCGTCCGACGGTGCAGCCGTGTGCTTCGCGGACTCCTCCGCGACCCGCTACAGCTACCTGACGACTGCGGCGGACGCCGCCGTCAACGACGTCGATCTCTCCGATGGCTACACGATCGAGACGTTCGTGAAGCTCGACGCCGATTGGACCGCGTCGCACAACGGCTGGTCCAAGGCGCTGGTGCGCAGCGGTAACCGCTCGTGGACGGAGATGCCGCCCAGTCAGTGGGACTACACGGCATCGCCCACGGCCCTCGGCATCTCGAACCTGCGCGAGTTCCAGTACTCCAGCCTCTCCGCAGATGCTTCCAAGGGCGATCGAGTGAACTGGTCGGGTGAGATCATGACCGGGAGCTGGTCCCACGTCGCGATCGTGAACGACCCCGACACGCAGACCACGACGATGTACGTCGACGGTGCACCCGTGCTCCGCAACGCCGTCGACACCGTCGGGATGACGTGGAACGAGGGGATGCCGTGGATCCTCGGCGCGGACTGGGTCGATGACGCCGCACGCAACGGCTGGCACGGGTGCATCGGCGAGACGCGCATCATCGACCGCCCGACGACACCTGCCGAATGGCTCACCCAGCGCGCTGATCTGACCGGGCTGCAGATCTCCTCGGCGCCCACAGGGACGCTCCCTGCCGGAACCGAGTCCGTCACCTTCGACGGCACCGGCCTGCCAGGGGCCGATGTGCGGGTCGACACCACGGCGCCGGTGGCGCAGGACGCGGTCGCGACCGTCGCCGCGGCGCAGGCCGCACCGACCTCGAACACGACGCTCGTGGACCAGGACGGCCGCTGGACGCTGACGCTCACCGGGCTCTCCGCCGGCTCCTACGACGCACAGCTCACGCAGTCACTCGGTGCACGCGCATCGGATCCTGTCGCGGTGCCGTTCTCCATCGCCGCAGCCGCGGAGCCGACTCCGACTCCGACTCCGACACCCACCGCACCGGGCGAGGACGGCGGATCGGGACCGGCTCCCGGAAGCGGCGGCGGCACAGCGGAGGGTGAACTGCCTGCCACCGGCCTCGACCAGAGCGTCTGGATGACTCTGCTCGCGCTGGGCGGCGCGCTGCTCGCCGCCGGTGCTGCGATCGCCGTCCGCGCGCGTCGGCGCATGCGCGACTGACCGGCTGACACGACGAAAGGTCGCCTGCATCCGCTTCGCAGCAGATGCAGGCGACCTATCCTGTGCGCGTCAGGCCGCAGAGCCGAGCGCGTTGATCGCGTCGATGAGGCGGTAGAGGCCGCCGACCTCGCGCTGGCGCAGGCGCAGCGCCAGCCGCGGCAGCTCCACGCGGTCGTTGTCCGCCTGCTCGATCGCGTGGGCGCCGATCAGCTCGATCCGACCTTCGACCAGCAGTGGCGCGAACTCGGCGTTCAGGCCGTCGATCTCGGCATCCGTAGGCGTGTTCTTCAGCCGCAGGACGAGCACGTCGTCCACCCAGCGCAGCGAGTCGTAGTTGCGCCAGAAGCCGGTGATCTCGGCGACGGCCTCCTCGGCGGAGTCCGTCACGAGCACACGGTCGAAGTCGTCGGCCGAGATGACCCGTGCCGGGATCAGGCTCTCGACGATGAACCTCTCGAGCCCCTTCCAGAACGTGCCGCCTGGCTGGTCCAGGAGCACGATCGGCATCGGCTCGGCCTTGCCCGTCTGCTGCAGCGTCAGCAGCTCGAACATCTCGTCCAGCGTGCCGAAGCCGCCGGGGAGGCAGATGAACCCGGTCGATTCCTTGACGAGCATGAGCTTGCGGGTGAAGAAGTACTTCATCTCCACGCGGTGCGTGTCGTCGGCGACGACGGCATCCGGCTTCTCCTCGAAAGGAAGACGGATCGACACGCCGAGCGCCATCTTCTCGCCCGCACCCTCGGCAGCGGCCTGCATGATGCCCGGCCCTGCGCCCGTGACGACCATCCACCCGCGCTCGGCGAGCACGGATGCGACCGAGCGCGCCTGCACGTAGAGCGGGTCGTCCTGGGTCGTGCGTGCCGAGCCGAAGACCGTGACCTTCGGCACATCGGCGTACGGCCGGAACAGACGGAACGCATCGCGCATCTCGACGAGCGCGGCCGACGCGATCTTGAGGTCGAGGCGGTCGGTGTCCTCCTGGCCCAGCAGGATGCCGGTGCTGAGCATGCGCCGGATCAACGAACGGTTCCGCGTGATCCCGGCGTCGGCCATGATCTCGTCGACCGCCGCGGTGAGTTCGTCCGGCTGCGAGTCGCTCATGTCAGGACGTCAGTCTCTCGATCGCATCATCCAGCGAAAGTGCGTCGCGCTCCCCCGTGCGGCGATCCCACAACTCCACCTGGCCGTCGGCAGCGCCGCGCCCGATCACGAGGACCCTGGGGATGCCGACGAGTTCGGCGTCGCCGAACTTCACACCCGGCGACACCTTCGGACGATCGTCGTAGAGCACGTCGTATCCGGCGGCCTCCAACGCGGCGGAGGCCTTCTCCGCGACGTCGTACGCGATCTGATCACGACCCGCCGCGACGACGTGCACGTCGAACGGTGCGACGGATGCCGGCCAGATGAGGCCCTTGTCGTCGTTGTGGAGCTCGGCGATGATCGCGAGGATGCGGGTGATGCCGATCCCGTAGGAGCCCATCGTGACGGTGACGAGCTTGCCGTTCTCATTGAGGACCTTGAGCCCCAGCGCCTCGGCGTACTTGCGTCCGAGCTGGAACACGTGGCCGATCTCCATGCCACGGGCGAGCGAGACCGGGCCCGACCCGTCCGGTGCGGGGTCGCCGTCGCGGACGTTCGCGATCTCGACGATGCCGTCGGCCTCGAAGTCGCGGCCGGCGACGACCGAGTGCGCGTGCTTCTGGTCGATGTTGGCGCCGGTGATCCAGCGGGTGCCCTCGGACACCCGGGGGTCGACGAGGTAGCGGATGCCGGTGGCGGATTCCTCACCCAGGACGGCGCCCGTCGGCGACCAGGGGCCGATGTAGCCCTTCACGAGGAGCGGGTTGTTCTCGAAGTCGTCGTCGGTCGCAGTCGTGACCTCGGCAGGGGCGAACGCCACTTCGGCGCGCTTCTCATCGACGTCGCGGTCGCCGGGAAGACCGACGATCACGAGCTCACGAGTGCCATCCAGGTGAGTCAGCGCGAGGACGACGTTCTTGAGCGTGTCCGCTGCGGTGTACTCGCCATCGAGCACGGCGTTCGAATGCGCGACCAGGGTCTGGATCGTCGGAGTGTCAGGCGAGTCGAAGACCGTCGCCTCGGGGGCGTCGTCGTACGGGACGGCGTCAGGGACCGCGGTCGTGAACGCCTCGACGTTCGCAGCGTAGCCGCCGCTGCTTCGGACGAACGTGTCCTCGCCGACGGGTGTCGGGTGCAGGAACTCCTCGCTGCGTGATCCGCCCATGGCGCCGGCATCCGCCTGCACGATGACGTACTCGAGGCCGAGGCGCTGGAAGATGCGCTCGTAGGCGTCGCGCTGCGCCGTGTAGCTCTCGTCGAGGCCCTCGTCGGAGGCGTCGAACGAGTAGGCGTCCTTCATGGTGAACTCGCGTCCGCGCAGCAGACCGGCACGGGGACGGGCCTCATCGCGGTACTTGTCCTGGATCTGGAAGATCGTCAGCGGCAGGTCCTTGTACGACGAGTACAGGTCCTTCACGAGCAGCGTGAAGGCCTCTTCGTGGGTGGGCGCGAGCAGGTAGTCGGCGCCCTTGCGGTCCTGCAGACGGAACAGCAGGTCGCCGTACTCGTCCCAGCGACCGGTGGCCTGGTAGGGCTCGCGCGGCATGAGGGCGGGGAAATGCACCTCCTGCGCGCCGGCGTTCGCCATCTCCTCTCGGACGATGGTCTCGATCTTCGCCTTGACCTTCAGACCCAGCGGGAGCCAGGCGAAGATACCGGCGGCCTGACGGCGGATGTAGCCGGCGCGCAGCAGCAGCTTGTGACCGATGACCTCCGCTTCAGCGGGGTCTTCACGGAGCGTGCGGAGGAAGAATTTCGAGAGACGAGTGACCACGCGTCAAGTCTAGTGACCGTGGTCACTCGTTCTCGGACCATCAGTTCAGCGCGCGGGTGCTCGCGGGGATGACGCCGTCCGCATACAGGCTGGTCGCGACGTCCTGCACCGCCGTGAGCGCGACGCGCTGGATCATCGGACCGTACGAGATGCGCGCAACGCCGAGCGCCTCGTACTCGGCGGCGGTGAGGGCGCCGGGGAGGCCGATGACGCTGATCTTGCGCTCGCCGATCCCCTCGACGAGCTGCCGGGTGACGTCGGCGTCGAGGATGCCGGGGACGAAGACGCAGGTCGCGCCGACGTCGAGGAACGCACGGCCGCGCTCGATGGCATCCGCGATGCTCTCCTCGACCGGTCGGTCTCCCCCGCGGACGAACGCGTCGGTGCGCGCATTGAGGGCGAACGGCACGCCTTCGGCCTCACCCGCCTTCACGATCGCCTCCATCACCGCGACCGACTCCGCGAGCGGCTTCAGTCGGTCCTCGACGTTCGCGCCGACGATCCCGGCGGCGATCGCGAGACGCGTCGTCTCGCCGGCGTCGTCGTAACCGTCGTCGAGATCTGCCGACACGGGAAGATCGGTGGATGCCGCGATCCGGCCCACCATGTCCAGCATGAGCTCGCGCGGGATCTGGCCGTCGGCGTACCCGAAGGTCGCGGCGATCGAGTGCCCGGCGGTGGCAAGGGCGGTGGTCTGCGAGACGTCGGCGACAGCCTTCGCCGAGATCACATCCCACACGTTGACGACACGGAGGATCTCCGGTGCGTTGTAAAGGGCGACGAGGCTCTGGGCCTTCTCTGCAGCGGTCATGTCTCCACGCTAATGCCGTGGATGCGGACGCGGGGCGGCTTAGGGTGAAGTCATGCCTCAGCGTCGATCACACATCGCCCCTTCCGCCGTCGAGAGCGATCTCGCCGCCGCGCTCGCGGCGCTGCGCGAAGACCTCGACGCGCCGACCGAGTTCTCGCCCGAGGCCGTGGCCGAAGCCGAGGCCGCCACCGCACCGGACCCCGAACTCGATCTGCGAGACGTGCCCTTCGTCACGCTCGATCCGCTGGGCGCCAAAGATCTGGATCAGGCGATGCACCTCGCCCGAAACGGTTCAGGTTTCGAGGTGCGCTACGCGATCGCGGACGTTCCCGCCTTCGTCGATCCGGGTGGTGCCGTGGATGCCGCGGCCCGTGAGCGAGGCCAGACGCTGTATGCCGCTGACGGGTCGATACCGCTGCACCCGCGCGCGCTCAGCGAGGATCGCGCGTCTCTGCTGCCCGACCAGGACCGGCCGGCCCTGGTGTGGACGTTCGAACTGGACGAGGCCGGAGTGGTCTCAGAGTTCCGGCTGGAACGCGCACTGATCCGTTCCCGCGCGCAGCTCGACTACGAGAGCGCCCAGGAGTCGCTCGACCGCGGCGAGGAGAGCGCGCTGTCGCTGCTTCCGGTGATCGGCGGCCTGCGCCAGAAGCTCGAGGCGCAGCGCGGTGGCGCCAGCCTGAACCTCCCCGATTCGGAGGTTGTCCAGCGAGAGGACGGGACCTACGGCATCGACCGCCGGCATCCGCTGCCCCTGGAGGACTGGAACGCGCAGCTCTCGCTCATGACGGGTATGGCAGCGGCGACGCTCATGATCGACGCCGGAGTCGGCGTGCTGCGCACGATGCCGGAACCGGATGAGAAGGCGTTCACCGCGTTCCGCCTGCAGACCGAGACGCTGGGCAGGCCGTGGAACAGCGGCGAGTACGGCGAGTATCTCCGCTCGCTCGATCGCGACGACCCGCTCACGCAGCCGGTCCTGGAAGCGGCGGCATCGCTCTTCCGCGGCGCGGGATATGTGACGTTCGACGGCTCGGTCCCCGATGACATCGAACAGGCGGCGATCGCCGCGCCCTACGCGCATGCCACCGCTCCCCTGCGGAGACTCGTCGATCGCTGGGCACTCACGATCTGCCTCGCGGTGTCTCGCGGTGAGCAGGTGCCGACCTGGGCGCGGGAGTCGCTCGAGCAGCTGCCGGCCCTGATGCAGGAGTCGGGCCGGCGCGCCTCCAGGCTGAACGCCGACACCGTCAACCGCGTGGAGGCTGCTCTGCTGGCACCGCTGGTCGGTTCGACGCTCGAAGCGACGATCATCGAGATCCGCGAGGATCGCGCGACGATCCAGATCGCCGACCCGGCGGTGACGGCGTCCGCTCCCCTTCCTTCGAACGCGAAGCCGGGTGACACCGTGCGATTGCACCTGGTCCGTGCCGACATCGGCAAGGGCGAGGTGGAGTTCGCGCTCGCCGGGTCGGTGGCGGGTCGTTGACGGCCTGTTGGCGGGATGCCGGCGTGTTCATGACGTGGTGCCGGCGGGAGGCGTGAGGCGAGCATGAATTCCGTGAACAAGACACGAATCATCGAACTCCGACAGGCACAGGGCTGGACGCAGGAACGGCTCGCGAACGAGAGCGGCGTGGGCATACGCACCGTCCAGAGGCTGGAGGCGGGTCAGGATGCGAGCCTGGAGACCCTCTCGCTGGTCGCCGAAGCCCTCCACGTGCCAGTGAGGGATCTCTTCATCGAGATCGACGGCGAGGCGCTGAGCAGCCGGGTGGACTCTCTGGAGGACCGCACCGAACAGCAGCAGGCTGCGCGTGACCGGATCAGCGGGGCGTGGCGGTGGCTGTACATCGGCGTCGGCGTCGTGCTCACGCTCGTCGCCTTCACGTTCCCGCAGGGGCTGGTGCTATTCCTCGGGTACTGGGTCGGCGGCTACATCATCCTCGTCGCGATCCGCCGGATCTATCTGGAGCCCCACCTCGACGAGAAGTACCCGCTCTCCCGGGCGAAGGAATCGCGACGGGCACGGCGGGCGCGTGAGAATGCACGGTCCTCAGCGGAAACCTGAGATCTCACCCGCGACGCGTGCAGCCGGCGGACGACGCAACATCCGCGAAACACGGCCCTGAGACGATGTCCACATGTGGCGCATCCGTCCCGACGATCTCACCGGAGACGCGATCCGTGCGCTCGTCATCGAGCATCTGACGCACATGCGAAGCCTTTCCCCCGCGGAGAGCGTGCATGCCCTCGATGTCGCGGCGATGCGTGAGCCCGGCGTGACGATGTTCACCGCGTGGAACGATCGAACGCTCGGCGGAATGGCCGCCCTGAAACGCCTGGACGCTCACCGGGGAGAACTGAAGTCGATGAGGACGACCAGTGCAGCGCGCGGACGAGGAGTCGGCCGCGCGCTGCTTCGGCACGTCGTGGACATCGCGCGGGCGGAGGGACTCGCCTCGCTGTCACTCGAAACGGGATCAGAAGACGAGTTCGCCGCGGCGAGAGCCCTGTACGCCAGCGAAGGCTTCATCGAGCGCGGGCCGTTCGCGGACTATGTCGACGACCCGCTCTCGGTGTTCATGACCCGAAGCCTCTGACGCGGTCGGGGTCATTTCGTGGCTGGAGCAGCCGATGTGTTCATGACCAGCAGCTGCGGGTCCGACAGGTCGAGCGCGACACGGATGCTCGAGAACGCCGACAGCGCATCGACGTGCGTGCCGCCGCAGGGGATCACCGCCACGCCGTCGGGCAGATCGCAGCGCCAGCGCCGATGATCGATGATGCGGGGCCCATCGATCTCGATACTGCTCGGCGCGGCCGACGCCACCCACGCAGCGAGCTTCGCGTTGATCGCCTCTTCACGCGCCGCCAGCGTCGCTGCGAACGCCTCGGTGTCGAAACCTGCCTTGCGCAGACTCTTGCCGAGACGGTACTCGTCGACGCTGCCGTCTTCGTGGATGCGGCTGGACTGGTTCGCACGTCCCTCGAAATCAGGATTGCCCAGGGCATCGACGCCCGGTTCCTCGCGCCAGAGCTCAGCCACTGCGAGATCCAGCGCCAACGAGGCGAGATGGCAGGCGGTGTGCCCGCGGCTCAGTCCCGCTCGTCGGTCGGAATCGACATCGAGGCGAACCGTGGAGCCTTCCGCGAGTCCTTCCGGCGCCGCGCCATCGAGCGTGTGGGCGACGAGCCAGGTCCATCCCTCCGCGCCTCGTTTGACGGGGATCTCCGCCCCGACGGCGAACTCTCCCGCATCGCTGAGAGCAGCCATCACCGCTTCGGTGACGGTGGCATGCTCATCGCCGAAGCTCAGCACACCGGCATCCCCGGGTTGATCCGGCCAGGTGTGGTCCACCGGATGGAACGGCGTGGTGTCCACGACGACGACGCTGCCCTCCGGCATCCGCTCGATGCGTGTGACGACGCCTTCACCGCTGACGGCGCCCGCCGCGAACGTGACCTCCGTCGCCCCCATCAGTGAGCCGGCGGAATCGTGAAGCTCGCCAGTCGGTCGCCGGCGACGACGAAGATGCCGTCGGACTCGCCGTTGAACACGCGGCTCGACCAGCCGAATCGGATGCGCGTCGTGTCGCCGTCGGTCTCCGCGGAGAGCACGGTCATCTTCGCGCCGGCACCGATGGCGTCGGAGTCGGCCCAGGCGCGGACGCCGTCCCGGCCGCTCTTGACCGTTCCCCAGTCGCTCACGAATCCATCGGGTGCGAAGGCCCCGACGAACGCGTCGGTGTCGGCGTCGTTGATCGCATCGACGAATGCCTGCGCCGGAGCGGGAAGTGCGGTCTCAGCCATCATGTCCTCTTCAGTCGGTCTCGTATTCGCCCGTGATGCTCACGCGCACGGTGATCTCAGGAATCGTGAGCTCATCGCTCTGGCCCACGGCAGCACCGCGCCCGCCCTGAGGTGTGTAATCGGCCTTCTCGGTGATGCGCTCGACGCTGCTCACGTCGGACCCGAGCGCCGCAGCGAAGTCATCCGCCTTGGCACGCGCGTCGTGCACCGCGGCCGTGCGGAGCTCTTTCGTGACACGATGCTTGGTCGCGTCGGTCAGCGCCCAGGAGGTCGCGACCGTGGCACCGAGTGCGCTCAGCTCGGCGACGGCATCCGCGACGAGCGAGAGCCGCCCGAGCTTGACTCGAACCGTGCCGCTCGTGACGTGATCCTGGTGCTTCTTGCCGTCCTTGTCCGACCACGTGCGCACGTTCGTGGCGAGCGAGTCGACCGAGTGCCACGTGGCGGCACCCGATTCCCGCAGCCGCGCGGCATGGTGTGCGATCCGGGTGTGCACCGCCGTGCCCTGCGTGATGGACTCGGCACGATCGCGATACGCGACCGCGACCCGTGCCGTCAGCGTCGCCCTTTCGGCGCGCAGATGCCGCTCGCCGCGGCCTTCCACCGTGATCAGCGTCATGAGCGCATCACGCCGTGACGACCTGCGCGGTGCCGAGCGGCGCCTCGGGCCCCATCTCGGCGGCGATGCGGTTCGCCTCCTCGATCAGGGTCGCGACGATGTCGGCCTCAGGGACGGTCTTGATGACCTCGCCCTTGACGAAGATCTGGCCCTTTCCGTTGCCGGACGCCACACCGAGGTCGGCTTCGCGTGCTTCACCGGGGCCGTTCACGACGCACCCCATCACCGCTACGCGCAGCGGGACCGTCATGTCCTTGAGGCCTTCGGTCACGTTGTCCGCCAGCGTGTACACGTCGACCTGCGCACGGCCGCATGACGGGCAGGAGACGATCTCGAGCTTGCGCTCGCGCAGGTTCAGCGACTGCAGGATCTGGTGGCCGACCTTGACCTCTTCCGCCGGCGGGGCCGACAGCGAGACGCGGATCGTGTCGCCGATGCCCTCGGAGAGCAGGATGCCGAACGCGGTCGCCGACTTGATCGTGCCCTGGAAGGCGGGTCCGGCCTCGGTGACGCCGAGGTGCAGCGGCCAGTCGCCGCGCTCGGCGAGCAGACGGTAGGCCTTGACCATCACGACCGGGTCGTTGTGCTTGACCGAGATCTTGAAATCGTGGAAGTCGTGCTCCTCGAACAAGGACGCCTCCCACACGGCGCTCTCCACGAGTGCCTCCGCAGTGGCCTTGCCGTGCTTCTGCAGGATGCGCTTGTCGAGCGAACCGGCGTTCACACCGATGCGGAGCGAGACTCCGGCAGCCTTCGCCGCCTCGGCGATCTTGCCGACGTTGCCGTCGAACTCACGGATGTTGCCCGGGTTGACACGCACGGCGCCGCAGCCGGCGTCGATGGCGGTGTAGATGTAGCGCGGCTGGAAGTGGATGTCGGCGATCACCGGGATCTGGCTCTTCATCGCGATGATCTTCAGCGCATCCGCGTCGTCCTGGTGCGGAACCGCGACGCGCACGATCTCGCAGCCGGAGGCGGTGAGCTCGGCGATCTGCTGGAGCGTGGCGTTGATGTCGGTCGTCTTCGTCGTGGTCATCGACTGGACGCTCACAGGTGCATCGCCACCGACGAGCACCTTTCCGACGCTGATCTGCCGGGACTTGCGTCGGGGACTCAGGACTTCGGGGACGCGCGGCATCCCAAGATTCACTGCAGGCACAAGACCAGGTTACGCCGCCCGGGTCGTCGGAGGCTGGAACCCGGCTCCACGCGGCCCGGTTTCGGATGCCGCGACGTCTGAGCGGGCCGCCGCACTGTGATAGTTTCGGCGCATGCTCGCGAACTTCACCTGGTGGCCCGCCTCTTAGGCGGTGTGTTCGCGTTCCCACGAATCCAGACCGCCTCCGGGGCGGTCTTTTCGTGAGCCGAGCCGGAGCCCTGCACAGGAGACATCGATGACCGATACCGCAGCCCTGCTCGACGCACTCGTTCAGGACCCTGACGCGTCCTTCGTGCTGATCGCTCGCGACGGCGCTCAGAGCGTCGAGGTGCTCACCGGAGACGTCGAGGACGTCGATCTGCTCGCAGACATCCCGCTCTCCGCCGGTGGGATCCCGCGTGAGGTCTTCGCGATGGTTCCGTATCGACAGGTGCGCGAGCGCGGTTTCGAGGCGCGGGACGACGGCACTCCCCTGCGGTGCCTGGTCGTCGACCGGCACGAGCATCTTCCCCTTCACGAGGTCGTGGAGTCGCTGCCCCAGGACACCGTCCCGTTGAAGGATGCCGGTTTCGACATCAGCGATGAGGATTACGCCGAGATCGTGACGCGGGTGATCGCCGATGAGATCGGTCGTGGCGAAGGGGCGAACTTCGTCATCCGCCGCGACTACACCGCCACGATCGACCTCGGTCCTGACGATGCCCACCGTGCGGAGCGGACGGCCGCGCTCACCTGGTTCCGAGCCCTGCTGACGCATGAGCGCGGCGCCTACTGGACCTTCGCCGTCATCACGCCCGGTCACATCGCCGTCGGGGCGAGTCCGGAGGCGCACGTCGTCGCGCGTGACGGCATCGTGACGATGAATCCGATCTCCGGGACGTTCCGTCACCCCGCAGGCGGGGCGACCAAGGACACACTGGTCGAGTTCCTGTCCTCCACCAAGGAGACCGAGGAGCTCTTCATGGTGGTGGACGAGGAGCTGAAGATGATGAGCGCGGTCTGCTCCGACGGAGGCCGGATCACGGGTCCGCATCTGAAGCAGATGTCGCGGCTCACGCACACGGAGTACATGCTGCGCGGTCGGAGCAGGCTCGATCCGCGCGACATCCTCCGCGAGACCATGTTCGCCCCGACGGTCACGGGCTCCCCGATGCAGAACGCCTGTTCGGTGATCCGCCGGCACGAGACGAGGCCGCGCGGCTACTACTCCGGTGTCGCTGCGTTGTTCACGCCGAACGCCGACGGAGGCCACGACGTCGACGCGCCCATCCTGATCAGGACGGTGTACCTGCAGAACGGTGAGCTCCGCGTGCCGGTCGGAGCCACGCTCGTGCGTCACTCGGATCCGTTCGGTGAGGTCAGCGAGACCCACGGCAAAGCTGCCGGTGTGCTCGGCGCGATCGGTGCGATCGCACGCGACGTCGTGGCCGAGACCACGATCGATCCGGATGCTCCCGCCGCCGAGACGACCCTTGCCGACGATCCCGACGTCGCCGAGTTGCTGAGCTCTCGCAACTCGCGCCTCGCGGAGTTCTGGCTGAACCCCCAGGAGGACGGTTCCGCGGGGCCGTTCGCCGGGCGCCGGGCGCTCGTCATCGACGCGGAGGATCGCTTCACGACGATGCTCGCCCATCAGCTGCGCCACCTCGGACTCGACGCGACGATCGTGCCGTGGAGCGACGTCTCCGATGCGGACGTCGACGCCGCCGAGTTGCTGGTCGCCGGCCCCGGACCGGGTGACCCTCGCGATGAGAGCATCCTGCGGGTGTCCCGCATGCGCGAGATCGTCGCGCGTCGGTTGGCAGCCGGTGCGCCTCTTCTCGCCGTGTGCCTCAGTCATCAGATCCTGGCAGACAGCTTCGGCATCGAACTCGCACCGCTCACGACGCCGCATCAAGGACTGCAGAAGATCGTGCCGGTGTTCGGTGAGGACGCATCGATCGGCTTCTACAACACCTTCACGGCTCGAGTGACGCCAGGGACGAAGGTCGCAGGTTCAGCCGAAGTGTCCGCCGACCCTGTGACGGGCGATGTCTACGCGCTGCGCGGCCCATCGTTCGCATCGGTGCAGGGCCATCTCGAGTCGATCCTGTCCCGAGACGGCATCCGCACGCTGGAGCGTCTGATCAGCGACGCATTCGCCTGATCAACGACTCGAAGACCCGTCACCGGGTGTTCCAGGCGGGTTCTCGTTCTCTTTGGTGTTCGGTGTCGAGGGGTTCGTGGAGGGCTTTGTCGACGGCTTGGTAGTCGTGGTGGGGTGAGCGCCATTTGGCGTAGGGGTCCCACCATCCGGGGCCGCGGATCTCGGGGAGCCCGTCACGCATCCGGATCTTCCAGATGCCTTCGTCGAGGGTGCGGTGGTGGTGCCAGCACAACGGCACCCCATTAGACGTATGCGTCGGACCGCCGCGGGCGTGTTCTTCCACGTGGTGGATCTCGCACCATTCGGCGGGCACGTCGCATCCGGGGATGAGGCATTCGCGGTCTCTGAGCACGATCGCCCGCCGTTGGGTCGCGTTGAACAACCGCGCACTCGTGCCGATGCCCACGATCGCCCCCTTCTCATCGAACAGCACCCGTTGCACGCACCCGGCATGATCGGCCGCACCGAGGGGGACGTCGTATCCGGTGCCTTCGACCCTGGCCCGCCCGGTGCGGTGGGCGAAGTCGGCGGCGGTGACGGACACGACCAGGGTCGGCGCCGCACCACCCAGTGTCGGCATGCCCCCGGACGCGGCAGCGACCATCAGGACCGTCGCGAACGCGTCATGACGCTTCTGCGCATGCGTGCGCAGATCCGCCCACTCCACCGGCGGTGCCTTCGCTTTGTGCGGTTCGAGCCCGTCGGCACGATCCGAGGCCACGACGGCACCGTGTTCGGTGCTGTCACTGGAGTACTTCGCCGCGAAGTCGGTACCACTGTCGCTGTCGCGGTCGGTGTCGGCGTTGCTCTCGCCGGCGCCGCGTTCTCCGTCACCGTCAGCGTCGGTGGGGCGGAAGCGCACCGTCGAGCCGGACGCTTTGTCTTCAGCTTTCGGGTTCATCAGCGCATCGATGAGTTTCTGCAACTGCGCCGCGACCTCCGGCAACAACTCTCCCCGCACCGGCACAGACCCGTCCCGCAGTTTCCCGATCGTGAAATGCCGGCGCCGCTTCCCGGCCCGATCCGACGGCTCCGCCCCATCCGGATCCAACCGCGCCACGATATGCGCCGCCAACGCGGCAAGCTCATCCGTCGTCGGCGCCGGCGCCCGCTCCACACGCCCACCCTCAGCGGCGGGGGCGTCATCGGTGCCATCCAACGGCAGCCCGGTCGCGAAGCGTGCGAGCACCGCATCCGCCGCCCACCGGTCCGCGGCCCCGATCCGAGGACTCTTCAGCAACGGGGTCGTGCAGGCGAGGAACCCGCTCACTGACAACACCCCGTCCGCGAGCGCCGCCGCCAGCTCCGGAAACTTCCCCGGCAACATCCCACCCGAGGTGAGATCCGTCTCCCGGTGCACGGCCCCCGCCGCGGCCACGTACCGCCGCGCGGTCGGCCCGTCCACGAGCAGCGTGCGCCGCAGCACCTCGGCCGCATCCCGGCATCCCGCCCGCGACGACAACCGCCCGTCCCGCTCGCACTGATCCCGCCCCACGATCCGCTCCGTGACCGCCGCCACCGCACCATCCACACGCCGCAACACCCGACCCAACACCCGGATCACATCCAACAACTCCGCATCACCGCGGCCGCGCAGATCACCGGAACCCATCGCCTCGGCCAACAACCGATCGACGCCCTCCAACTCCTGCACCAGTGATCTCATACCCCCATTCAACCCAGGGCCACCGACATTCAAACCCCAGATCAGGAGCTATTCACGAACCGTGGAGAACCACCCCGATATGGGCGGTCTGTGGAGGACGAGTCGAGCACTCGGGCGCACCGTTCTCACGATGCACGCGACACCCTGGGAGTTCACCACCCACCAGAGCGATTCCTGGCGCGACCATACGCTCCCTCCGCAGAGCGGCATCCCGGAACGCTACCCGAGCAGATCCACCGGATTCACGACATCCGCGATCATCAGCAGTGCACCCATCCCGATCAGCAGCACCGCGACGACCACCGTGAGCGGCACGAGCCGCGTGGCATCCACAGGAGCGGGAGGCGGGCGGCGGAACAGCTTCGCCCAGGCTCGCCGTATCCCGTCCCACAGGGCCACGACGACGTGCCCGCCGTCCAGCGGCAGCAGCGGGATCAGGTTGAAGACGAAGAGCGCGATGTTGAGCGACCCCAGCAGGTTGAGCAGCACGACGAACCTGTTCAGCACAGGAGCGTCCGTCGCCGCGACCTCACCCGCGAGGCGGCCGACGCCGACCACGCTCAGCGGACCGTCGGGATCCCGGTCGGACCCGGTGAACAGCGACACCCCGACGTCCCACAGCTTCACCGGCAGGGTCGCGATCAGGCCGACCACCCGCCCGACGTTCTCGCCGGCGAGTTCCGGACCGACACCGATCGGCTGCGGCACATAGCCCATCTGAGACAGCATTCCGACGTAACCGACCTCGGCGACGATCTGCGTGCCGTCCTCATCGAGCAGCGGCTGCCCTGACGCATCCGTCAGTTCCCGCTCGGCACGGATGGGTGTGATCGTCAGATCGACACGCTCACCGTCTCGCAGCACGACCAGGTCGAGGCGTTCCCCCGGAGCCTCCTGCACGATCTCGGTCGCCTCTGCGAACGTCGACACGGGCGTTCCGCCCACCGAGACCAGCACATCCCCCGGGAGCACCCCTGCCTCCGCGGCCGGCGTCGCCGGATCGCCCGCTTCGCACTCGGTCTGCGACGTGCCGGCGGGCAGCACGCACTCGTTGACCCCGGCGATCGTCGTCGTGCCCTGCTCCAGCCCGATACCTGATGCGAGCACCGTGAAGATGATGACGGCGAGGATCAGGTTCATGACCGGACCGCCGAGCATCACGACGATCCGTTTCCACATCGGCAGTCTGTAGAAGACGCGTTCCTCCGCGCCTTCCGCGATCGTCTCGTCGTTCGCCGAGCGGGCGTCCTGGACGAGCGTGCGGAACAGTCCGCGCACAGGCTTGCCGTCGGACGCCGGGTACATCCCGGACATAGAGATGAAGCCGCCGAGCGGCAGCATCTTGAATCCGTACTCCGTCTCGCCGATCTTCTTCGACCACAGGCGCGGACCGAAACCGATCATGTACTGCCCCACGCGCACACCGAAGAGCTTGGCGGGCACGAGATGTCCGATCTCGTGCAGACCGATCGAAAGACCGAGTCCGACCAGCATGAACAGGATGCCGGCGATGTACAGCAGGATTTCCACGTCCCCACGCTACTGCGCGCGGACTAGGAATCCGCCGCATAGGGTGGAGTCGTGACCTCTCGGCAGCTGCGACTCCTCCGTGGAGCCGCCGCATCGTCGATCGCGACGATCATCGCCGCCGTCTCGCACACGATCGGCGGCGGGGCTCCCCCGCACCCTCTGCTCGTGATCGCTCTGAGCGTGTTCCTGACGCCGCTCGCGGCACTTCTGGTCGGACGCACGTCCCGCGTCGGCCGCCTGAGCGCTGCGGTCGCTGTCTCGCAGACGATCTTCCACGTCCTCTTCGTCGCGCTCGGCGCCACAGCCTCGCCCACAGCGGCAACGGGCCACCACCATGTCCTCGCCCTGGACCCGCTCTCGTCGACAGTCGCCCCTGACGCCGGCATGCTCGGCGCCCACGTCATCGCCGCCGCCGTCACCGTCGCGATGCTCTGGCGGGGCGAACGCCTTCTGCGTCTCATCAGGGACTGGGTGCGAGCGGCGCTGCGCGCCCGGATGCCGCGGCTGCACACCGGCTGGCTGCCTCCTGCTTCGATCGCCACCTCGGCGCGTCGATTCGTCTCGAGCATCCGCACCGGTGACATCTCGCTGCGCGGGCCACCCGCCTTCTCCCGCGGCTGATCAGCCGCACGTGCTCAACGCCGTCCGAGACCACACCGGCTCACGGCATCCATCCGCGGATCGAACGCGCCGTCGGCGCGCCCGCACGCAGAATCTGATCTGCGCAGGAACACAGGAGAAACTCATGTCCCGAATCACCCGCCGCGGCGTCGTCATCGCCGCCCTCGCCACCGGTCTTGTCCTCGCCGCGCCCACCGCGGCCCAGGCCCATGTCGGAGTCAGCCCCGACGCCGTCGCACCTGGCGCCTCCACCGTGCTGAACTTCGCGTTCACCCACGGTTGCGAGGAATCACCGACCACCGCACTGCGGATCACGATGCCAGAGGGGCTGGCGTCGGTCTCCCCGGCCGTCGACAGCAACTGGGACATCGCGATCGAGCGCGCAGACAACGGTCTCGTCTCGGCCGTCACCTACACCGCGCTCTCCCCGATCCCGACCGGGCTTCAGGGCGTCGCGAGCATGGCGGTGCAGATCGCCGACGACGCCCCGGAGTCACTGGCATTCCCCGTGGAGCAGACCTGCGAGAGCGGAGTGAACGAATGGGTCGAGATCGCCGAGGACGGCGCCGACCCGCACGATCTCGAATCGCCCGCGCCGGTGGTGACCGTCGCTGCGAGCGGCGAGAGCGCAGCGGATGCCGCGCACGCCGGCCACTCGGACGCCCAGGAGCAGACGCCGCAGCAGACATCCGACGCATCCCCGGCGGGCACGATCCTCGGCGGCGCAGGACTGCTGGCCGGCATCGCCGCCCTCGTGGTCGCGGTGCTCGCGTACCGACGCGCGGCCTGACCCATCGTGCGGCTGCGAGAGGCGTGCCTGAGCGCGTCCCTCGCAGCCGCTCGTGAGATCATTGTGGTGCCATGTCGACCACACAGCCCAGCCTTCCTCCCGTGCTCCGCCCCGATGCTCCGCCACAGCGGAATCTGACGGATCTCGCCACCCGCTTCGCCACCGCCACCCGCGGCGACACCAGCGGGGTCATCCTCACCGGCATCACTCTCGCGACCGCCGATCTCCGCGCCGGAGAGGCGTTCGTCGCCATCCAGGGCGTGAATCAGCACGGAGCGGTCTTCGCTCCCGCAGCCGCGGAGAAGGGCGCCGTCGCCATCATCACGGATGAGGCCGGCGCCGACATCGCGGGCAACATCGGCCTGCCGATCGTGATCGTAGACGATCCGCGTGGCGTGCTCGGTGCGCTCAGCGCCTGGGTCTACGGCACCGGAGCCGAGGACGATCTGCCGCTGCTGTTCGCGACCACGGGCACGAACGGCAAGACGAGCGTCTCGCACCTGCTGGAGGGCATCCTCGACCAGCTCGGCGTCGTCACCGGGCTCTCCTCCACTGCCGAGCGGCACATCGCCGGCGAGGTCATCGTCTCCAGACTGACCACGCCCGAGGCGTCCGAGATGCACGCACTCCTCGCGCTCATGCGCGAGCGCGAGGTCGAAGCCGTCGCCGTCGAGGTGAGCGCGCAGGCCCTGTCGCGCAAGCGCGTCGACGGGCTCGTGTTCGACGTCGCCGGTTTCACGAACCTCAGCCACGACCACCTCGACGACTACGCCGACATGGAGGAGTACTTCGCAGCGAAGCTCCCCCTGTTCAAGCCGGACCGCTCCAGGCGCGCCGTGATCTGCCTCGACTCCGCCTCCGGCGTCGACGTGGTCGCCGCCGCCGAGGTCCCCGTCGTCACCGTGGGCACCCCCGCGATCGCCGCCGATGCGTCCGTCGCGGCCGGCGCGGACTGGGTGGTCACGATCGACGAGGAGCGTCAGCGCGGTACTCGTTTCACGATGACCGGCCCGGAGGGGCGCACCCTCACCACAGTCGTACCGGTGATCGGTCCGCACATGGCGGCCAACGCCGCCCTCGCGATCGTCATGCTGCTCGAGGGCGGATACGACTGGAAGCGCATCACCGCGGCCCTCGAGCGCGACGGACGCATCGAAGCGTACCTGCCGGGGCGCACCGAGCTCGTGTCCGGCGACAGCGGCCCCGCCGTGTTCGTCGACTTCGGGCACTCACCCGATGCGTTCGAGAAGACCCTCGCCGCGATCCGCCGCGTCACTCCTGGGCGCACGCTGATGCTGTTCGGAGCCGACGGCGACCGCGACGCCACCAAGCGCCACGACATGGGCCGTACGGCAGTCCTGGGCAGCGACATCCTCGTCGTCACCGACCACCATCCGCGCTTCGAAGACCCGGAGTCGATCCGCGCCACACTCATCGAGGGCGCGCGGATGGCACGTCCGGATGCCGATATCCACGAGTACTCCCCGCCGGAGAAGGCGATCATCGCCGCGGTCGGCCTCGTCGGCGACGGCGACGCGATCCTCTGGGCCGGCCCCGGCCACCAGGACTACCGCGACATCCGCGGCGTGCGCACCCCGTACTCGGCGCGCGAGCTCGCCCGCCGTGCGCTGCGCGACGCCGGATGGCCTGTGCCAGAGCCGCACTGGCCGGTGCCGTACCCCGACTGAGTCGGACGAGACGTCACTGCCGCGCGATCAGACGATCCGCTGTCGCCCGCGCCCAGGCCTCGGCCTCGGCCAGCGACTCGACGGTGAGCCGGTCGGGCGCTTCATGGGCGTCGACGACCCTCGCGATCGTGTCGACGATGCCGAGGAATGACAGTCGCCCCTCGTGGAACGCGTCCACCGCCTGCTCGTTCGCCGCGTTGAAGACCGCGGGGAACGTGCCGCCGGCGCGCCCCACGCTCTTGGCCAGGGCCACGGACGGGAACGCCGCGTCGTCGAGCGGCTCGAAGTCCCAGCTGCCGGCCTTCGTCCAGTCCAGCGGACGACCGACCCCGCCGATCCGGTGCGGCCAGTCCAGCGACAGGGAGATCGGCAGGCGCATGTCGGGCGGGGACGCCTGGGCGATCGTGGAGCCGTCGATGAACTCGACCATCGAGTGGACGATCGACTGCGGGTGCACGACCACCTGGATGTCTTCGTAGTCGACGTCGAAGAGCAGATGCGCCTCGATGACCTCGAGGCCTTTGTTGACCAGTGTGGCGGAGTTGGTCGTGACCATGCGCCCCATCGCCCAGGTCGGGTGCGCGAGCGCCTCGGCCGGCGTGACCGTCGTCATCTCGTCGCGCCGGCGTCCACGGAACGGCCCGCCGGATGCTGTGACCACCAGTCGCCTGATCTCGGAATGCGTCCCGGAGCGCAGCGCCTGAGCGAGCGCGGAGTGCTCGGAGTCGACCGGTACGATCTGCCCCTCGGCGGCCGCCGACTTCACCAGCTCGCCACCGACGATCAGCGACTCCTTGTTGGCGAGGGCGAGCGTTCGTCCTGCCTTCAACGCCGCGAGCGTCGATCCGAGCCCGATGGAGCCCGTGATCGCGTTGAGCACCACGTCGGCCTCGACGTCGCGCACCAGTTGCTCCGCCTGCTCGGCGCCGAGCGCCGTGTCCTCGACCTGGAACTGCTCGGCCTGGCGGCCGAGCGTCTCCGCATCGCTGCCTGCGGCGAGTCCGACCAGTTCGAACCGACGAGGGTTGGCGCGGATCACATCCAGTGCCTGAGTGCCGATGGAACCGGTGGAGCCGAGGACGATGATGCGACGCATACCATCAGCCTATTGCGCGTGCACGGCTTCGCCGTGAGGGCGGTCGCCTATGCGGCGGCCGGGTGCATCGTCGCGAGGATGTCGATCACGAAGACCAGCGTCTGCCCCTTGAGGTCCTCCTCGTTGATCTCGCCCTCGCCGTACCCTGCCGCCGGTGGGATGACGACCAGCACCTGAGAGCCGACCTTCTGCCCCGCCAGCGCCTGGACGAATCCTGGCACGTAGCCGTTGCCCTCGCTGGTGATCGGCGCGCCGTTGGCCCATGAGGAGTCGAACGTCTCGCCGCTCTCCCAACCCACTCCGTGGTACTGGAGCAGCGTCGTGTCGCCCTCTCCGACCGCGATGCCGTCGCCCTGCTTGAGCACCGAGATCTGCACCTCGGTGGGAGCGGCCGCATCCGGGATCTCGATCGTCGGGGCTCCGTCGTCGTCGAGCGTGACCGCCGGCATGCCTGCGACCGGAGCCTGCTCCTCGCCCCATGCCGCGGTGGGCACGATGTCGAGCACGTCGAGGATGTAGTACTGCGCTGCGGCGTCCTCCGTCGTCGGGAAGACGATCGACAGTCGCGAACCGACGCTCGCGCATCCGATGAGCTGTCCGAGCGGCGCGTCGGCCGTGAGCGCGGCCGGAAGAAGCTCACCGTCCGTGTAGCCGGCATCGCCGAGGCGCTCACCGGTGTCGCCGTCGAATGCGCTCAGTGCGTAGCTGACGTAGTCGCCCTCGGCGATCGTGTCGCCGTCGCCCTCGCTGACCACGGTGCGCTCCGCGGCCTCCACCGTCTGTCCCAGCTCGAACGTCGCCGTCGATGCGCTGCCGAAATCGCCGTCGACGGTGACGCCGTCCGAGGCGTCACCC
>Ga0308157_10003425_pt1 | contig 23135 bp, 25 predicted proteins | sample PhyBR1_FD_201035 | JGI IMG/M metagenome (GOLD analysis project Ga0308157, IMG submission 201035) | Phyllosphere microbial communities from UC Gill Tract Community Farm, Albany, California, United States - DLSLB.R1 | ecosystem: Host-associated > Plants > Phyllosphere > Unclassified | place: USA...
CCAGAAACAGCTTGCTGATCGAGGTATTGGTCGTCACGCCGTAGATCACGAACGGCATCGAGGGCGGAATGATCGGCGCGATGATGCCGCCCGAAGCCAGCAGGCCCGCGCTGTAGCTGGGCGGGTAATTCTGCTGGCGCATCATGGGCAGCAGGATGGTGGCCAGCGCCGCCGTGTCGGCGATGGCCGAGCCGCTCATCGAGGCCAGCAGCACCGCAGCGCCGATTGCCACGAAGCCCAGGCCGCCACGGATGTGGCCCACGAAAGCGCGCGCCAAGTCGATGATGCGGCGCGACAGGCCGCCCGCGTTCATCAGTTCGCCGGCCAGAATGAAAAACGGCACCGCCAGCAGCGGAAAGTTGTCGAACCCCGCTTGCAGGTTCTGCGCGAGCAATTGCGCGTCGAAGAAGTCCAGGTACCACATCAGCGCAACGCCGGTGAGCACCAGTGCCTGGGCGATCGGCATGCCGATCACCATCCCGCCGATCAGCACGGCCAGAAAGAGAAGAGTGACGATCATGGCGCGCCCTATTCCACCGTGGCTTCCGCGTCGGCGGCTTGCTGGGGCGGCCCGCCCCGGATCAAGTCCACCACGATGGCAGCCAGCAACCCCACCGCCAGGACCAGCGTAGCTGCCGCCGCCAATGCCAGCGGATAGCCCAGCACCGTGCTGAAGCTGTCCATGCCGGCCACCACCTGGTGCCACGAGCCGATGAGCAGCAGCACCATGCAGCCGCCGGCGATCAGTTGCGCGATCCAGAACATGCCCGTGCGCGCATGGCCCTTCAGGCGAGACGTCACCATGTCAAAACCCAGGTGCTTGCCTTCGAATGCGGCCACGATGGCGCCGATCGCCACCAGCCAGACGAACAGCAGGCGCGAGATTTCTTCGTACGAGACGATGCTCGTGCCGAAGGCGTAGCGCAGCACCACGTTGACGAACACGGCCACGACCATGCCGGCGAGCGCCAGCACCATGAAATGCTCGGCCATGCGCTGCAGCACCGGTTTGCGGCGGGCCGGCACATGCGCCGTGTTGGATGAAGAAGCAGGGGCGGTCATTCAGCGTCTCCCAGAACGGGCAAGGTTGGGTTGGTGGCAGGATGCGCCCCGCTGACGCCCACCCACTCCACCGCCGAGGCAGCCAGATCGGCCACGGGGCGCAGGGCATCCAGCGCCAGCACGGCCGGCTCGCCACGGGGTGATTCCAGCGTGGCGAACTGGTCGGCAACCAAGGTGGGCGAGAAGAAGTGTCCGGGGCGGGCTTGAACGCGTGCCAGCGCCGCGTCGTAGTCCAGTTCCAGGAACACGAAGCCCAGCGCGGGGCAGGCAGCCCGCAGCCGGTCGCGGTAGCGGCGGCGCAGCGCCGAGCACGTCAGCACCACACCACCGTTTGCGGGGTTGGACAGCAGCCCGGCCAGCCGATCCAGCCAGCCGGCCCGGTCGGCATCGTCGAGCGGAATGCCGGCACGCATCTTCGCGATGCTGGCGGGCGAATGGTAGGCATCGCCTTCGTGCAGCGTCCAGCCGAGCGAACGGGCGCAGGCTTCCGCCACGCTCGACTTACCGCAGCCGGACACGCCCATCACCACGATGGCGCTGAGCGACCGTGGCTGGGATTTGTTTGGGATAGCGCTGTCCATTGCAATTCATAAAAAAGCGGGAGCCTCAAGATCAGGCCGCCCACCGGTTTGAAATCAACATCGCCCATGCAGAGGACTTAAAACATCGCGTCATCTACGGAGCGTAGAGATCGCACCGAGGTTTACCCTGATGGAGATAGCGCTATCCTAGACAACAATGGTCCCTATGCCGATCCGGATTAACCCTTGACCGACGCGCCCCGCCGCCCTCGCCGCTCCAGCGGCCGCATCACCCTCGACGACGTGGCCCGTGCTGCGAGGGTGAGCCCGATCACCGTCTCGCGCGCCCTGCGCCGCGAACGCAGCGTGGACCCCGAACTGGCGCAGCGCGTGCACGCCGCTGCCGAGCAGTTGGGCTACGTGCCCGACCCTGCCGCACGTGCGCTGGCCTCACAGCGCAGCACCCAGGTGCTGGTGCTGGTGCCGCTGCTGTCCAACACCTTGTTCGTCGATCTGCTGGAGGCAGTGCACCGCACGCTGTTCCCCGAAGGCTTTCAGCCGCTGATCGGCGTGACCCACTACGACATCGCCGAAGAAGAGCTGCTGCTGCGCACCTACCTGCCCCACCGGCCTGCCGGCTTGCTGGTGACCGGGTTCGACCGCAGCGAGACGGCACGCCAGCTCATCGCCCGCAGCGGCGTGCCCTGCGTGCACCTGATGGAGACCAGCCGCGCGCCGGGCGTGCAGTGCGTGGGCTTTTCGCAGACCGACGCCGGCGCGGCCATCACCCGCCATCTGCTGGACCGGGGCCGCCGCCGCATCGCGTTTTGCGCCGCGCAACTGGACCCGCGCGTGCTGCAGCGGGCCGAAGGCTACCGCCGCTGCCTGCGCGAAGCCGGCCTCTACGATCCGCAACTCGAATTGCTGAGCCCGGAGGGATCGTCCGTCGCCCTGGGTGCGCGGCTCTTCGAAGAAGTACTGCGCCGCATGCCGGACGTGGATGCCATCTTTTTTTGCAACGACGATATCGCCCAGGGTGGGCTGCTGGCTGCCAACCGGCTCGGGGTGGCGGTGCCCGCGCAGATCGCAGTGGCGGGCTTCAATGACCTGGCCGGCAGCGACCAGATGGTGCCCACGCTCACCACCGTGCGCACCCCCCGGGCAGAGGTCGGCCGCGCAGGGGCAGCCATGCTGCTGGGACTGATGCGTGGGGCGCCGCCAGGGCCGAGCTGCGTGGAGCTGGGCTACGAACTCGTCGTGCGCGGCAGTAGCTGAAAAGGCCAATGAGAGGCCGATTAGAGGCCAACCGTCGGCTCTGACAGCACCCAAAGAAAAAGCCCGGCGAACCGGGCTTTTGCATGCAAGGGTGAAACGAGGCCGACGGCCCCTGCCCTCAGCGCGGGGCCAGCGTGACTTCGACGCGGCGGGCTTCGGCGTTGTTGCCGCCAGCCTGCGTGACTTCCGGCTTGCGCAGGTCGATTTTGTCTTCCGGCACGCCAGCCGTCTTCAAGGCATCGCGCACTGCCAGGGCACGATCTTTGGCCAACTGGGCGTTGGCAGCGGCATCGCCCGTGGCATCGTGAAAGCCCGACACCACCACCGAGCGGCCTTCGGCCACAGCGCGGGAGACATCGGCCAGTGCCGGTGCAGCGCCGGGTGCCAGGTCGGCGCGGCCGGAGGCGAAATAGAAACGGACCAGGCCGCCATCCACCACCACGCGGGCCACTTCGTCCTCGGCCACCACCAGCGTGCCGGCCGGGGCCACGACCACGGCTGCGGGCTCGACCACCGGCGCACGCGCCAGGCTGCGCTGCTTGTACACCGTGACTCCGACCACCGAAGACACCACCAGGGCAATCAGCGCGAACAGGAACCCGAGGGCAAAACGTTGCTGGCTGTCGTCGTCGGAACTGCTGAAGGTCATGGAAAGAACTCCGTAAAGTAAATAATGGGGGCTGAAGACAACCCGCGATTGTAGAGTCATGACGCCGCTTCCCGCCCCCTTGCGCGACCCCGCTCCCCTGCTCCAGCGCACGCTGGACGAATGGGGCGGCCAGGACGATCTTTGGATCTTCGGCTACGGCTCGCTGATCTGGCGCCCTGATTTCGACTTTGCCGAACAGCGCCCTGCCCGCGTGCACGGCTGGCATCGCGCGCTCAAGATGTGGAGCCGCATCAACCGCGGCACCCCCGAGCGGCCCGGGCTGGTGTTCGGCATGCTGTCGGGCGGCAGTTGCCGCGGCATGGTGTTCCGCGTGGACCGCGAACATGCCCGGCAGACCATGGTTAACCTCTGGCAGCGTGAAATGGCCCTGGCCGTCTACGACCCACGCTGGCTGCCCTGCCAGACGCCGCAGGGCACCGTGCGCGCCCTCGCCTTCACCCTGTCGCGCCGCAGCCCGAGCCATGCCGGCGTGCTGCCCGATGACGAATACCGCCGCATCTTCGAGCAGGCCACCGGCATCTACGGCACCACGCGGGACTACGCCCAGGCCACCTACGACGAACTGCGCCGCCTGGGCATCCACGACCGGGCGCTGGGCAAGCTGCTGTCGCTGGCGTCGGACAAGCGCTGATGCACACCGGCCCGCGGATGGCGTACAGCCGGGGCACAATCGCCCGATGAGCAGCCTTTCCTCCTCCATCGCCGACCTGCGCAAGAGCTACGAGCGCGCAGAACTCAGCGAAGACGCCTCGCACGCAACCCCCCTGGCCCAGTTCGACCAATGGCTGCAGCAGGCCCTGGCCGCGCAGGTGCCCGAGCCCAATGCCATGACGCTCGCCACCGTGGGCGCCGACCTGCGGCCCAGCACCCGCATCGTGCTGGTCAAAGGCTACGACGAGCGTGGCATCGTCTGGTTCACCAATTACGAAAGCCGCAAGGGCCGCCAACTAGCCGGCAACCCATTCGCCGCACTGCAGTTTCACTGGGTCGAGCTCGAGCGCGTGGTGCGCATCGAAGGCACGGTGGAAAAAGTAGACGACGCCGAGAGCGACGCCTACTTTCAAAGCCGCCCGCTCGACTCGCGCATCGGCGCGTGGGCCAGTCCCCAGAGCCAGGTCATTCCCGGGCGCAGCGTGCTGGTGGCCAACGCCGCCAAATACGGCGCGCAGTTCCTTTTGAAGCCGCCACGCCCGCCGCATTGGGGGGGCTACCGCTTGAAGCCCGAGCAATGGGAGTTCTGGCAAGGCCGCAAGAGCCGCCTGCACGACCGCCTTCGCTACCGGGCCGATGGCGACCAGTGGGTGCGAGAACGCCTCGCGCCCTGATTTCTGTCGCAGCGCTTCAGTGAAAGAACCGCTGCGCCAGCATCAACATCAGCGGCACCGTCACCAGTGCCAGCGCGGTGGAGACGGCAATGCTGGCCGTCACCTCGTCCTGCATCGCGCCATACCGCTGCGTGAACAGGAACACGTTGGCGCCCACCGGTAGCGATGCCGCCAGGAACATCACCGCCGTCGAGGTTCCGTTCAGTCCGAAAGCCCATGCCAGCGCCAGCAGCAACAGCGGATGGGCCACGTTCTTCACCACCGAAATGCGCAATGCGTCACGCGCGTGGCTGCCGACCTTGCTGAAGGCCAGCGTCACGCCCACCAGCAGCAGCGCCATGGGGCCGAGTGCCATGCCCAGCAGTTGCAGCGGTTTGTCCACCACCTCGGGCAGATGAAGGCCCGTCTGCGCAAACAAGAGCCCGGCCAGGATGGGCAGCGGCACCGGGTGCAGGATGCCGTTGCGCACCGCCTGCAGCACCGTGTGCAGCATGGGCCGTGGTGGGCTGCGGCCATCGCGCTGGCTTTCGTGCGCCTGCGCCAGTTCGAACACCACGGTGGCCGCCGTGAGCAAGATGAGCGCATGCAGCGAGATCAGGGTGAACAGCGTCACCAGCCCTTCCTGGCCATAGACCAGGCCCACCAGCGGCACGCCGATCATGATCGTATTGCTGAACATGCTGGCCAGCCCGAACGCTGCCGACCGGGTGGAAAAACCCATGACCGCCAGCGACACCACGAACACCAACCCGGCCGCCAGAAAGTACAGGCCCACCGGCTCGAAGTTCAGGTCCTGCACGCGCGACGTGCCCATGGTGCGAAACAGCAGCGCGGGCGTGAGCACGAGAAAAACCAGGTTCGACAAATCCTTGACCGCCGACGCCCGCACCCAGCCCAGCCGCCCGGCGAGAAAGCCGATGGCGATGAACAGGATCACCGGGATCATGGAAGCGAAGACGGGGGAATTCACGGCGGCGGTCCTGCAGCAAAAAAAGGAAAAACGCGTGCACGCGCGGCCAAGGTTTGGCAGGCGGGCAAAGCCTTGGATTATCGTGCCGCGCTTTTCCGATCAATCGCTTGCCGTGCTCGCGGTTGAACCGTCAACAGGAGTGGACCGCAACTGTCGTCGATCGACGGACTAACCTGTTGCGCACAGTGCGGTACGACACTGCAGTAAACGCACCCCTGAACTTGAGCAGGTTGTACTGCCCATCCAAGGAGCGAGCGCACAGCTGGGCTACGATGCTGAGCGCCCGCCATCGGCCACAAGCGGACATTGATTTGATGAAATTCCTGCAACGTTTCCTGCCTGGAAAGGACGAACCTCTTCGGGGAGTTCAAGAGCCTCTACTGTCCTTCGACGAAGCCAAATACTGGCGTGTCTACACGCTGACGGAAGAATTGAACGCGGACCCGAGGCAATTGGAACTTGCTCAAGCGCTTACGTTAAATCCGAAAAAACCTCGCATGGGCCTCAAAGGCACGTTTGGCCTTTTTGGCTCGCCGCAATGGTGGGACAGCATCAATCGCAGGAAGATGCCTCTCCGTTTTATACATGGCACCATCGCAAGCCTTTCGGAAGCGGGACAGGACAATAAGACGGAAATCAACAATACGATGATCCTCGAACTACCGGACGGCACCAAAGAGCCTGTCGGCATCTATGTCAACAACAATAAGCAGGCAAAGTTGTTCCAACTCGGCAGCACTGTCCTGATGGTTGAGGCCCTCGACGAATACAAAAGATCAAGCCCTGACTTTCCAGACTCTGGAATAACACTTGAGGTCGCAGTAAGCAGGCCAGGAGCGGTCTCTTAGAGACACGTCCGTTTAGGGCCCAAAGCCGTCGTTATCGATCCGCGCATCACACTTTCTTCTTTTCCAAACGCGCCAGCGCCGCCTCATACGCTTGCAGCACATCCGATCGGTCTTCGGCGGCGGCATCGAACCGGCTGGTCAGCACAGCGGCGTCGGCCTTGCTGCCCAGTTGGCCGATGGCCTTGAAGATCCTTTTCATGAAGACGGCGTCGCCACCGACGATGTGCCGCTCCAGGCGCAGCAGTTCCATGATGGGCTCCACCAGCTGCGGCGCCTTGGTCTTGCCCACCACTTCGAGCAGGCATTTGTAGTTGCCAAGGTGCGCGTTCGAGAACTGGTCACGGTCATTGAAGAAGGCGAGGAAGAGGTCCGTGTACGCCGGGCTGGCCACCTTGAGCAGCACGTTCATGATGGTGGCGTGGTCGCTCTTGAGCTTGCCGGCCAGGAACTCTTGCCGGTAGGGGTGCCATGCCAGCGCCGTGTGAAAGCACTCGGTCATGGGCGCGATGGTGCGTTCGCCAAAGCTGCTGAGCACCTCTACCAGCACCGCCCACTCCTCGGTGTAGTGCGGGCGCAGGCCGTTGGCCACCAGGGCGTGGAAGGCGCCCTCGGTCGGATGGGCCAGCACGCCGCGCAGCGCCTCCTCGTCGTAGTGCCCGCCCACAAAGCTGGAGAAGCCGCGGGCCAGCAGGTCCAGGTCGGTGATGGCGTAGACCTCAGGCCAGTTCTTGGCCTGCATCAGGGCGGCCAGGCGCCATGCTTCCATGTTCTCGGGCTGGTGTTCCTGGGGCTGCGGGGGCAAGTCCAGCTTCAGGGCAAGCCGCTCCTCGAGCTGCGGCGCGCTGGCGTGAAAGTCCACAAACTTGCGGCCCGCCAGGGGGGCAAGGCTGCTGATGGGGTTGTACGCCACGTTCAGCTTCACGATCTGAGGGCATGCCGCCAACGGTGACAGGTCGCTGATCTCGTTGAAGCTCAGGTCCAGTTCCGTCACCTGGGTGCACGCGACCAGGGGGGACAGGTCGCCGAGTTGGTTGCCCGAAAGGTCCAGCTTGACCATGCCGGGGTAGCTGCGCGCATACCCATCGACAAAGCCCAGGTCCGTGATACCGCTGCTCGACAGCTGCAGGGACTGGAGCTGCGGCAGGTCCAGCCCCGAGGGAAACATCGCCTTCTTGTTGTTGCGCAGAGTCAGGTCGCTCAGCGTCTGAAAGCCATTGAGCGCCTCGAAGTCCGAGAACCGGCAGTTGTCGATGCTCAGCGTTGTCAAGCGGGGCAGCGCGCGCAGCGCGGCAAGGTTCGTGAACTTCACCCTCTCCAGCCGCAGGGTGGTCAGGCTGCTGATGTGGGCGATGCGCGCCAGGTCCAAGGGCTCGGCCATCTTGCTGCTGCGCAGGCACAGCGCTTGCACATCATCGCAGCCGGAAATGGCGTCCAGGTCTTCGCTGGTGAAGCGCTCCAGGTTCAGCTCCCTGGTGTGGTTGAGCACCTGGATGGGGGAAAACGAACTGTTCGTCCATTTGGATTTTTTGGTTGCCATGGCGTTGGACTGAGAGGGTTGTTTCAGGTGGGCGCTGTGGCTTGGGATGATCGCCCTCAGTGCGCTGCGCGTGGATCATAGAGGGCACTTTCGCAGGCTTGCTGGACAGTGTGTCCAGTTGGCGCCTTCACCGCCGAGGCTGATCCTCGAACTTGGGCGGCGCCGAAGGTGAGTGGGACGTGGAGCGTGAGCAAGACCGCCTGTATGGCCGATAGCGTCCATCGCAAAAGCTCCTGGAGTCGAGCATTAAATACGCAATGCGTATTTCTAAAAAACGCAAAGCGTACACTTCCAGCATGAATCAGCAGCAAGACCTTCTGCGGGACGCCATGCGCCGCCTCAACCTCACGCGGGATGCGTTCTCGGATCGGCTTGGAGTTCGCCGCCGCGCCTTGGACACCTGGCTGTTGCCATCCAACTCCAAAGAAGCACGCGCCATGCCGGAGATGGCGGCCCGGTTCGTCTCCGAGATTCTTCGAAGCACAGCAACGGGCAATTCGCCAGGCAGCGAACGAGCAGACCCGGCCCCGCTCGTCAAGCGGATCGGGGCCGAAGGCAAACCGCAGTTGCTGTCGGTCTCGCAGTTCGATCGTGGGAGCCTCGAAGAGCTGTTTCAGGTGGCCGATGTGATGCAGCCGATTGCGCGTCGGCAGAAGGTCACGCGGGTTCTGGAAGGGGCCGTTCTCGGCAGCCTGTTTTTCGAGGCCAGCACGCGCACGCGCGTGAGCTTCGGCGCGGCCTTTTGCCGGCTTGGCGGCACCGTGTGCGACACGACCGGGTTCACCTTTTCTTCGATGGCCAAGGGCGAGTCCATCTACGACACCAGCCGCGTGATGAGCGGCTACGTGGATGCATTGGTGGTGCGCCATCCCGCGCAGGGCTCGGTGGCCGAGTTCGCGCGGGCGACCAACATTCCCGTCATCAACGCGGGCGACGGGCCGGGGGAGCACCCCAGCCAGGCCATCCTCGATCTCTACACGATCCAGCGTGAGTTTTCGCGCATCGGCAAGCTGATCGACGGTACGCACGTCGCCCTGGTGGGCGATCTCAAATATGGCCGCACGGTGCATTCGCTGATCCGGCTGCTGTCGCTGTACCGGGGCCTGAAGTTCACGCTGATCGCCCCGCGTTCGCTGGAGATGCCGGCCTACCTGGTGGAACTGGTGGCGAACCAGGGCCACGTGATCGAGCAGACGTCGTCGCTGCAAGACGGCCTGCGCGGGGCCGATGTGGTGTACGCCACGCGCGTCCAGAAAGAGCGGTTTGCCGATGGCGAGGCGATCGAGGGGTACGCACCCGACTTCCAGGTGTGCAAGGCGCTGGTGGACCGGGTGTGCAAACCGGACACCATCCTGATGCACCCTTTGCCGCGCGACGAACGGCCGAGCGCGAACGATTTGAGCGTGGACCTGAACCATGACCCCCGGCTTGCGATCTTCAGGCAGACCGACAACGGAATCCCCATCCGCATGGCGCTTTTCGCGGTGCTGATGGGGGTGGAGAAACAGGTGGCGCGTTCGATGCGCGACGCAAGCTGGGTGTCGCCAGCGCACGTCGGGCCGGACGATGCGGACTTCGACGGGCTGGACTGAAGCCGGCGACGCATTGCCAGCGCTCACGGTGAGGCCGTGAGCCCATGAGCGGATAAAAATGTCAGCCGGCGCACCGCAGGCGCCTATGCGCCTATGGGCCTGCGGTGCTGCGACAACCTGTGCGGTTGTTGGCCTCAGAACGTCGCCTTCACCCCCACTTTCAAGCTGCGGCCCGGCAGCGGTGACTTCGGGAATGCCGTCGTGGTCAGGATCGACGTGGCGCTGTAGGCCAGCTTGTCGGTGATGTTGTCCAGGCGCGCATACCACAGCAGATTGCTGCGCGTGGCACCGAACTGCACCTGCTGGTGGTAGGCCAGCGAGGCGTTCCACAGCGTGTACGCGCCGGTGGCACGGGTGCCGTCGCTGGGCACGCGGTCTTGCGCGGCCAGATGGTCGAAGCCCACGCCGGCACGCCACGGTCCGCTGGCCCAGGCCAGGGTGCTGCCCACGCGCATCGGCGCGATGCGCGGCAGCGGCTCGCCCGTGTCTTCGTTGGTGGCACGCACGATGTCGCCACGCAGTTGCAGATCAAGCGTGGAAGCGGTGTCGCCGAACAGCGTGGCGCTGGCCAGGCCGCTCTCGCCTACCAGGCGCACGCTGCCGCTGGCCTCCAGGCCGTAGAACTTCGCGCGCACGCCCTCGTAGCGGTACTCGGGCAGCGCGTCGGTGGTGCCGGCGGGCACGCGCTCGCCGTCTTCCGTCAGGCTGGCGCCGGTGGGCGTGAGGCCGATGTAGTTGGAAAACCGGCTGTAGAACGCGGTGACGGCGAAACGGTCGGGGCCGCTCTTCCACGCGGCGCCCACGTCGATGCTGGTCGCTTTTTCCAGGCCCAGGCGGCTGTCGCCCGTTTCCCAGGCGCCGGTGGCGATGTGCGGGCCGTTGGCGAACAGTTCGTAGTCCTTGGGAGCGCGCTGGGTGTACGACAGGTTGGAGGTGAGTTGCCAATCGGGCGCCAGGTTGACCAGCGCACCCACCGCCGCGCTGTGCGGGTGGAAGGTGTGCTTGCCGGTCTCGAAGCGGTCCGTGTCGGCGCTGCCGAACGACTCCACGCTCACCTGCTCGGTGCGGGCGCCGAAGGTCAGCTTGCCCCACCCGGTGGCCAGTTCTTCATGCGCGAACAACGCGGTGGAGCGGCTGCGGCTGTAGGGCGCGAAGGCCTCTTCGCCCACGGCCGAGAAGCGCGACGATTCGGCCTGCAGGCCGATCACGCCCTGCAGCGCGCCGAGCGGCGCGTGTTTGGCCTCGAGCCGCAGGTCGTTGCCACGGTTGCGGAAGGTGGTTCCGGCTTCGCCGCCTTCGTATTCGGTGTGCACGTAGTCGGTGTGGCTGGCCTGCATCTTGATGCTTTGCAGCGGCCCGGCGTCGATGCGCCATTCGCCGTCCAGCGCATAGCGGTTGGAGCGCATGCCGATCGTCACGTCGTCCTCGGCCACGGTGCCGTAGTCGTTTCGGTAGGTGCTGGCCGAGGCACCCAGGTAGCCACGGTCGAAGAACAGCGTGCCGCCCACGGCGCCGCCGCGCGTGTGGCTGGCGGAGTTGCAGATGCGGCGCGCCAGGCCCGGCGAGCCGGGCTTTTCGCAGGCCAGGTCGGCCGGGGCACGCACGTCGTCGGTGTCGCGGTCGAACACGTCGGCATGCAGGGCGTAGCGGTCGTTGCCGCCTTCGATCATGGCGCCGCCGGAGCGCTCGCCGTTGCCGGTGGCGGCAGCCGCTTCGGCCTTGCCCGTCACGCCGTTGATGGGCTCGCGCGGAATGCGGTTGTCGAGCACGTTCACCACGCCGCCCACGGCGCTGCCGCCGTACAGCAGCGCTGCAGGGCCGCGCAGCACTTCGATGCGCTCGGTGACCAGCGCTTCAGTGGGCACGGCGTGGTCGAAGCTCAGCGCCGAGGCGTCCAGCGTGGCGCCGCTGTTTTGCAGGATGCGGATGCGGTCGCCGTCCAGCCCTCGGATGATGGGGCGGCTCGCGTTGGGGCCGAAATACGTGCTGCTCACGCCCGGCAGGCCGTCCAGCGTTTCGCCGAGCGTGGACTGGGTGCGCAGCGTGAGCGCATCGCCCGACAGTTGCGCCGCGGGCGCGACGACATTGGCAGCGCCCAGCGGGTTACCGGTGACGGTCACTTCCGGCAGGCGCGCGGCCGGCGCTGAACCTGTGGGTTCGGTCGCAGCAGATGCTGGGGCGGTGGTGATGGCGGCGGCCGACTGGGCGTGCACGGCCGGCACCAGGCCGGGGCCACCCAGCGCAAGAAGAGCGGCCCAGGCCAGGGGACGCAACGTGGCGCGGCGCGGAGCGGCGGTGCGGGGTGTGCGCGCGGTGGAAGTGTGGGAGTTCATGGACGAAGGCTTCACGAAAAAAAGGGGGAACGGCTGCGTGCACGCGCGGCCCATCCGCGCCGGCCCGGCAACACCCAGGCAGGCGGGACGGCCTAGGCGCAATGCAGGCAGTCAGTCAGTCAATCAGGCAAAAAAGTGCCACCAGCGCATATTCACCTAGGGCGGGTAGCTATCAAATCAGGAGTAACCGCTCTGCGGCCTGGGGCCGCAGAGGGGGCGCGCGTCAGCCCTGTGCAGGGGGAGCGCGGGCGAGAAAGGCCGACCGCTGGCGCGTGCCGGCGTGCGACGCGTGTTCCGGCAGCGGTGCCTGCGCGGCGCCGTGCACCGTCGGCAGCACCAGGGCTGCCAGCAGCGCGCCACCGAGCAGGAGCTGGTCCAGCAACTGGCAGTCGGCGCCGTGGTGGCCGGCGAACAGCGCATGGAGCGCGTCGCCGCCCTGCCCCGCCGCGCGGGCCTGAAGGGCCACGGAAGCATTGGCGTCGCGATCGAAGTGCGAGGCGCCAGGCGCAGCGAGGTGCGCCACGGCCGATGGCCCGCCCCCCAGACCATGCACCACCTGATGCATGCGGCCGAGCAATGGCGCGAGCAGCAGCGCAAGCGCCAGCCACCAGACGGCGATGCGCTGGCGGTGCGGCAATGGCTGAGGGCGCACGGGGTTCATGGTGGAGATTCGGGCGGCGACTTTGTTCAGCGAAGCGCTCGCGTCACTGGACGGGCTTGGCCTCGACCATGCGATAGAACAGGCCGTATTCGTCGTTGCGCAGCGTCTCGAACCGGCCCTCGACCACCACGGGTTCAAGCGAATACGTCACCGGCGAAGACGCCTTCACCTCGACCATGCTCTCCGGACCGCCGGGGATGCAGAACGCGCAGGTGAGCGGCACCGAGGTGAGCAGAAAGTGCCGCTGCTGCGGCTTGGCGGTCATGGGCACCATGAAACCCTGCACGCGCTGCACCGTCTGGTCCAGCGCTTTCTGCTCGGCGTTGAAAAGGGGTTCGATGCGGGTCTTGAGCGTCTTCTTCTGCAGATTGCTCAGCGTGGACCAGGGCACGACGTCGGTGCGGGTGGGCAGCGGCTTGATCGGACTTTGCGGGCTGTGGTAACCCGCCCCGCTGCCCTGCGGCAGTCCGCCCCCGCCGAGCGGCGACGACAGCGCGGCGCCCGCGCCCTGCGCGTCCTGGGCCCCCTGCGGTGCCTGGGCTCCGGCCACGCCGCAAGCCAGCAGGCCGGCGAATGCGAGGATCGAAAGGGGTTTCATGCGGAAGACCTCAAGGAAAAATCTGCGAGCGGATGGGGCGCAGGGACTGGAAGATACCAGCCGCCGCCGGGCGGCGCCATCGGAAGACTTTGCACAACTGGATGATTCGACCAATGCGCGGGTTCAGGCCGATGCGCCATCCGCCGCGCATAGGGCCGGCAGCGATCAGTGCTGATGCTTCATGCCGCAGTACTTGCCGATGGCCAGGCCCTTGCAGGCGGCCTGGAGTTCTTTCTCGCACGTGTCGTGCCCCTTGCCGGATTCGAGGCACTTGGCGGCGGCCTCGTGCGCCGCGGCCATGGCGCGGTGGCGTTCGATGTCGGCCTTGGTGTCTTCATCGGAGTGCTTTTGTGCCTGGGCGGCCGCAGCCATCAGCAGGAAGAGCGGTGCCAGCGCCAGCGCGCGGAACTTCGGGGTCTTGAACATGGGAAAGGTCCTTTCGGGGAGGGTGGAGACAACAATAAACTCGGGTTACGCGGTGTTCATGGGCGGGCCAGCAGGTCGGCCACATCCACGCGGTAGGCCTGCACGGCCGGCAGCAGCGCGGCCACGAACGCCACGGCCACCGCAAGGCCGGGCACGGCCCATTCCTCGGGCAGCCAGAGCGCGCCGGTCACCGGCATGGCGTTCTGCGCCTGCAGTATCCAGCCGACCACGGCGGCCAGCGCATGGCCGCCCGCAAGGCCCAGCGCCGAGGCCAGCAGCGCCAGCCACAGCGCTTCGGCGAGCAACAAGCCGCCCACCCGTACGGGCGAGGCGCCCAGCATGCGCAGCATGGCCAGGTCCGCCCGGCGCTCGCGCACGGCGTTCCACAGCGCGATGAACACGCTCAACGCCGCCACGCCCAGCAGCACCGCGCCGAAGGCCTTCAACACGTCGGCGCCCACGCCCAGCAGGCGCAGCAGCCGCGTCACTTCAACCGCGGGCGCGGCGGCTTGCATCGGCGTGTTGGCGTTGATGTAGCGCGGCAGCGTCACCGCTGCGAGCGGGCTGCGGTAGCGCACGAGCGCCAGCGTCACCTCGCGCTCCTGGCGCAGCGCTTCCAGATCGTCGGCGTCGTCGGCCTGGGCCGTTTCGTGCACCGTCCACACCGATTCGGTGGCGGTCAGCACCAGGCGGTCGAGCACGCAGCCGCAGGCGGCCAGCACGCCCGCCACGGTGTAAGGATGGTCGCCATGCGCATGCCCGCCGCCCGCCAGTCCGTGGCTGCCGACGAAGCGCCGGCCCAGCAGCGCATCGCCCTGCCCCGGCGGCGCATCTTGCGCGGCGCTCGCCATGGCGCGTGCGACCGTGGCGCCGAGCACGGCCTCCATGGGCTGCTGCCACAGCCGCCCCTGCGCGAGCGCGGCGCCGTAGTGCGCGGGGTACTGCGGCGTAGTGCCCACGATGCGGTAGCCCGAAAAGCTGTCGCCCAGGCTCAGCGGAATGGCTTCGGCCACCAGCGGTTGCCTGGCCAGCGCCTCGAAGTCGGCCAGGGCGATGTTGCCAGGCGGCACGTCGATGTGGAAAACGCCCGCCAGGATCAACTGCAGCGGGCTGCCCTTGGCGCCCACCACCAGGTCGATGCCCTGCACGTCGCGTTCGAACGCGTCGTCGATCTGGCGGCTGACCAGCAGCACCAGCGTGACGGCGGCCAGCCCGAGCGACAGCAGCAGCAGGTTCAACGCCGCCGGCAATGGCCGCGACCAAAGGTAGCGCCACGAGAGTCGCAAACCGTTTGCTATATTTTTCATAGCGCACTGCCGGCGTCTTGATTGCGCTGGAGGCCGATTTCATTCAAATCGAGCCGCTGCGTGCCCGGCTGTGCTGCCAGGGCTTGCGCCGCGCGGCGGTCGTGCGTGGCCACCACCAGGCTGGCACCGCAGTCGGCGGCACAGGCCATGAGCAGCGCCAGCGCATCGGCGGCGGCTTCGTCGTCCAGGTTGGCGGTGGGCTCGTCCGCCAGCAGCACAGTGGGCGACAGCAGCACCGCGCGCGCCAGCGCCACCCGCTGCGCCTGCCCGCCTGAAAGCTGGTGCGGCCGCCGCGCCGCCAGTCCGGCCACGCCCAGCCGGTCGAGCGCGGTGTGGATGGCGCCGGCATCGCGCGGCAACCCGGCCGCGAAATACGGCAGCGCGAGGTTTTCGGCGACGGTGAGCGCAGCGCTCAGGTGCAAGGTCTGCGGCACGAAGCCGACGTGCCGGGCGCGCCAGGCATCGCGGGCCGCGCCGGTCAGTTCACCCAGTGGCTGGCCCGCCACCTGGGCCGTGCCGCTGGTGGCGCTGCGCAGCCCGGCCACCAGCGCCAGCCAGGTCGATTTGCCCGTGCCGGACCGGCCCTGCAGCAACAGGCGCCCGCCCTGCGGCAGATCCACATCCGGAAACTGCAGCGCCGCAAAGCCAGCGTGCGCAAACGCCAGCGCCTGCGTTCGAATCACTCGGCGCCCTCGGGGTGTGCGCAGCTGGCGCAGCGGCCGCGCACGGCAATGTCCACGGCCGACGGCTCATGGCCCGCCGACGCCAGCGCCTTGAGCATCTGGCGCGCCGCGGCCTGCAACGGCGCGGTGCCTTCGGACACTGGAAACTGCCGGTGGCAATCGTTGCACTCGAAATGCGGCGCGGCCGGCTCGCTCCTGGTTTGGCTCACGAGCGTGTAGCGAGCCACGCGCTGGGCGTCGATCTGGCGCCGCATCAGGCCGGCGCTGGCCAGCCGATCGAGCAGTCGATAGACTGTGACACGGTTGACCACCACGCCCCGCCGCGCCAGAGCGGCTTCGACTTCGGCACCGGACACGGCGACCGAAGGCTGCGACGACATCAACGCCAGGAGCGCGCGTGTCGCACGGGTCGAGCGCAGGCCAGGCGGCAATGCGCGGGGAGCGGAGGAATCGGAATGGGGTGTGCGGGGCATGGGCAAGGCGGCCTGCCATGCGCCGAGGTGGCGCAGGGCATCGGCGCTGGTTAACGCAAACGGGTTGCATTATGCCTGCCTTGTGCAGAGTGCTGAACGCCCATCGGTGCCATGAAGGGGCGCACTGATCTGGCCTGCCTTTTATGGCGTCTGCTTTCCCCGCAGGCGGTTCATCTCCCGGCGTAGCCGCACGTTATCCATGCTGAGGGCGGTCCAGGAAATGCCGAACAACACGTAAAACACGGCCTCGCCAAAATAGGCGAAGGCCAGTCCAGATGCTGCGGCGCAAACCAATGCCGTGATGAGCAAGTAAGCACCATTCTTGAAAGAGGAACGAGCCATCGTCATCACCTCCGCTGAGCTTGTTGTTGGTCGGCGGAAGTCTAGTCAAAATTCGTGCGAATTGCTTAACAATTACGTGACTATTTTCGGGGCAAATTGCGTTCAGCGTGTCGGTAGCAGCCGCCCACGGCTGCTTGGTCAGTCCGGCTTCAGGAACCGCGTGAACGTCTTGCGAAACTTGTCCACCTTCGGGCCCACGACGAAGGCGCAATAGCCCTGGCCCGGGTGATTGAGGAAATAGTCCTGGTGGTAGTCCTCGGCCGGCCAGTAGCCCTTGAGCGGGACAACCTCGGTCACGATGGGTGCGCCGAAGAGCTTGTCCTGCGACATCTGCCGGACCATCGCCTCGGCTTCTGCGTGGTGCTCGGGGTTTTCGGTGTAGATGCCGCTGCGGTATTGCGTGCCTACGTCGTTGCCCTGGCGGTTCAAGGTGGTGGGGTCATGCGTGGCGAAGAAGATCTCCAGCAGGTCGCGCAGGCTGACCACGGAGGGGTCGAAGGTGAGCCGCACCACTTCGGCGTGGCCGGTGGTCCCGGTGCAGACGTCTTCGTACGTGGGGTCGGGGTTGCGGCCGTTGGCGTAGCCGCTTTCCACATCGGTCACGCCGCGAACGCGGTCGAACACGGCCTCGGTGCACCAGAAGCAGCCGCCGCCCAGGGTGATGGTTTGCAGGGTCATGGGAAGGTCTTACAGGTTGGAAGTGGCAATCGAACCATTATGGAAGTCCTGCCGCGTTGACGCTCCTCTGCGGGATTGCTACATTACTAACCAGTCAGTCATTAATTATGAATTCGCTCCCCTCCCCCGCCCCCCATCCGTCCCATGAGGCCTCCAAGCGCGAGCGCCGCAAAGAGGCACGGCCGGGCGAGCTGCTGGACGCGGCACTCGAGCTGTTCGTCGAAAAAGGGTACGCCGCCACCAAGGTGGACGAGGTCGCAGCGCGTGCCGGCGTGTCCAAGGGAACGCTGTTCCTGTATTTCCCCAGCAAGGAAGACCTGTTCAAAGAGGTCGTGCGGCAAAACATCGGCCGGCATTTCCCCGAGTGGGATCTGGAGATCGACCAGTACCCGCACGGCACCGGCGAGCTTCTGCGCTATGCCTACCAACTGTGGTGGGAACGCATCGGCGCCACGCCGGCGTCGGGCATCACCAAGCTGATGCTGGGCGAGTCGAACAATTTTCCGGACATCGTGGAGTTCTACCGCACCGAGGTGGTCGATCCCGGGCAAAAGCTCATCCGCCGCATCCTGCAGCGCGGCGTGGACCGGGGCGAATTCCGGGTGACAGACATGGACTGCGCCATTCACATCGTGCTGGCGCCGCTCATCTTCATGACCATGTGGCGCCATTCGTCGGCGTGCATGCCCGACCTGGAGCGCATCACGCCCGAGCGCTTCATCGTGGCGCAGGTGGACAACATCCTTTGCGGACTGTGCGTCCAGGGCGCGCCGGCCCCGGCGCCTGCTCTGCCCGGGACCCCTAAAATCGAGGGTTGACCCGATCCACGATCCCGCCCGGAGTAATCCCATGAACATGCCCCTGAATACGTCCGCCAACATCAGCGATCCCATCCTGCAAGCCCGCTACAACATGATCGAGCAGCAGATCCGCCCCTGGAACGTGCTCGACACCGACGTGCTGGACCTGCTGGCCGTCGTGCGCCGTGAAGACTTCGTGCCGCCCGCCTACCGCGGCATGGCGTTCATGGACATGGAAATCCCCCTCAACGCCTCCAACGAGCAGGCCCAGCGCCTGGGCCAGTGCATGCTGGCTCCCCGCGTAGAAGCCCGCATGCTGCAGGACCTGCAGGTCAAGCCGACCGACCGGGTGCTGGAGATCGGCGCCGGCTCGGGCTACATGGCCGCGCTGCTGGCCCACCGCGCCGAGCATGTGCTCACGCTGGAACTGGTGCCCGACCTGGTCGAGTTCGCCCGTGAAAATCTGCGCAGCGCCGGCATTCAGAACGCCGAAGTGCGCCAGGCCGACGGTGCCGAAGGCGCCGCGGCCGACGGCCCGTTCGACGTCATCGTGCTCAGCGGCTCGGTGAACGATGTGCCGCAGGCCCTGCTGTCCCAATTGCGCGAAGGCGGCCGCCTCGCAGCCATCGTCGGCGGCGAACCCATGATGCGCGCCACCTTCATCCGCCGCGCCGGCGACCGCTTCGAGACCACCAAGCCGTGGGACACCATCGCCCCGCGCCTGCAGCATTTCCCGGAGCCTTCGCGCTTCACGTTCTGATCCTTTCTTTCCGTCTTTCTCAGGAATCCGCATGATCGACCACGTCCGCCCCGCCCAGCTCACCGAGTGGCTCGCCGCCACCTCCGTCGGTGCCCGCCCGCTGGTGCTGGACGTGCGCGAGCCGTGGGAGCTGCAGACCGCGAGCGTCAAGGCCGAGGACGGGTTCGACGTGGCCACCATCCCGATGGGCGAACTGCCCTCGCGCCTGGCCGAACTGGACCGCGACCGCCCCATCGCCTGCCTGTGCCACCACGGCATGCGCAGCCTGCGCGTGGCCACCTACCTCGATCAGCAAGGCTTCGACCGCGTGGCCAACATCAGCGGCGGCATCGATGCCTGGTCGCACGAGCGCGACACGGCGGTCCCCCGGTATTGATCCACTCCGGCCGAGGCCGCTGGCCCGGCAGCGCGTGGTGCCACGCCTCCTTTTTCCTGAAAGACGTTCATGACCCTGCTTCGGTGCATTCCCTTGTCCCTGGCCGTGGCTGCCGCGCTCGCCAGTTATGGCGCGCAGGCCCAGAGCCTGTCCCAATTGGTGGAGATCGCGCGCAGCTATGACGCGCCGTTCCAGTCCGCCAAGGCCCAGTACGATGCCGCCGGCAGCCGTGCCGAGCAGGCCCGGGCCGGGCTGCTGCCGAGTGCGGGCCTGTCCGCCGGTGCCAACTACGCCAACACCGATGTGAATCGACCGCCCGTGGACCTGAGCGCCCCGAGCCAGAGCGTGGGCCTGACCGCTTCGCAGCCGCTGTACCGGCCGGCCAACCGCATCACCTTCGAGCAGGGCAAGCGCGGCACCGACCTGGCGCAGGCGCAACTGGAAGGCGTGGCGCAGGACCTGATCGTGCGGGTCAGCCAGGCGTATTTCGACGTGCTGGCGGCGCGTGACACCCTCGCCTTCGTGCAGGCGCAAAAGGCGGCCGTGGCCGAGCAACTGGCCTCGGCCAAGCGCAACTTCGAAGTCGGCACCTCCACCGTGACCGACTCGCGCGAAGCGCAGGCGCGGTTCGACCTCGTCATCGCCCAGGAGATCGCTGCCGACAACGACCTGCGCGTCAAGCAACTGGCGCTCGATCAGGTCGTGGGCCGCCCCGGCGTGGCGCCACAGCCGCTGGCCCTGCCGGTCCAGCTGCCCGAAGTGGCCCCCGCCGATGTGGGCACCTGGGTGCGCTCGGCGGAAGAGCTGCAGCCGCAGGTGCGGCAGGCCGCCATCGCCCTCGATGTGGCCCGCCTGGAAACGAAGAAGGCCGAAACCGGCCACCTGCCCACCGTGGACCTGCAGGCCGGCTACAGCGTGTCGCGCAACCCCAAGGGCACGCCCACCATCCCGAACGTCAACTCGCGCACCAACAACGCCACCGTGGGCGTGCAGCTCACGCTGCCGCTTTTTGCCGGTTTCTCCGTGCAAAACCGCATTAAGGAAACGCTGTCGCTCGAAGACAAGGCCATTGCCGACCTGGACAACGCCCGCCGCACCGTGGCACAAGCCACGCGCTCGGCGTTCTACGGCGTGCAGTCCGGCCAAGGCCAGGTGCGCGCGCTGGAGGCCGCCGAGGCGTCCAGCCAGAGCGCGCTGGAGGCCAACCAGCTCGGCTACCAGGTGGGCGTGCGCATCAACATCGACGTGCTCAACTCCCAAAGCCAGCTCTACCAGACCAAGCGCGACCTGGCGCAGGCGCGCTACAACGTGCTGCTGGGCACACTCAAGCTGCGCCAGGCGGCCGGCACGCTGTCACAGGATGACCTGCTGGCGATCGATGCGCTGACGGTGCGCTGAGGGCGGCAGAGCGGCTAAGCCGCGCCGCCCAACCGCTCATAGATCGCATGGATGTCATCGCGGGGCGGCAACTCGCCGAAAAACGGGTCCTGCAGCAATGCTTCGGCACTGGCGCGCTCATCAGGATCTCGGGCAATCATCCGGTTGATGAGCTGGACGATGTTCGTTTTTTCGCCTGCAGGCAGCTCCTGCAACGCTTCCATGAACGGGAAGGTATCGACCGACGAGGCGCTGCTGAGGCCGACCAGGCCCATCGCGCGGGCGGGCGTTTTCAGGAAGTGCACGAGCAACTGGGCCACGCTGTAGACGTCGCGCTTGTGGTGGCTGGCCGATGGCCGCATTTCAAAGTAGCCCGCGGTGCCGACTTGGATGGGTTCGCCCTCCTCGCGGCCAAGGCCCATGTCGATCAGCCGGAACATCTTCTGCCGTTCGTCGTAGATGACGTTGTTGTGCGAGATGTCCTGGTGCACTACCCCCTCGTCGGCGAACCGTGAAGCACCGATGAGAACGTCGGCCACCATCTGCCGCCCGAGAGCCAGATAGTCCAGTGGTTGGATGGCGCCCTGGTCCAGCGCATGGCGAGACTGGCCGATCACCTGGAGGACCGTGGGCCCCTCGATTTTCTCCAGGAGGATTCCGAACAGGGCATCGATCTGCACCAACCCATACACGCGCATGACCTGTGCGGTGTCTCCGAGCGAAGCCGCCACCTGGTATTCCTTGTAGATCTTGGCCTTCTCCTGTTCGATCGCATCGGACAGGCTGTTCTCGCCTTCGGGCAGCGTGTGGAAAAACTTGTTGAACACCGGGTTGGTAGGGTCGGTGCACAGCATCGCCTTGAAGACGAAGTCTCGCCCGCAATCCCGGCCATCGCGCCAGAAGTTCTCGGCCAGCCGCACCGCGTACGCCGCGCCGGAGACACCCGAGCCCAGTCGTTGCATGCCTTGGGCGAAGTCGGAAGAGCTTTCCCTCGAACGGTCCAGTGCAACCACAGTGAATCCATTGCTGATTTCCGCTGCGCCCGGTTTCAACGCGGCCAGTCTTTCCGCCAGGTCCGGGCTGTTCGATTGCAGGCTGAGCCTTCGCACCAGGCGCGGGCTGATCACCACGCCCGGGCTGGTCGAACGCATGATGCTGTGCCGCCTGCGCTCGTTGCCCAGTGCCATGGGGGCATTCCACGCATCCGACGGCTTGTGCCGGGACACCGGCGTGGGCGGGTCCAAAAGCGCAGCGAGCGTCGAAGGCGGACTGGGAAACGCTTTCGCGCCCGGGCTGAAGCGCGGCGTTGGCAATGGACTGGCCCCACCTGGCAAGGAGCTTGGACTGAACGCCCTCGCCATGCGATCGGCCAGCGATGGAAGCTGCGCATTGAACCGCAGGCCCTCGCCCGCTTGCTCGCCCAGTCGGAGGCGCCGCCGCTTCAGCAGTGGCGCAGGCGGGTCGTCCGCCTCCGCTTCAGGCGTGCGGGGATTCGCCGCGGGCCCAGGTTCCGGGCTGGCAGGCGTTCGGCTCTCTTGCGCGTCCGGTCGGGGACTGGCCGAAAGCGGGTGAGAAATCATGGTGGCGGGCGGGCTCGAAAGGCCGTACGACGGGAGGATGCCCACTAGACCCCGACCGGGGCCGTTTCTCACGCGCCGACCCGAAGCGCTGAGCGAGCCGCCGAACCCGGCAGCAACCGGCAGGTACCAGCAAAGGATGACCTGCCGCCGCCAGTGCCAGCGTTCAGGGATTGACCGGCTTCACCGCGCCGTCCCAATGCTCGGCGATCTTGCCGTTCTCGATGCGGAACATGTCGAACCAGGTGGTCGTGTATTTGCGGCCAGGGTCCTTGGGCTCGGGGTATTCGCGAACGAAACTCAGGATCACCATATCGCGCTCGGCGACGATCGAAACGAGTGGCGCCTTGATGCGTTCTTCCACCGGCTGGGGCGCGGGATTTCTGCGCTGCACGAAAGCGACCATGGCGGCGCGGCCGGTCGGCACGTTCGGGTTGTGCTGCACATAGGACTCGGCCACGTATTTGTCGGCCTGCGCCACCTGCCCGGCCTCGAACACCTCGCGCCAGAAGTCGTAGACCAGCCGCTTGTTGGCGCGCAGCACCGGGTCCGCGCTGGCCAGCAGCGCTTGCTGATCGGCGGCCGGCTGGACGGGAACCTGCGCGAAGCCGACCAGGGGCAGCGCGGCGCCGAGAGCGAAGATCCAATGGGCGAGGTGTTTTTTCATGAAAGGCCGTGCGGTGCAGTGCGGTTGAAGATCGAAGGCTCGCCGTACCCCTGGCGGGACGGCGATAGAAGGCCAACTCAAGGCCCGGCTCAGAGCTGGTGCGTCACCAGCTTGAAGTCCGGATCGTCAGGGTACGCCTTCACCTCGAACCCCAGGCGCCGCATCAGCTTGAGCATGCTGGGGTTGTTGGCCAGCACCAGCCCGTCGATCTCCGACAGGCCGCGCTCGCGGGCCACGTCCATGATGCTGAGCATCAGGCGCGACCCCATGCCCCGGC
>Ga0308157_10003427_pt1 | contig 23128 bp, 20 predicted proteins | sample PhyBR1_FD_201035 | JGI IMG/M metagenome (GOLD analysis project Ga0308157, IMG submission 201035) | Phyllosphere microbial communities from UC Gill Tract Community Farm, Albany, California, United States - DLSLB.R1 | ecosystem: Host-associated > Plants > Phyllosphere > Unclassified | place: USA...
TTTAATAATGAACATAGATGTCTTAGAAGAAATCAATAAAAAAGGTTTCGCAGAAGAAGAAATTGATCCTACGCTCGATCTTTTTGCCGAGATTGAGAAATTAAAAAAGGAGAAGAATGCAATTATTCTGGCACATTACTATCAAGAACCTGATATTCAGGATATTGCTGATTATATTGGTGATAGTTTAGGTTTATCTCAGGAAGCTGCAAAAACTGATGCTGAGGTAATTGTATTTGCAGGAGTCCATTTTATGGCCGAAACTGCGAAGATTTTATCGCCCGATAAAAGGGTTTTATTGCCCGATGTAAAGGCAGGTTGCTCGTTGGCAGATAGTTGCCCACCTCACCTGTTTAAAAAATTTAAGGAAAAATATCCCGATCACCTGGTCATTACCTATGTAAACTGTACAGCTGAATTAAAAGCTTTAAGTGATATTGTATGCACCAGTACCAATGCCGTGCAGATTGTGGAGAGTTTACCTAAAGACCAGAAAATAATTTTCGGACCGGATAGAAATTTAGGTGCTTATGTAGCGAAAAAAACCGGAAGAGATCTTGTATTATGGAATGGTGCTTGTATGGTTCATGAAATTTTCTCGCAGGAAAAAATTACAAGACTAAAAGAACGCCATCCAAATGCTAAGTTTATTGCACATCCGGAATGTGAGGAAGTGATTTTAAAAATGGCTGATTATGTAGGTTCTACTACAGGTTTATTAAAATATACCATTAGCAATCCGGCAACTGAATTTATTGTAGCTACAGAAAGTGGGATTATCCACCAGATGGAAAAGGCAAATCCGGCAAAAACATTTATTCCTGCGCCACCAAATAACAGCTGTGCCTGCAACGATTGTCCGTATATGAAGAGAAATACCCTGGAAAAACTATATTTATGTATTAAAAATGGTTATCCGGAAGTTACGGTACCTGAGCATATTATTGAACAGGCACGTAAACCTATTCAAAGAATGCTGGATATTTCGGCAGAGTTGGGTTTATAAATAACATTACAAGCCTATCAGGTTTTAAAACCTGATAGGTTATCACTGAGCTATGGAAAAGAACAACATCCTTAAAAATTATGCAGGTTTATTGTGGCTTTTAGCAGGTATAACCGCCGGGAGCATTATTGGTTTAATTTTTGGGAAAAGTGTTGAAAGTATAAAACCACTGGGCGATATATTTTTAAATCTGTTGTTTACTGCTGTTATTCCATTGGTATTTTTTGCAGTTTCATCGGCCATTGCAAATATAGACCGGTCGAAAAAATTAGGGAAGCTGCTAACCATTATGGTTTTGGTTTTTTTGGCAACCATTTTAATTTCTGCCATTTTAACATTAGTAGCCAGCTGGGTTTTTCCTATTCATCAGCAACTTGGAGCAACTAATTTACCTGAAGAAACTACTAAAATTCAGTCGGTTGGCGAACAAATGACCCAGCTTTTTACAGTAGGTGAATTTTATGAAATTGGTAGCCGGAAAAATATGCTGGCGCTGATTATCTTTTCTGTTTTGGTTGGTTTTTCGACGTTATATGCCGAAGAATCTGGTGAAGGTTTTAAAAAATTTCTGGTATCTGGCAATGAAGTGATGAAAAAACTCATCATTTTGATTATGAAATTGGGGCCTGTTGGTTTAGGTGCTTATTTTGCATACCAGGTAGGGGTGTTTGGTCCGCAACTTTTTGGTACTTATGCCAAAGCGCTTGGATTATATTATGGAGTTGGTGCTTTTTACTTTATTGTATTTTTTACCTTATATGCTTTTATAGCTGGTGGATTTAAAGCCATAAAGATATTCTGGAAAAATAATATCGTACCTTCTTTAACGGCAATTGGTACTTGCAGTAGCATTGCTACCATACCGGCTAATTTAGATGGAACTACAAAAATGGGCGTTCCGGCATATATTACAAATGTGACTATTCCACTGGGCTCCACCCTGCATAAAGATGGATCGAGTATTAGTTCTATTATTAAAATTGTAGTAGTTTTTGCCATTTTTGGAAAAGATTTGGTGCATGTGGATACCATTATTCTGGCTTTAGGAATTACCGTTTTGGTAAGTATTGTGGAAGGTGGCATACCAAATGGAGGTTATATTGGTGAGCTATTGATGATTTCGGCTTACCAGTTGCCACCCGAAGCTTTACCACCTGCCATGATTATTGGTACTTTAGTTGATCCGATGGCAACTTTATTAAATGCGACCGGCGATAATGTGGCTGCCATGTTAATTGCCAGGTTTACAGAAGGCAAGAACTGGATGGAAAATAGAAAATTGTCATCCTGACAAAAAGGAATTCGCAGACGATGAAACGTTGCAGTTAGTATGAATGATGCAGCGCTGAATATAAAGTAATTTCAGCCCGGCTATAAAAAATATTGAAAGAAAGAATAAGTATATGTTTGAAAATAAAGAGCGTACAGATATTAATGAATTGGGTGAATTTGGGTTAATTAAACATTTAACCACCAATTTTAAAATCAGAAATGATTATTCGGTAAAAGGTATTGGTGATGATGCTGCAGTGCTGGATTCGAAAGGAAAGCAGACTTTGGTTTCGACTGATCTTTTATTGGAAGGTATACATTTCGACCTGGCTTATGTACCCTTAATCCATTTAGGGTACAAAGCGGTGCAGGTGAATTTGAGCGATATTTATGCCATGAATGGAAAGGCAAGCCAGATTACGGTTTCAATCGGCGTTTCAAGTAAGTTTCCTTTAGAAGCAGTTGAAGAAATTTATAAGGGAATTGAACTCGCCTGCAATAAATACAATATCGATTTAATTGGTGGGGATACTTCATCGAGCAAACAAGGCCTGGTAATTAGCATTACCAGTATTGGCTATGCAGATGCTGATAAAGTAGTTTACAGAAATGGTGCCCGGGAAAATGATTTACTCTGTGTTTCAGGTGATTTAGGTGGCGCTTATATGGGCTTACAGATTCTGGAACGTGAAAAATTGATTTACCTGGAAAATCCTCAGATCCAACCCGACCTGGAAGGTAAAGATTACATCATTGAGCGCCAGTTAAAACCTGAAGCACGGATGGATATTGTAGCACTATTGGAAGAAATGGATATTAAACCTACTTCCATGATCGATGTTTCTGATGGTTTGGCTTCGGAAATCTTACACTTGGCGACTGAAAGTGATAAGGGAATTACCATTTATGAAGAAAAAATTCCGTTGGATCCGATGACCTATGAAACTGCCCGTGAACTGGGAATCGACCCAACTGTTTGTGCTTTAAGTGGTGGCGAAGATTACGAATTGTTATTTACCATTAGCCAGGATGATTATAAAAAACTGAAACACGATGTAGATATTACTGTGATTGGGCATGTAACAGATAAAAATTCGGGTTGCAAAATGGTTTCCAAATCAAATAATGTACATGAGCTAAAAGCCCAGGGTTGGAACGCTTTTAGTAAATAAAAATGGGGCGTTGTCAATTTCAGATCTAAACCTAAAATTGACAACGCTTTTTTGCTCTCTCACTTAATACCCGATGACAAAGACTTTAACGCTGCTATTTATTTTTTTTTCGCTTTATGCCAAATCTCAAAACAATAGCGAAATTGTATCTCTAAAAATTGGGTACAGCTCTACAAACGTAATTATCAAGGAGGCTAATTCTCCAGATTTAAATCTATTTGGATATAATTTTTTTAGCAGAAATACTTTCGGAGGAGAGGGAATTGACGTTGGTTTAGCTAAATCTATTAATCCAGATTTATTTATTGAATTTGGGTTTTCCAATTTTAAGGGTGGCGATCTGAGATATAAAATTAATAGTTACGAAAGGAAATATAATCTCAAAGGTTTTCAAATTCCACTGTCCGTAAATTACCTGTTCCGGAAAGAAGAAAAAAAGTTAAGATTTAATTTAGGTGCTGGATTTCAGTATTTTAAATCGACGTTAAATGAATTTGAAAGTTATATAAATACAGATAATGTTTACGTAGAAAACCAGGCTAATGATATTGAAGTTTCAGAATTACATTTTTTAATCAGACCAGGTTTACAGTATAGATTAGTCAGGAATTTAACAGCTGCATTCATAGTTAAAATTTCATTATCTCCAAAAGGAAGATATACAGATAGTCCTACCATTTCTATTAAATATGCATTTTCAAAAAAAGATTAAATTCTTCTTAAGAAATTAAAAATAAGCGCGTTACTGAAATATCAAAAAATATAAAAAAAATCGTCTAACAGGGTTTAAATAAAAATGACTAACTTGCTGAGTTTTTAGCTAATTTTTAAAAAAAAAAAACGAAAACCGGGGGCTTCGCCCCTTTTTTGCAGAACGACTAAGCTTAATCGTTAATATCTAAATATTTGGTATCAATTTGTTTGGTTGCTTTTGCACCAAGTTTTTTTATTTTTTCTGAGGCGTTGACCAGATTGCCTGAACCTTCCGAAAGTTTATTTAAAGCTTTATCATAAGCATCCTGACTCTGCTTAACATAACGGCCAATATTTTCCATATCGGCAATAAAGCCTACAAATTTATCGTACATATTGCCACTTAAACGGGCAATTTCCATTACATTTCGGTTTTGGCGTTCCTGTTTCCACATGCTGGCAATGGTACGTAAGGTGGCCAGCAAAGTAGACGGGCTTACAATTACCACTCGCCTGTCCCAGGCAAAATTGAAGAGCTCTGCATCTTTTTGAACAGCAATACTAAATGAAGATTCGATAGGAACGAATAGTAAAACAAAATCTGGAGAGTTTATTTTGTACAGATCCTGGTAATTTTTAGCAGATAACTCCTGGATATGATTCTTAATCGAAGCGAGGTGCTGTTTTACATAGCCCTCACGCTCTTCATCTGTCTCGGCTGATACAGAACGCTCATATGCAACCAAGCTCACCTTAGCGTCGACGACAAGATGTTTATCATCCGGCAAATCGATCACCACATCCGGTTGAAAACGGCTGCCGTCAGCAGAAGTATGTGTAGCCTGGATACGATACTCCTGGTCGCGCACTAAACCCGAGCGTTCTAAAACCTTTTCTAAAATTACTTCACCCCAGTTCCCTTGCTTTTTACTATCGCCTTTTAAGGCTTTGGTTAAATTATTGGCATCTTCCTGTATTTGTTTGCTTTGGTCCATCAATAAAGAAATTACGCCCTTTAAAGTATTCCTTTCATCCGATTCGGCCTTATAAACTTTCTCAACCTTGTCTTCAAAAGCCTTGATGTTTTCTTTCAGTGGGTTTAAGATAATATCCAGATTGGTACGGTTTTGCTCAATAAATTTAGTCGATTTCTCTTCCAGTATTTTATTGGCAATTAGTTCAAAGTCTTTATTGAGTTTTTGTTGTGATTGCTCAAAACTGATCTTTTGCTCGGCCAGTTTTTCTTTTTCAGCCAGGTAAAAAGAGCGTGTACTTTCGAGTTCGCGGTTGGCATCTGCGAGGCGATCGCGCTCCAATTGTAATTCCTCAATGAGGCGTTGCTGCTCCTGTTTAAGCAAAACGGTAATGTGTTCTTTTTCAGTCAATAAGTTGGAAACGCGCTCGTCGGCTTTGGCCAAACCAATTTTTAAGGATTCATTTTCAGCCTTTAACCTGTCTAACTCTTCGATTGAAAATTGGCTAATTCCGGTTTGTGGCTTTTTAAGCAGCAAAATAACCAATACAATTAAAACAACTACTAATAATGCAACGGCAACGGTCTCCATAATGATAAAAATTTTAGTAAAACTCCAAAAAATAAGTGTATTTACCAAAATAATTCGCTTACTGGGTTAGGTGCTAATCAATGGTGGTTGAGTTTATGCCTAACAATTTCAAACGTTTAACCAAAAGCGATTGCACTAAAAGGCGAAAAATCAACGAAAAATTTTTATCATTGGTTTTCCATATTTCAATGAATGAATTAACTGTACTCATTTCCTGCCCCGATCAGGTTGGCTTGGTAACCCACATAACCAAAGTACTGGCTGCCCATCAGCTTAACATTATTGCTATGCGCGAATTTGTGGATGAAGCCAACAAAGCTTTTTTTACCCGGATTGCCTGCACTGGTTCGCTTGTAGCGACCAGAATTCTAAAAGAAAAGCTCCTTGAAAAACTTCCGGCCCAGGCAGAAGTTAATTTAATTATAAGGCAGGAGAAGCAGATAGCAGTTTTGGTAACCAAAGAATACCATTGCCTGGCCGAAATCCTGATTAAAAACCAATTTAAAACTTTGGGTGCCAATGTGAAATGTGTAATTGGCAATTACGAGGCCCTGCGCGATTTTACGGAAAAACTTGGGATCCCGTTTTTTTATGTTGATCACAATGGCAAGGATAAAAGTACTTTTGAAACAGAGATCAAAAGCATTGTAAATCAGTTTGAGGTGGATTACCTTGTACTGGCCAAATTTATGCGCATTTTATCGGCTGATTTTGTGAAAGATTATGCGGGTAGAATTGTCAATATCCATCATTCTTTTTTACCAGCCTTTATTGGTGCTAATCCCTACCGGCAGGCTTTTGAGCGGGGCGTAAAAATTATTGGTGCAACAGCTCATTTTGTAACCGATAACCTGGATGAAGGACCAATTATTACCCAGCATACCAACCATATTGACCATAATTTTGGGGTTAAAGAAATGGTGCGTGCAGGAAAGGAAATTGAAAAGAAAGTTTTGCTAGAGGCGCTTGAATTAATTTTTGAAGACCGTGTTTTTGTAAGCGGAAATAAAACAATTGTATTTAAATAGGTTTCAGGCATAATTTTAGTCAGCTACGAATCTATTTTAATGGAGACTACTAATTGTAATTTACAGATTTTGCAACAACAGGTTGGCAACATCTTCTCCTGTCTGTGAACCAATAGCTATGCCCATACCATTACAGCGAGTGGCGCAAAATATATTGGGTTTAACTTCTTCAATAAGCGGTTCGAGTGTTTGGCCAAATGCCATGATGCCGCTCCATTGATAGTCTATTTCATAATGGGTATGGGGTAAAATTAAAGTGTTTAGTAAATCCTGCAGTGCTTGCTGAATGGCTGCAGTTTCTCCGAAAGCAACTGTTTCTTCTGTTTTAAAGTCGATATTTCGCCCTCCACCCAGCAAAACCCGGTTGTTGACGTTCCGAAAATAATAATAACCCTTATCATAATGAAAAGTGCCTTTAATTTTTAAATCTTTAATGGGTTTGGTAATTAAAACCTGGCCCCTTCCCGGAACAATTTCTATTTCCGGAATTAAACTTTTAATAAATGCATTGGTCGCAACAATTGTTTTTTTACAGGAAAAGGTCCCGTTTGGGGTAATTAAGCTCAAACCGGTTGCTTCTTCCATAATTTCCTCTACTTTGCAGTTGTTAAATATGCTTATACCAAGTTGTTGTGCATAAGTTATCAGGGCAAACATCATTTTACCGGTATCGATTTGTGCTTCATATTTGTTTTCGATTAGCGTTTCAATTGGTGCGAAACCAAAAGCTGCAGCTTTTTTGGTATTGATGCTGAAAGCGTTGGTACCAACGATGCTCCCTGTTAGCTGGTTGTAATGTTCAATTTTGGCTACACATGTTGAGGCCAATAAGTGGTCACCTTTTTTAAATAATTCATAACCGCCCAAACATTGGTAATCAATGGTGTTATTACCCAGTAAATTGCGAAGTTTAAGCAAGCCTTTCCAACGTTTTTCTATAAGTGCAGCAAGACCATCCAAACCAGCCTTTTCTTCTTGTTCAATGAGTTCAGAAATACTGCCAAAGCATGCAAAACCGGCATTTTTGGTACTTGCGCCCATGGGTAAAAAACCACTTTCAAGTAAAGCTATTTTCAAGGATGGCGCAAAATTTTTAAGGTGGATAGCTGCACTTAACCCCACAATACCACTACCAATAATGATCACATCGTAATTAAAAAACGATTCTCTTTCCCAATATGAAAGTGTATTTGGCATACTATAAATGTACTGTTTTTTAACAGTGATATAATATGGGAACGCTTTTTGATATATGAGGAATGAAAAACATACATGAGAAAATGGGAGTTTATTTAATATTAATCATCCCGGTATTATTGCTGAGCATGTTTGTACAATGGCGTTTTAGAAACAAGTTTTCTAAATATGCTGAAATGCAATTAAGTTCAGGTTTATCGGGCAAGGAGGTGGCAGAGCGAATGCTGCATGATAACGGGATATACGATGTGAAGGTGATGAGTACCGAAGGACAATTAACAGATCATTACAACCCTACAGATAAGACTGTAAATTTAAGTACAGATGTTTACTATAGCCGAAGTGTTGCGGCAGCAGCGGTTGCTGCTCACGAGTGTGGTCATGCTTTACAACAAGCTAAATCGTACAATTGGTTGCAACTTAGGAGCAGTATGGTTCCTGTGGTAAGTATTTCATCTAACCTTTTACAATGGGTTCTATTGATTGGTGTGCTTTTAATCAGTTTTACCGGTAACCCGATTGTGTTGGCAATTGGTGTAGTGGGACTGGCTTTAATAACCATATTTAGTATCATAACACTTCCGGTTGAGTTCGATGCAAGTAACCGCGCTTTAGCCTGGTTAAAAAGCAATTATGGTGTAATGCAGACCCAGGAAGAAAATACACAAGCAAAAGATGCTTTATGGTGGGCAGCGATGACTTATGTTGTTGCAGCGGTTGGTGCCTTAGCTAATTTACTGTATTATGCTTCGATGCTTTTTGGACGAAGCAGGGATTAAGCAATAACCTATTAAAATACGAGGTGGCCAGGATCTAATCCTGGCTATTTTTGTTTAAAAGATATATTTAAAACCTATCGCATTGCTGTTTAACCTGATCGGAGTTTCAGATTTCGTATGACGAAAAGAAGAGCTAGGTTAAAATAAAATGCCTCAGCGGGGTTCCTATTATAAATATTTTTTACGTCAGCATGGTTTTAATACTTATTCGCATAAGGGGATGGTCAGCGATTTTAAGGGCCAGATTTCTCCACTTCGGTCGAAATGATGCCAACCTTGCAAAAATTAATTTAATTTATACGGTGCTATTAGCTGAAATTCAGGAATATCCACATCGAATTCCGAACTGTCGATATCGCGTCTCATCAGGTAGGTACCTTTCATGCTGCCCATATCGGTTTTTAAGTTACAACCTGATACGTACACATGGGTTTCGCCTGGCTGGATAATGGGTTGTAAACCAACCACGCCCTCTCCTTCTACCTCTCTGCGACTACTGTTCGAATCGAAAATAAACCATTGGCGGCGCATTAGCTGTACGGCATAATCAGAAAGATTAGATATTTCTACACGATAAGCAAACATATAATGCTCATTTGCCGGATTTGAATATTCTGGCTGGTAAACTGTTTCGACTGAAACTTTAACCCCATCTGTAATAGCTGTAACCATGATGATATGAATGTTAAAAAAAGCTTTCAAAAATCAAGCCAGTACTTTCGTAGCATCGTAATGTGCAAATTTTTCTGCCACTTCTGCTAAAATGCTGTAAATGTTATTGATATCCGGCTCTGCTACCAATCGCATGCGGTAAGGTTTAAAGTCGGGAAGCCCTTTAAAATAATTGGCATAATGGCGGCGCATCTCGAAGATTCCGGTTTTAGGACCTTTCCATTCCAGCGATTTGTCTAAATGTGTACGGCAAACGTTAATTCTTTCTTCAATGGTTGGTCCGGGAAGGTGCTCGCCGGTTTTAAAGAAATGTTTTACCTCGCGGAAAATCCAGGGATAGCCAATGGCTGCACGTCCAATCATAATGCCATCTACTTCATATTCCATGCGCCAGTTGGCTGCTTTTTCCGGATTATCTACATCACCATTGCCAAAAATGGGAATTTTGATTCTCGGGTTACGTTTAATTTCCCTGATCAGTGTCCAGTCCGCCTCGCCTTTGTATAATTGAGCTCTTGTTCTGCCGTGTATGGTTAAGGCCTGAATACCTACATCTTGCAAGCGCTCGGCCACTTCACGGACATTTTTGGTATTATCATCCCAGCCCAGGCGGGTTTTAACGGTAACAGGCAAGTGCGAAGCTTTAACTACAGCGTCTGTCATTTTTACCATTTTATCAATGTCCTGAAGAAGGCTCGACCCGGCTCCTTTGCAAACTACATTCTTTACCGGACAACCGTAATTGATATCAACTAAGTCTGGTCCGGCGGCCGAGGCAATTTCAGAAGCTTCGCGCATGTGATCGATATCGCCACCAAAAATCTGGATACCAATAGGTCTTTCATATTCGAAAATATCCAGTTTCTGCCTGCTTTTTGCTGCGTCGCGGATTAATCCTTCCGAAGATATAAATTCGGTATACATCATATCAGCCCCGTTTTGCTTACATACATAACGGAATGGCGGATCGCTTACATCCTCCATTGGGGCAAGCAATAAAGGGAACTCTCCTAAATCTATATTTCCTATCTTTACAGACATTTTCTATCTTCAACCATTAATAAAACATACAAAGGTACAAATAATGAATTTTGTAACACCTAAACACGAGGAAATCAATCCTTTCTTGCAATTACTTTTACTTTTATTTTACGCAGTTGTAGGGGCTATGGTTTTCGGCATCATTGCAGTTGTAATCTGTATCGTCATGTACGGGATGGGTTTGGTGAGTAATTTCGACCTGCTTCTATCTGGCGATATCAGGTATATTTCGGGTTTAAAGGTGATACAGATTTTAAGCTCTATTGGTACATTTATTTTACCCCCGCTTGCCCTGGCCTTAACAGAGAGGACAAAAATTACCCGGTTTTATAGCTTTAAACAACCAAAGGTTTTACTGCTTTTACTGGTTATCCTGATCATGATTGTGAGTATGCCTTTTATGGAGTGGACCGTAATCTGGAACCAAAAAATGGCTTTGCCAGGCTTTTTAAAAGGAATTGAAGCCTGGATGAAAGAAAAAGAAGAACTGGCAGCCAAAATGACCATTCAACTGATTACAGTACGGAGTAATTTCGATTTTTTAGTAAACCTGATGATGATTGCGGTATTACCAGCCATTGGTGAAGAACTGATGTTCAGAGGCGGTGTGCAGCGTTCTTTGGATCGGGCCTTCGGCAACCCACACCTGGCGATCTGGCTATCGGCCATTATTTTTAGTGCCATACATGTTCAGTTTTATGGTTTTGTACCAAGGATGTTGCTGGGAGCAGGCTTCGGCTACTTGTATTATTACAGTGGCAGTATGTGGTACGCTATTTTTGCCCATTTTTTAAATAATGCCTATGCCGTTTGTGCGGCATTTTATATGCAAAAACACCAAATACCTCTCGATAAAGCCGATGAGCCAATCGGATTTCCGTGGTATGGCTATTTAATTAGTGCAATAATTACCATAGCTTTGTTTAAATTTTTTAAAGATAGCGCAACACGTGAGCGAAAATTGGGTTAAAGTATATACCACCGGCGATGCCTTTGCTGCCGAGGTATTAAAACAGGGCTTAACAGAAGCCGGCATTCCGGCCGTAACGATGAATAAACAGCTCTCCGCTTATTATATCGGCGAAATAAATGTGCTGGTTAATAAAGTTGATTTCGATAAAGCAATCGAATATATCGTTGAAAACGAAATCGAGTAACATGTTAACATTTCCTCTTCCATTTTATCATTTTACACTTTTAGCATGAAAACCAGGGCAATAACTGCTTTCTTTTTTACCATTGTAATGCTTGGCTCTATTTTGCTCGGTAGCTATACGTTTACAGCATTTTATCTCGTTTTAAGTGTTTTATCGCTGTTTGAATTTTATAAACTGATTAAAAATTCCGGCATCAGGCCCCATAGAAATATAGGTTTAGCTGCAGGTGGGCTCATCTTCTTAATGGCTGCAGGTTTACATTATCTTAAATATGATGTTAAATATTTATTGCTTTGCATACCACTGATTTTTTCTGTTTTTATTACTGAGTTATACAAAAAAAATAAAATTCCATTTGCCAATATTTCGTACACCTTTGTTGGCTTTGTATATGTAACTATTCCTTTTTGCTTTTTTCATGCCCTTGGCTTTTTAAAAAACTGGAGCGAATATAATTTTCACTTTCCATTGGCATTTTTACTGATGTTGTGGGCAAACGATACGGGCGCCTATCTTTTTGGGGTAAAATATGGCAAGCGTAAACTGTTTGAACGTCACTCTCCTAAGAAGAGCTGGGAAGGCTTTTTTGGCGGTATGTTTACCAGCGTCTTAGTGGCTTATGGTCTGTCGTTTTTATTTAATGAGAGTCCGGTTTGGGTTTGGGCAGGTATGGCGCTGCTAATTGCCGGCTTTGGTACGCTGGGCGATCTGGTAGAATCGATGCTAAAACGCAGTTTGGATACGAAAGACAGTGGCGGTTTATTACCCGGGCATGGCGGTTTGTTAGACCGTTTTGATGGTTTGTTACTGGCCGCACCTGTTGTTTATGCCTACCTATACCTGATTTTGTATTAGAATTTTAAGACTTAGTGGCAGAGATGAGGTGATAATCACGCGTGATCATAAAGCCAGCATTACTGCTAATTTCTTCGGTTTTTAAGTGTGCTTTAAATTGGTCAAAGCCTGCTCTTTTTAACATTGTGGTTACTGTTTCCGCATCATAAAGCGTAAAACCATAGGTGGTAAATGGCAGTTTTTCCATAAAGATTTTGTCTGCAAAACATAGCACCAGTTTACCTCCGGGTTTCAATACTCGTTTAATTTCTAAAAGGTAAGTATCAGGATTTTGCCAGAAATAAATAGTATTCACCGTAAATATGCCATCAAAAGATGCAGCTGCGTACGGTAGGGTATATCCATTTGTAAGCTGGAAATTAACTTTTCCGGCCTCAATAAACGCTGCATTTATTTTTTTTGCTTCTGCAATCATGGTTTCAGAAATATCCGCACCGAAATACCGGATATCATCAGCCTGCTTAAGCAGGTTTTCGATGTGCGCACCATTGCCATGGCCTATTTCCAGCAGGATATTCCCTTTTTCTAGGTCAAGTGCAACAATAGCCGAATGGATCATCCCCGCATTGCTAGCGTTCATCATTTCTGCAGTTTTAATGCCATGCTCACCTTCGGGACAAGCCAGTTGTTTGGCAATATTTTTTAAATCTTCGCTGCTGTGCTGCTGTTCCATAAGTTTTTTTCAAAAATTAATGCCTGCTTGAACTGTTATATCATTTTGAAACAGTTTTATGGTTATTTGATTACCTGAACCGGCTTTTTGTTTTCATCTATTGCCACAAAGGTAAAATCGCCATGTACAGCCAGTTCACGCCCTTCTGCATACATCTGTTCGATATAAATTTCGACATTCACTTTTAAACTGGTATTACCTACATGGATGACTTTGCCAATAAGCTCAACGATGGTTCCAGCCGGAATGGGCTTTTTAAAGTCTATTCTGTCGCTGCTAACGGTAACCATAATCTGGCGACTAAAACGGGTGGCGGTTATAAAGGCCACTTCATCCATCAGGTGCATGGCGGTACCACCAAAAAGTGTATCGTAATGGTTCGTGGTATTTGGAAAAACGGCTTTGAAAATACTGGTTTTTGAGTTGTCTATTCTTTCTGATAAGGTCATTTTTTAGGTGTATTAATGGTCAAATGTAGAGATTACTGACGAAGTACGGTAACGTTTAGGTATTCAGAGCGGAAATTATCCTGAAGTTGCATCAGAAATTTACCTAAACTTCTCACTGTAACAAATTTAGGGCATGTAAAATCGCTCTGCTTTCTATATTTATATTTGATTATCCATCAAACTAACTCAATTATGATAAAAAACTACCTAAAAAAGATTTGTTTAGCTTTTTTAATTACTGCCTGCTGCAACACCTATGCCCAGGAAGTGCCATCGCCGAAATCACATTTCGGTTTTGATATCGGCGATAATTACCAGCTGGCCAATTATACCCAAACTTCGGCCTATTTTAAAAAACTGGCAGAAACCTCAAAGCGGGTTAAGCTGGTTGATATCGGCCAAACAGAAGAAGGAAGAAGCCAGTATATGCTGATTGTTTCTTCGCCTGAAAACCTGAAGCAGTTAGATCGATATAAAGAAATTTCGCAACAGCTGGCGCATGCTGAGATTACCAGCGAACAAGCAAAAGCATTAGCTGCCGAAGGGAAAGCTGTAGTTTGGATTGATGGCGGTTTACATGCCAATGAGGTGGTTGGTGCGCATCAGTTAATTCAAACAGCATACGAATTTGCTTCAAAAACTGATCCGGAAACCTTACGTATCCTGGATAATGTAATCATTTTGTTTACGCATGCCAACCCGGACGGACAAGAGCTGATCAGTAACTGGTATATGCGTGAAAAAGACCAGACCAAGAGAACAACCTCTGGCTTGCCGGTTTTGTATGAAAAATATGCAGGGCATGATAATAACCGCGATTTCTTTATGCTAAACCTAAAAGAAACCCAAAATATAGGTCGGCAGCTTTTTGTAGAATGGCTTCCGCAAATTATGTACAACCATCACCAGGCGGGTCCCGCGGGAACTGTTGTCGCTGGTCCTCCATACCGCGATCCTTTCAATTACGTTTTCGACCCAGTTTTGTTAACCAGTTTGGATGCCGTTGGCGCTGCCATGCACACCCGGATGAATGTAGAAAATAAGCCGGGCTATACCCAGCGTGGTGGCTCCGTTTTTTCTACCTGGTACAACGGTGGTTTAAGAACGACCACTTACTTTCATAACATGATCGGGCTTTTGACCGAGATTGTGGGCAACCCTACCCCATCAGAAATTCCTTTGGTTCCGTCACGCTTATTGCCCAACAGCGATTCGCCTAACCCTGTTACTCCCAGAAAATGGTATTTTAAAAACTCAATTGATTATTCTGTGTCATTAAATTATGCCGTTCTGAATTATGCACAACGTTATCGTGATGAGTTGCTGTTTAATATTTACCGAATGGGCAGAAACGCTATTGAACGGGGTAAAAAAGACACCTGGTCGTTTTCGCCAAAGAAAATCGAAGCGATCAATAATACAGCTAAAAAAGATAAGGGAAGCGCTGCTTCGGGTGATGCTGAATTTGGTTCAAGACTACTCAGTATTAAGGCTTTTGATACAGTCATGAATGCTCCTGCAAACCGCGATCCACGAGGCTACATCCTGTCTGCCGATCAGCCCGATTTTAACTCGGCAATTAAGTTTTTAAATGCGTTGATCAGAACAGGTATTGTGGTACAAAAAGCAACAGCAGCATTTACCGTTGCGGGTAAAAATTATCCCGCAGGTAGTTATGTAGTCAAAACCGACCAGGCTTTCCGGCCACATGTTTTGGATATGTTCGAACCACAAGACCATCCCAACGATTTTAAGTACGAAGGTGGTGCACCTATCCCGCCATACGATGCAGCCGGATGGACCCTGGCTTATTTGATGGATGTAAAATTCGATCGTATCCTGGACGATTTTTCAGGACCTTTTGAGAAAAATCCTTATGGAGTTTTATTAAAAGCCGAAAATAAATTACCTGATGGATCAGGCTATATATTAAGTGCTGCACAAAATGATTCATACACCGCAGTAAACGATTTATTAAAAAACAAAGTAGAGGTTTATCGTTCCACTGAAAATGGCGATTTCTATGTTTCGTCTGCCGGGAAACAGGTTTTAGAAAAGGCCAATATTAAACTAAAAACGGCGGCTGTGCCGAAGGACAAAATTAAAGTTTCGGCATCCCGGATTGCCCTTTGGGATACCTACGGCGGTTCTATGGCATCAGGCTGGGTAAGGTGGATGATGGAGCAATACCATTACAATGCTACTGTAATTTACCCACAGGATATCGACGCCGGCAATTTAAAATCAAAATATGATGTAATTATTTTTGTTGGAGGCGCCATTCCCCCGGTTCAGGGAGGTGGACGGTCTTTCGCACCAAAAACAGAAGAAGTTCCTCAAGAGTACAGAAACCGCTTAGGCAGGATTAGTGCTGATCAATCTATTCCTGAACTGAAAAAGTTTTTAGAGGCTGGCGGAAATATCGTGACAATAGGCAGCAGCACCAATCTGGCTTATCATTTGAAATTACCGGTGCGCAATGCGATGATGGAAATTGTTAACGGTGAAGAAAAAAGATTGCCCGCAGAGAAATATTATGTTCCGGGCAGTGTTTTAAATGTAGGAGTTGACACCCATTTGCCAAGTACCTGGGGTATGGAAAAAGAGGCTGATGTTTATTTTGATAACAGTCCGGTTTTTAAGTTAACCGGTGATGCTATTGCGGAAGGAAAAATTAAACCTTTAATGTGGTTTGAAAATGCGACTCCGTTACGCAGCGGCTGGGCCTGGGGACAAGCTTACCTGCAGGATGGGGTAACCGCTTTCGAAGCAAAGGTAGGCAAAGGTAAATTGCTGGCCTTTGGTCCTGAGATTGCATTCAGGGCACAAACACATGGCACATTTAAATTGATTTTTAACCAATTATACAAATAAGATTGATTTTAGGAGGTTAGAAAAGCCGCTATCCTAAAAGATAGTGGCTTTTTACTTTCAGCTTACGCTGGCCATTTATAATCAGCCTAATTTTGTATCATGAAAGTAGAAATCTGGTCGGATGTAATGTGTCCGTTTTGCTATATCGGAAAAAGGCATTTTGAGCAAGCCATTGAAAAACTGCCCTTTAAAAATGAAATTGAAATAGATTGGAAGAGCTATCAGCTTAACCCAGAATACCACAATACCAGCAACGAAACGGTATATGATTATTTATCGCGTAGTAAGGGCATGCCTGTTGAGCAGGCGAAACAAATGACCAAACAGGTGGCCGATATGGCTGCAAATGCTGGCTTAAGCATTAATTTTGATACTAACATTCCTGCAAATACCTTTAATGCCCATCGGTTAATCCATTTGGCAGCAAAGCATAACCTGCAAGATCTGGCTGAAGAAAAATTATTTGAAGCCCACTTTGTTAAGGCCAAAAATATAGGTGAAATCAGTGTTTTGGTTGATTTAGCAGTTGAAATTGGTTTAGATCAAACAGAAACTGAAGCGGTTTTAGCTGGTGATCAGTTTGCTGAAGCAGTACGGTACGATATTTATGAAAGCCAAAACCTGGGTATTCGTGGTGTACCTTATTTTGTAATGGACCGGAAATATGGCGTTTCAGGAGCACAGCCAGTACAAGCATTTACCGATGCGCTAACGCAAAGTTTTAAAGAATGGAAAGAAACACAACCTAAAACTACGCTGACTTCGCTAAGTAAAAATGATGATGCCGTTTGTGATGAAAATGGTTGTGAAATATAGCATTATCTCCCACAGATTGTCTGATCAACGCAGCTCTTTCTGCGGAAATTATTTTGATCTGTGGGATTTTTATAAAGGCAAATCCAGAGTAAAATTGTTATTTTGACTAAAGCTAGTCAATTTTCATTGGCAGGGAAATGGAAGCATCTGTTTGTTAACTTTACCTTAAGTGCTTTTTAAGATATTGTTTTAGATCTTCAACGATATCCAGGCAAAAACCTGAACCCCCCCGGATTTGTATTACCGCTGGTTTTTTAATGGCGTTAATAGATACTCCAGCCCGTTAACCCTTATTTCGAACATCGTAGCCATTAAATCACCCAGTTTGCCCTTCGGAAAGCCTTTATCCTTATACCACAGCAAGTAACTTTCTGGGATATTGCAGATCAAATACCCTTTATATTTTCCATAGGGCATCTGCATTTTCACTAAATCGAGTAAAAGAGTTGGGTCTAACATTAAATGTTTTTTTAATCGATAAGCGCTAAAACCTGTATGGCTTCCTCAACGTTACTGATGTTATCAAAAGCAATGCGTAAAGTATTTTTAACCTCTTTTAAGTTACACATCCGCGGGTGATTTTGGGCAAAGGTTAAGATTTTGGTAAAGGTGTTCGAATCAAAATATTTTGATTGCTTATCGCTTAAGAAATAACCCCGTAAGCTATTTTTCTTAAAACTGATTTTTTCGAAACCCAGTTTTTTGCCAAACCACTGCAGGCGTACTACGCTGAGCATGGTTTTTACTTGCGGCGGAACGGGGCCAAAGCGATCTGCCAAATGCTTTTCAAAAGTAGCCAGGTCGTTTTCGTTATCGAGTTTAGAAAGTTCGGTATATAAATTGTACCGCTCGGTAATATTGGTAATATAGGCATCCGGAATGTAGAGTTCCAAATCGGTATCAACCTGCGTAAAACCAACAAATGGCCGCTCTGGTTCATTTTCAAATAACCCTTTAAATTCAGCTTCTTTTAGCTCCTGAATAGCTTCATCCAAAATTTTATGGTACATTTCGAATCCAATTTCAGCAATGAAACCACTTTGCTCGGCGCCCAGTAAGTTTCCACTGCCTCTGATGTCCAGATCGCGCATGGCAACATTAAAGCCGCTACCCAGATCTGAAAATTCTTCAATGGCACTTAAGCGCTTCCTGGCTTCAGAAGTTAAGGTAGATAAAGGAGGCGACAATAAATAGCAAAAGGCCTTTTTATTGCTCCGGCCTACCCTGCCACGCATCTGGTGCAAATCGCTCAGCCCAAACATGTGGGCATGATTAATGATGATGGTATTGGCATTCGGAATATCCAGGCCGGCCTCGATAATTGTCGTGGCCACGAGAACATCTTTCTCACCATTAATAAAGTCCAGCATCACATCTTCCAATGCATCGCCATCCAATTGGCCATGTGCAATGCCAATACGTGCCTTTGGAACAAGTTTTTGAATCAATCCACCCAATTGCATCAGGTCGTTTACGCGGTTGTGGATAAAGAAAACCTGACCTCCACGGTCTAATTCGAACTGTACTGCTTCCTGAATCAATTTATCGTTAAAAACGTGCAATTCAGTACTTACCGGCTGACGGTTAGGTGGAGGAGTACTGATGATTGATAAATCGCGGGCGCCCATTAGCGAGAAGTGCAAAGTTCTCGGGATCGGTGTTGCAGTTAAAGTTAAGGTATCTACATTTACACGAACAGCTTTAAGCCGTTCTTTAGCACTTACACCAAACTTCTGCTCCTCATCAATAATCATGATGCCTAAATCCTTAAATTTTACATCTTTACTAAGCAAGCGGTGTGTGCCGATCAAAATATCAACTTTTCCGGCAGCGGCTTCTGCCAAAGTATCTTTTATCTGTTTATTGGTTTTAAAACGGTTAATGTAGTCTACTGTAACCGGAAAATCTTTTAAACGCGAAGAAAAGGTTTTGAAATGTTGTAAAGCCAAAATGGTAGTTGGAACCAGGATGGCGGCCTGTTTTCCTTCGGCTACGGCTTTAAATGCGGCTCGTACAGCAATTTCGGTCTTGCCAAAGCCCACGTCACCACAAACCAGGCGGTCCATTGGATGCGGAGCTTCCATATCCTTTTTTACGTCCTGCGTAGCCTTTAACTGATCGGGGGTATCTTCGTAAATAAAAGAGGCCTCGAGTTCTGTTTGCAGGTAACTATCCGGAGAAAATGCCGTTCCGGCCTGGGTTTTACGTAAAGCGTAAAGTTTAATCAGGTCGCGGGCAATATCTTTAACTTTTTTTTTAGTAGTTTTTTTAAGCTTATCCCAGGCATCGGTACCCAACTTATTCATCTTGGGCACACCACTTTCCTTCCCACTGTATTTGGCAATGCGGTTCAGCGAGTTGATGTTTACATACAACAGGTCATTATCTGCATAAATTAAGCGGATCATCTCCTGGGTTTTACCATTAACCTCTACTTTTTCTAGTCCGGCATACTTTCCAATTCCGTGGTCAATGTGGGTAACAAAATCACCCGATTTAAGCTCCCTTAAATCTTTCAGCGTAATGGCCTGGCTTTTTTGGTAACCTTTTTTAAGCTTGTATTTGTAGTAGCGATCGAAAATCTGGTGGTCTGTATAAAAAGCCGTCTGGATTTGAGGATCGACAAAGCCTTCGCGCAACATGCTGTTGATCGGTGTAAACTTGGCCGTTTTATCAATATCTTCTAAAATGGCGTATAAACGCTCAATCTGTTTTGGCGAATCAGTAAAAATAAAGTTAACAATGCCGGCTTTTTCATTTTCTTTAAGGTTGTGAATCAGCAAATTGAAATCTTTATTAAACGAAGGCTGTGGCTTGGTTTCGAATTCAAACCGATCGTCGGTTTTATAAAAAAACTGTTTACCAAACTCTATCAGCGGAAAATCGTGCAGGTGATCACCAAGTAATTTTTCGTCGGTAAAGGCAAATTTAGGGTCAATCCATTCCGGGTTTTGACTTTTATCTGCTGCAGGTAAGGCTTTCCAAAGCTCAACCGCTTTTTTAAAACCAGCTTTTACGATATCGAGTGTGAATTCTACATCCTTAAACCATAGTTGTGTATCCTGATCAATATAATCGAGAATACTGATGTTGCTCTCGGTTAAAAATTTAGCCTGAACGTTGGGTACAATCGTAAGCGATTTAACATCGGCTACTGAAAGCTGGCTCTCGATTTCAAAACTGCGGATGCTTTCTACCTCATCACCAAAAAACTCGATGCGGTAAGGTAAATCAGATGAGAATGAAAAAATGTCGACAATACCCCCTCGGATAGAAAACTGTCCGGGTTCATATACAAAATCCCTTCGGTCGAAATCATAATCAATTAAGAACTCGTTGATAAAATCTATACCCAGTTTAGCTCCGATGCTAATTTCAAGTGTGTTTTTTTCGAGCGCAGAGCGGTCAATCACTTTTTCTGCAATCGCTTCCGGATACGAAACTACAATTTTACCATATTCCGAATCGTGGTTCAGTTCATTTAAAACCTCTGCACGGGCGAGTACATTTGCCGTATCAACCTGCGTAAAATCGAAAGATTTTCGGTAAGAAGAGGGAAACAACAATACCTGCTTATCGAGCGCACTTTCCAGGTCTGACTGAAAATAAGCGGCTTCCTCCCTATCGGGCAAAACAAAAAGCAAAGGCTTGTGTAATAAAAAGTAGGAAGAAAGGGCAACAATAGCGTCGGCCGAACCCACCAGCCCCTTTAATTGTACCTTCGGGTTTTTGGTGCTGTTCAACGCTTTGGTAAATTGAGTTACCCTATCGTCGTTTTTGTATCTGTTTATTAAATCGCGAATGTTCAAGGCACAAAAATAAGCTTATCTTTTAATATTAACCCGCAATTTGTGTAAAGGTTTTTTTAACTATTTTTGACGGGTTTGCATAAAAAAACAATTTTGGGAAATAAATAACCACTCATTCTTAGATTGTATCACAAGTTTGGTCGAAATATATTCCCCATTCGTCGATTAAGGGCAAATTGATGTAACAAAGGCAGTAGTGTAGCCTCTAATTTATATAAAAAGTGAAACAATGAACAACATTAAGCGCTTTCCTTTAGAACTGGTTTTCTGGGTAACAGCATTAATGTTATTGGCAACAGCAAACAGCCATGAGCATCACTTTACACTTTGTCCGCTGGCTAATTTAGGCTATGGGGGCTGGTGCCCGGGATGTGGGATTGGCAGGTCGATCAGTCATATTTTTCATGGCGAATTTACCGAAAGCTTTGCTGAACATTGGTTCGGGTTTCCGGCACTTTTGATTATACTTTACAGAATTTATACACTAACAAAAAAGATAAAAACATTTAAAATTTTAACCTCAAACAGATAAACACCATGGATATATTTCAATCACCTCTGATGTCGTTACCAGGTATAACACCAGATGAATACTCATATTTACAACAGGCAACTACAGGTTTAGACGAGCAGCAGTTGCGTAATTTCTTAATGATTTACAGCAGCAAAAGAAAAAATCCATCAGATATGTTAATTTTTTGTTTGATCGGACTCTTCGCTGTTCCGGGATTACAAAGGTTCATTATCGGTCAGATTGGTATGGGTATTCTTTATCTTTTAACAGCCGGTCTTTGTTTCATCGGTTCGATAATCGATGTGGTAAATCACAAAACTCTGGCTTTTGAGCACAATCAGAAAATGGTTTTCGAAAGTTTGCAGATGGTAAGAATGGGTGGCGGATTCGCCCCTAATGCCTAGTCGCAAATATATTTTTAGTTGCTACTTTATGGCCCTGGGTTTAACTCAGGGCTATAATTTTTTTATATCTTTAACAGATGAAATTAGCCGAAATAACTAATTATTTAGAAAATATTGCACCTCTCAATTATCAGGAAGATTACGATAACTCAGGCTTAATAGTGGGCAATCCGGATATGGAAATCAGGGCCGCTTTGGTGGCCCTCGACTGTGTAGAAAAGATTGTGGATGAGGCCATTTCAACTGGTTGCAACCTGATTATTACCCATCACCCCATTGTTTTTAAAGGCTTAAAAAAGCTGAACGGCAAAAACTACGTGGAGCGTGTTGTGCTGAAAGCCATAAAAAATAACATTGCACTCTATGCGATCCATACCAACCTGGATAGTATCCATACCGGTGTGAATGCCCGTATTTGTGAGCGTTTAGGTTTAACCGGCACGAAGGTGCTCTTGCCAAAAACGGGCTTGTTAAAAAAACTGGTTACCTATTGTCCGCATGCGCAGGCAGAACAGTTGCGTTCGGCTTTGTTTTATGCCGGTGCAGGAAATATCGGTAATTATAGCGAATGCAGCTTTAATGCAGATGGTTTTGGTACTTTTAAGGGCAATGAAGCGGCCGATCCTTTCGTAGGTGAAAGAGGTGTTCGGCATCGTGAGGCCGAAGTACGAATTGAAATGGTTTACCCTGTACAGGCTGAGCGGAAAATACTGGTGGCTTTATTTGAAAACCATCCGTATGAGGAAGTAGCCTACGATATTTACAAACTGGAGAACAAACACCAGCTGGTTGGATCAGGTATGGTGGGCTGGTTGGAATATGACATGGACGGCTACGATTTCCTACACCTGGTGAAAGACAGGATGCAGGCCAGAGTGGTGAGGCACACTGAGATAATCAGCAAAAGGATAAAAAAAGTAGCTGTTTGCGGCGGTTCGGGTAGCTTCCTTTTAAGAGAGGCCATTGCAGCCGGCGCCGACGCTTTTATCACTGCAGATTTCAAATATCACGAGTTTTTTGATGCGGAGGAAAAACTGATCATTGCCGACATCGGACACTTTGAAACTGAACAATTTACCTCAAATTTATTGCTTGAAATTATTCAAAAAAAATTTACTAACTTTGCAATCCGTTTAACGGAGCAAAATACAA
>Ga0308157_10003430_pt1 | contig 23103 bp, 19 predicted proteins | sample PhyBR1_FD_201035 | JGI IMG/M metagenome (GOLD analysis project Ga0308157, IMG submission 201035) | Phyllosphere microbial communities from UC Gill Tract Community Farm, Albany, California, United States - DLSLB.R1 | ecosystem: Host-associated > Plants > Phyllosphere > Unclassified | place: USA...
TGCTGGTAAAAAATTTTTGATTGATCCTATGCTGGCAGAAAAAGACGCTTGGGATGGTTTTGCTGGAAGTGCTCGTCCATATCTTCGTAACCCCATGGTAGCGTTACCTATAGCGGTAAAAGATTTGCTGAATGTTGATGCTGTGGTCTTAACGCACACACATGCTGATCACTGGGACGAAGCAGCACAGCAAGCTGTGCCTAAAGATATGCTTATTTATGTACAGGATGAAAGTGATGCAGTGTTGATCCGTTCTCAGGGTTTTCTCAATATTCGTGTGCTGAAAGATGAAAACCATTTCGTGGATGGGATGACAATTTACAAAACTGATGGTCAGCACGGTAGTAATGAGCTTTACACTGATGCTGAATCCGGCGATTTACTGGGGGATGCATGCGGGTTAGTATTTATGCACCATAGTGAGAAAACGCTTTATATTGCAGGGGATACCATCTGGGTAAAACCTTATGTAAAAAGTTTAAAGCGTTTCCAGCCAAATATAGTGGTGCTAAATACTGGTTATGCTGTTAACGAACTCTATGGTCCGATTATCATGGGGAAAGAGGACACACTGCGCACGCATAGGATTCTGCCAACAGCGACTATTATTGCTTCGCATATGGAGGCGGTTAATCACTGCCTGCTTACCCGTGCAGAGTTACGTGAGTTTACGTTTGAGCACGGTATCGAAGATCATGTGCTTATTCCAGCAGATGGAGAGACTCTTGCTTTCTAATAGATCATATGTATGACTTAAGGGAAATGTTATAACCGCTGGCTACCTGTTCTACGTGGTCAGTTAAAATCAGCATACCAACCACCGAAGCTCTGGTGGCTACCATTTATGGAAAGGTAAACATTATGTCTGCTTTGACAGTTGCCGTAATTGCCACGGCCGGATTCAGTCCATTTCACTTTTCAGTGCCCTGTATAATTTTCGGACCATCAATGCCAGAGCCAGATATGTTTCGCGTCGAAATCTGTGCTGAGAAGCCAGGCATGATCCAATCTGATATAGGCCTGTCTATCAATGTGGAATTTGGACTTGAGAGACTAGATGTGGCAGACATTATTATCGTACCTTATTGGAACAATCCTGCTGAAAAACCCTCTCAGGCACTGTTGGATAAACTGATCAATTCTTGGCAGCGTGGTGCGGAAGTTGTGGGGCTTTGTTTGGGTACCTATGTACTTGCTTATACAGGTTTGCTTGATGGGCACCGCGCAGCCACACACTGGGAATATGAAAACGACTTCACTGAACGTTTTCCAGCTGTTAACCTAGACAGTAACTCGCTTTATTCTAGCGATGAACGGCTTATTACTTCTGCTGGAACAGCGGCCGGTATTGACTGTTGTCTGGATATTATTCGCAGCCATTATGGTTCGGCAATTGCCAACAAAGTTGCAAGAAGGATGGTAGTTCCCCCTTATCGAGAAGGCGGTCAGGCTCAGTTTATAGAACGTCCAGTTCCAACATCTTCTCGAGACAAAAAAATGAATGAGTTGATGGAATACTTGCGCCGCAATCTAGATAAACCTCATGATCTTGACTCACTGGCCGGATTTGTCAGCATGAGCAGACGAACGTTAACGCGTCACTTTCTAAAGGGTACGGGAATGACCCTAAGTGAGTGGATTAACACAGAGCGTCTTCATCGAAGCCAAGAGCTGCTGGAGACGACAGATTATAGTATTGAAAAAGTGTCAGAGGCGATTGGGTTTCAATCACCGATTTCATTCCGACAAAATTTTAAGTCAAAATTCAGAGTCACCCCAACAGAGTGGCGCCGAGCATTCCGAGGTCCTGATTTTATTGATCGAAGAAAAAATCATTTAAAACAATGAGGTTTGATATTTTTAACTATTCTAGTACAGTGTGTTCACGAGCAAATAGTATTAGTTCTAGGGGGCTACTTTGTGGCCCAAATAACAGTTTGAAAAGTCTTTTGCTTATCAGGGATGCAAATTCGATAATATGAGAGTCTGTTTCTTATACATAACAGTCGGTCAAGTATCGACAATGATTAAATCAGTATTTATATTCAGGAATATAATTGCTATGACTTTACTCGAAATAAGTTGCATTGAGTAAATACTATTTATGTGGAACTGTTTCCGTGATTTGCCTATGTATGAGTCGTTTTAAGTTGGAGAAAACCAGAATTGTAGTACCAGCAGGCTAACCATTACTACTGATCTCACGACGAATACCATATATAGGAATTTAAGTATATAGTTGTTGATAAGTTGCACGCTTTTATTGGTGAGGAACAAGGTAAGCAATTTTAATCCTTAATGCATCAAACCTAGTTAGCTGTGAAGCGACAAGTACTAGAAGTAGAATAATCAGCAACTCTTGGAGATATGAAGCTAGCCGCTGAGTTTTTGAGCAGTAAAAATCTGGCTCGTGTGAAAATAATTATTTCTAAGGATCAGGGGCAACTATTAAAAGTTCTTGTTAAAGGGGTTTATTCACACTATACCATTTAAAAAATGGAAATACTCAAACTGTTGAAGATTCATCATTACATGTAAATTGTCAGCAAACTATTGCTGAGCATCTCTATAAATCATTAAGGAATACAAGTAATTTTTTTCAGAATTCTCATAAAGTAGTAGAGATGTATACAGACTATCTCTGTTATTTATGTGAAATTAATAATAGCCTTAATATCTTTTGGCCTCATCAGGAATAGGTTCTAGTACTTTAGCAGGACGTAGTAATGGGTGATTTGCTAAATGTTCTTTTGTTATCGTACCTTGAGTTGCTGTAGTGGTTAGCCCAAATTGATACCGTTGATTAGCTTTTACATAAATAGGCGCAATTTGTGGATATATGTATCCCCAACATGAACTACATTAAAAATGCTACCTGTAATGCATAGAGCAGCAGTTAATGTATGAATTTTCATATTACTATTATCCTAAACTAATATTTTAAGTGCTTTATCTGGTCTATTTATAACTATAAACTAGAGAGTCATCATAAGTTACCTTATTATTTTTTTATAAGAGTATTAGACATTTTATGTATTTCAGAACATTCTATTTATAGAGTCGTGCCAAAAATAAAGACCATGCTAATGCATGGTCTTCCTTTAGTAAGCTAGTTGCAGAAGCAATCTAAATATTATTGCAATAAAAAGTAAGCTGAAGAAGCCAATAAGCCAAAGTAATATAAACCATTGTGATTGAGATAATCTCATCGAATTTCTCCTAATGATAACCCTCATCGCCAACACGTACTTTATCCCTAAATACCCAATATGCCATGATGGTGTAGATGATGATAATCGGGATTAGAATCAATGCACCGATCAGTGCAAATAGTTGGCTATTGGCTGGAGCAGCCGCATCCCAAATGGTAATAGAGGGTGGAATAACATAAGGGAAAATACTGATCAGAAAACCTGTATAGGCTAAGAACACTAATGCCAAAGTATATAAAAAAGGCATGGACTCCTGATGTTTTTGACAAGCTCGAATCGTTAAAAAGGTGAAAACCACTACTAGAATCGGAACTGGACTGAAATATAAAAGTTGAGGTGGATTAAACCAGCGTTCAGCAATTATTGGATGTGCCATTGGTGTATATATACTCACCGCTATAAATATCAGTAACAATGCTATGATCAGCCTTGGCATTAAACGATACATAGCGCTTTGCAATACATCATCCGTTTTCATGATGAGCCAGCCACAGCCGAGTGCAGCATAAACAACTACCACACCTACACCTGTGAACAGTGAAAATGGTGTTAACCAGTCTAAACCACCACCTGCATAACGCCCATCGACAATATTTATTCCCTGAATGTAAGCACCAAGAATTACACCTTGTAAAAAGCTAGATAATACTGACCCGCCTATGAATGCCGCATCCCATAAGGGCTTGCTACGATTTGCTTTGAAACGAAATTCAAAAGCAACACCTCGAAAAATCAACGCAATAACCATTAATATAATTGGTAGATAAAGTGCTGATAAAACTGCGGAATAGACCATTGGGAATGCTGCAAATAAGCCAGCACCACCAAGTACCATCCATGTTTCATTACCATCCCAGACAGGCGCAACGGTATTCATCATCACATCTCGTTCTTGCTGATTTTTGATGAATGGAAACAAAATACCAATACCGAGATCAAAACCATCAAGTACAACATAAATGAAAACGCCAATGGCAATAATTACAATCCAGATTAAAGATAAATCAATCATGGAGAAGCTCCTTGATCTTTATCATCAAGATATTCATTTGCGGCACTGAGTGGTCGCATAGGTGTTTTAAAATGACCGACACCGCCAATTTCATCTTGTTGGCTATAAATAAATTCAGGGCCTTTAAGCATAAGTTTCAACATGTAATAAATGCCAATACCAAAAACAATGCAATACACCACGACAAAGATAATCAGAGTTAAACCCACTTGCTCGGCTGAAACAGGAGAAAGAGCATCTTTTGTACGCATAACACCGTAGACCACCCATGGTTGACGGCCTACTTCTGTGGTAAACCAACCTGCGAGTAATGCAATAAAACCTGATGGGCCCATCAATAATGCGAAACGATGAAACCATTTACTTTCAAATAGTTTCCCTGTTTTTCTCAACCATACTCCTGTAAATGCCAGTAATAGCATCAACATGCCTAAACCAACCATGATACGGAAACTCCAAAAAACCACGGTTGAATTAGGACGATCTTCAGGTGCGAAGTCTTTTAAGCCTTTAACTGAGCCGTTCATTGAGTGCGTAAGAATAAGGCTTCCTAGATTTGGAATTGCAATTGCATATTTGGTACGTTCTTCTTGCATACTCGGAATACCAAATAAATACAATGGCATACCTTCATCATAATTGGTCTCCCAATGTCCCTCCATAGCTGCAAGTTTTGCTGGTTGATGTTCAAGCGTATTTAAACCATGTGCATCACCAACAAAGACTTGTAAGGGGGCTAAAATCAAAATCAGCCAAAGTGCCATAGAAAATGACTTTTTAACCAACTCGTCCCGACGACCTTTTAGTAAATGCCAAGCTGCGGTGGCTGCTACAAGTAAAGCTGCAACCATAAAAGCAGCAATTGCCATGTGAGCAAGCCGATAAGGGAAAGAAGGATTAAAGACAATTGCAAACCAATCTTGTGGAACGATAATGTCATTTTCAATTGTGAATCCTTGAGGAGTTTGCATCCAACTGTTTGAAGACAAAATCCAGAACATTGAAATACAGGTGCCAATTGCAACCATAAGGGTGGCAAAGAAGTGGGCTTTTTTACCAACACGTCCCCAACCAAACAGCATAATACCTAGAAATCCTGCTTCTAAAAAAAAGGCACTAAGAACTTCATAAGTGAGCAATGGACCTGTAACGCCTCCTGCAAAGCGGGAAAACTCGCTCCAATTGGTACCAAATTGATAACTCATCACCACACCTGAGACTACACCCATCCCAAAGGCAACAGCGAAGATTTTGACCCAATATTTAAATAGGTCTTGGTAGATTGGATTATTTGTACGCAACCAACGCCATTCTAAAACTGCTAAAAAACTTGCAAGCCCAATCGAAATTGCAGGAAAGATAATGTGAAACGATACCGTAAATGCAAACTGTATTCTTGCTAGTTCAAGTGCTGTTAAACCCAGAGTCATACGCGTACCTCATCTTTTTGTTGATGAGCTAAACTTATAGCTATAGACATTTCTACCCGTTTAAGAGTATGAAAATAAGGAAAAAACATAGTGATAATCTCTTGAAAATATTAATTTTTCAAAACTAGAGTTTTGAGCTTCAAGTGGAAGATCATCAAAGAGGAGGGGCACGCCCTTGTGGAATTAGAAATAGTTGCTGGAGTTGAAAGAAAACGTGAAAATTGTTTTCAACAAAAGCAAGAAACCGGACCTGAATTCGAATAAGAATTTGTTTTAGATCAAGGTCAGGTAAGGGTACAACATGGCTGTATACCACACAGTACTGACATTGATGTCCTGTATCATGGTGATGGTGGCTTGCTACTGTAATGTCAGATGAGGTGGCCTGTGCTGCATGTTCCATGTGATGAGACATGCTGTATTGCTGTTCTGATGTACTGTGGTGATCGTTACTAGAAGGTGCAACAGAATGATGAAGTTGTAATGCTTGAGCAATAGTCTCACATACTGGAGAAATTTGATATTTCTCTGGCAGTAATGGCTGTAAGAACACAGCGATTTGTAACAAGACTGCATATAATCCTAGCAATCTTCCAAAAACCATCAACACCCAATTAATCTCTTTCTAAAAATCGGTTGCGCCCTACTATAACAAAAATCTGATTATCTCAAAGTTATAATTGATATTTCTTATAAATTGAGATTTCTATCTATTGAAAATGAAGAGGCACAAACTATTTTAATAGGGGGGATTAAACTTCTTATTTTTATTTAGGATTTATTATAAGATCGTTGTGTCTATAGTGAGACAAACTTTTACGTATAGTGTATACACTAACAATTGCTTACATTGTAAGGGCTGTGTTAAATTGTCATCGTCTCAATATTGAAAAAGCTTATCTTGAGAGTTGCTCTTGCCCTTATGGCAATGTTTCTGCAATCCGTTGTATTTATACAACCATTATTGCCAGCACAATACCGTATTGCGCTGGTCTGTGTCACTATTTCCGATGCTTTTTCCAATACTATAACTACTGCTCAACAACATAATTCCCATCATTTATCTGATTATTCAGATCAGCATCACATGATGCATGAAGATCAAAAAATCTATCTCAATTCTCTGTTTATATTGTAAAAGTTGTTCAGAATACTGGTTATAATTCTTTTGAAAACGGACGGTTGGTACAGATAATGAAATTGCAAATTAAGGGAAAATATAAGTAATCATCATAGTATCGATGAATTAGCAGAAAACCTTTCTATGAGCCGTAGAATATTTACAAGACATTTTTATAAAGCGACGAGTATGACTTTTACGGCTTGGTTAATTAATGAAAGAATTAAAGTAGCTAGAGAACTTTTAGAGTCTACAAGTTTATCAATTGAACAAATATCTGAGCTATCAGGCTTTTTTAATATAACGTCATTTAGACAGCATTTTAGAGAGAAATATCAAGTTAGTCCTAATACCTGGCGTAAAACATTCGGTGATACAGTTGTGTAGAGAGCTGTATTTGGATGTGGTAGATGACTATGAAAAGATAAATTTCAATTAAGTTATTTAAAAACCAGTTAATTTTTTATTTTACGTTGGAAATAATAATTCTTAAAAAGTTGTTAAAAATTTTTGATACCAGAATTGAAGTGTAAGCATATCTAACAGTTGAATGGCTATGCTTTAATATCGGAGAATATATAAAGCATAAAGAAAGGGTACAGACATGCAGCTAAACTATTTTCATCAAATCAATGGAGAACTCAATGCAAACTTGACAAAAAATAAAGTTAAATTTACTCTATATCAATATTAATGAACTAAATGATACGTGTTATTTATTTAACTTATGTTCACCTAGAATCTAATTCACAATCAAATTTATTTTTAATAAGCAATTAAATTAATTACTTAGAGTGTTAAAATAATAACTTATAAAATATTTGGTTCATGAACCTAGCTATGAATGCATATTTTCCTACTAAAAAGATCTTAAGAATAGACTAAATTTGTCTAGGAGAGTGGTGGCAGTCCACCACTAATTAAAAGGTGTCTACAAAATCAGTAGCTATTCAAATATCGTTACTTTTACGGCTATATCTATTTGTAGCGATCAAAATTAAAAAATTTCTGACAATTTGTCACCTAATAGAGCAACAGTTAATCCAACCAGCATAACTATTGTTCCAACTAGTTTGATCAAGGAAACTGGACGTTCAGTAGCCCCCAACAACCCAAAATGATCAATCATTAAAGAGGAGAGTATTTGTCCAGCAATTGCTAGCCCCAGTAAAGCAGACAGTCCAATTCTTGGCGCAAGAACAACATAGCTCAGCAAGGCACACGAACCTAGAATTCCACCTAAAAGACTCCACCACGGCTGAGTCGAAATAGCAATTAATGAAGGAATTATCTCACCCCGAACCAAAGAATAAACTCCAACACATACCGCACCAACAGTAAATGAAAATAGTGCAGCAGCCACAGGATCTCCACCAATTCCTTTAGCCAGTTGAGCATTCAATGTAGTTTGTAGAGTAATTCCTAATCCTGCTGCAAAGGCCATTAAATAATAGATAACATTCATACTGTTTGTCCTCTTTTATATCGTTTACTCAAGAGGCAGAAATGTCTCAGCAAAAATGTCTGGAGTATAACCAGCGGCAGCAAAAAGATGTTGGCGAGATTCATCAATCGCTGCACGTAGTCGTTCACTATTTACACCTAATACCTTACCGTCACGCTTCACAATGCGCCCAGCAATCATCACAGTATCAATATTACTACGCTCGGTTGCATGAACTACAGTGCCAAAAGCATTGCCCGAGGGATAAAGATTAATATCATCTGTTCTAATCAATATTAGATCAGCCTGTTTTCCAATGGATAAGCTGCCAATTTTTTCTTGTAGACCTGCACAAGTAGCACCATCAGTCGTCGCAGCTTTTAGAAGGTTTTGAGCATGAAGCGTCACTGGCGAATGTGCTAAACCACAACATTTGTTCTGATGCATACCCATTACGCGTTGTAAATAAAATGCTACACGCATTTCCATAAACATATCACCACTGTAAGAGGTTTCATTATCTACACTTAAACCAGGTCTAATACCGTGACGTAGAGCTGATTGCATGGCGAACATACCATCTTCGATGCCATAGTGGGCATCTGATCTTGGGCATACGTTTACTCGTACTCCAGACTCGCGCAAAATTTCCCATCCAGCATCTGGCAGTGAAGTACAATGATTAAAGATATTATCTGGACCCAGTAATCCTTGTTGATGCAAACCCTCTAGTTCGGCAGCCATTTCCCCACCAAAAAATTCAGTAATAATTGGCAATCCTAATCTGCGTGCCTCCGCCCACAATTGAGGTTCAAGCTGGGCCATTGCAGCGAGTGATACCAAATTATTTTCTTTATTTTGAAAATATTTATTTTGTAGGCGTTCAAGATTTCTAGGCCAGTTGTCTTTATCCCAATCACCTGAGACTGGTGCGCCAGAAGCGTGTACCGCCCGAATACTGGCATCTAGCAAGGCTTCAACAGCTGCATCAGAGTGAGCGGCAGTACGGCTATTATGCGAGTTATCTATGACTGTTGTGATACCTGCGTCAATACACCCGAGAGCAGTAAGTAAATTACCGATATATATATCTTTAGGTCGATAGTACTTGGCAAAAGAATAATGCGTCGCGTTACAATAATCTTCTAACGTTTCTGCATTCGGATTAATTCGTCGTAGTTGTCCTTCCCATGAATGTCGATGTGTATCCACCATACCCGGCATCACAATCATATTTGAAGCATCAATAACAGTAGCACCAGTCGCTTCAATATTTTCACCAATAGCTGTAATCATACTGTTCTCGATAAGAATATCTCCCCGAACCATATTCCCAATCATGCTGTCCATACTCAGGATAGTGGCTCCACGAATAAGCGTTTTACTTGTGGAGGATGCTGTCAATTGCACAATGTTTCTGTTGTAATCAGTCATATTCATTTCAACTTCAAAAAAGAATAGTGAAAATTTAATTGAAGTGATAATGCTGAAAAAGCTGATTAAACTGTTTTTATTATTCAGTAAAAGCGAATAATCTAAGAGCATGCGGATAGAATTGGGATAAAGGCATGAGATTAGATCGTATTCAGGCAATGCAGATTTTTGTTCGGGTGGCAGAAGCTGAAAGCTTTGTACATGCGGCTGAAACACTCTCACTTCCAGCATCTACAGTAACTAGCACAATTAAAAATCTTGAAAAGTATTTACAAGTACGTTTGTTGAACAGGACAACCAGACGGGTAAACCTAACACCTGAAGGGGCACAGTATTTAATACAGTGCAGAGAAATACTTGATCTTATTGAGCACACTGAATCAAGCCTAACCGATACAATGCAACAACCACAGGGGCAGTTACGAGTTGATATGCCTGCGGGTATAGCTCATTCAGTCATCATGCCCAATCTTAAAGAGTTTCAAAAACGCTATCCAGACATCTATCTAATGATTGGAGTCAGCGATAGGCAAGTAGACTTAATCAAGGAAGGAGTAGACTGTGTAATCCGAATGGGAAGCTTGAAAAGTTCCTCACTAGTAGCTCGTCCTCTTGGAAAGTTTCGTTGGGTGACGTGTGCCTCACCTGAATATTTGCAAAAGTATGGAACTCCGCAATCTCTTGGAGATCTAGCATTTCATAAGGCGATTCATTATTTTTCAGACCATAATAGAAATACATGTGAAATGAATTTTGTGGATGATGACGAAAAAAAAATAGTAAAAATGAATACTGATATAGCTGTCAATGAGACTGAGCTTTATATAAAATTGTGTCTTGATGGATATGGAATAGCACAACTTGCAGAAAAACTTGTGTTAGAACATCTAAAAGAAGAGAGATTAATTGCTGTATTGCAAAACTGGTGCCCGTTGCCAGTCACAGTAACTTTACTATATCCCCATCAACGTTTTCTTTCACCAGCAATCCGCGTATTCTCAGATTGGGTCGCAGACCTAATCAGTGAGAACCAAGTAAACTGATTGTGAAGGCTTCGTTCGGTCGTGAATAAATTTGATAAAGTCGAAGATTTTTTAAAGAAAAAATTGCTAAAAACTTTGTAACTTACAACAAAATAATAATCTTGACGTGAATAATGCATAAAGATTATTCTATATCAATAATAATGAACTTAATGTCAGGTGTTATTCATTTAACTTATGTTCACCTAAAGTTTAGTTCATGAATAAAAACTATATAAATGGCTTTTAATACAGCATTTTAAGGTTATTTTTAAGAAAGATAAGAACATAAGGTTCATGAACTAAATTTATATTCACCTAATTAGTCATGAATCTTTAAAGGAATTGAATTCTTAATAAACAATAAAAAGGATTTCACTAGCTACAAAGTTTCTTATACTATTTATTCGAAACCTGTTTCCTCCTACTTATTATTACTGTTGTCTATATGATAGATCTAAATTTAGTTAAAGTATTTATTACTATCTATGATACTCGAAGTGTCAGTGTTGCAGCTGAAAGGCTTAACATAACGCAGCCGTCGGTTAGCCATAATTTATCTAGGTTAAGATATATATTTAAAGATCAGCTATTTACAAGAACAAAAGAAGGGATGATCCCTACAGCATATTCAATACAGTTATATGAGTCATTAAATCAGCCCTTAATTGATATTGAGAATACAATTAGTGAAGTAACAAATTTTGATGTAGCCAACAGTGAACGTTGCTTCAAAATTGCTTTAACAGATATAGGTGGTATGTATTTTTTACCAAAAATATATGAAAGTTTAGAAAAAATAGCTCCAAATATTTCCTTAGAAGTAGTTACTGTCGAGATGAATAAGTTATCTGACTGGCTTATCACTGGGAAAATTGATGCCGCGATATGTAATAAAAATTTAGAGGACAGAAATTTAAATACTTTGAAACTATTTCAGGAAAAGTATGTTTGTCTAGTTAGTAAAAATATAAAACTTGATAATAATCAATTAACTTTAGATACTTTCCTTAAAGAAAATCATGCTATAGTTTCTGCTTCAACGGGGCATAATTTAGTTGAAAACTATCTAAATCAAAAAGGATTGCGTCGCAAAATTAAGTTAAGAGTTCCACAGTTTAGTATTTTAAATGAGCTAATTGAAAAACATAATTTAATCGTTACTGTACCTTCTAGGATAGGTGTGTACTTTAAGTCGAATAGAAATATAAAAATATATGATCTACCATTTGAGTTACCTGAATTCGATGTAACATTACATTGGTATAAGAAAGCTGGTGATATAACTGCTCAAAAATGGTTTATTAATTTTTTACAAGATACACTTTCATAATTTAATAGTAATTAACTTAACAGTGAGTTTTTTAAGTAAAACTTGTTAATTAACTTATTAATTTAACAAGCTAATACTATGATAAATAAGACTTTATTCAAAACCTAATTTTAGAAGCTGTGATTTGGATCAACTCTGAAAAAGCAGCTTTATCAACAAAAAGTTATATAGATGTAAACTATAATTAATAATATTTATTATTAATTTGATCTATATTTTCCAGAGTCCTATGATTTGTATTTAACACCACAATCAAGGAACTATTGTGAAGACGGTTCATCAATATACTTATGAAATTTTAAGAAAAAATAAAATTACGACAGTATTTGGAAATCCAGGTTCTAATGAGCTTCCTTTCTTAAAAAACTTTCCCTCAGATTTTCAATATATATTAGGTTTGCATGAGGGTACTGTAGTTGGAATTGCAGATGGATATGCCCAGGCTACAGGACAACCAGCATTTGTAAATTTACATTCTGCTGCAGGTACAGGAAATGCCATGGGTGCATTAAGTAATGCTTGGAATTCTCACTCTCCTTTAGTTATTACGTCTGGCCAGCAAACTCGCGCTATGATGGGAGTTGAGGCTTTACTAACCAATATTGAGGCGACTCAATTACCCAAACCTCTAGTTAAATGGAGTCACGAGCCAGCAAGTGCAAATGAAGTGCCTCATGCAATCAGTCGAGCAATAAATATTTCAAAGGCTGAAGCTGCTGGACCGGTTTATGTTTCAATTCCATATAATGATTGGGATGTAGAAATTGATGAACAAAATGAACATTTATTAACTAAGAATGTAATTAGCTCACAATGTCTATCAAGTAAAGATTTAATTTTTGTAGTCGATAAAATTAATAATGCTAAGCATGTTGCTGTAGTTTTTGGTACAGATGTAGACCGACAATATGCAAATGAAAGTGCGATTAAGTTTGTAGAATCTTTAAGAGTACCTGTATGGATTGCTCCCTCATCTCCAAGATGTCCTTTCCCAACTACACACCCATATTTTCAAGGTATATTGCCAGCGAGTATCGGAGGTATTTCTACAATTTTTGAAAATTATGATTTGGTCTTGGTCTTCGGTGCTCCAGTATTTCGTTATCATCAATATGAGCCTGGAAAATATATAGGGGAAAATACAGAATTACTAGCATTTACATGTGATATTGAAGAAGCTGCAAGGGCTGCAATTGGGACAAATTATATTTGTGATTTAGAAGATTGCTTGTCAAGGTTCAGTGATTTAGTCCAACCAAAAGATGTTGCTGTTATTCCTCGTAAAGCAGTTGCACCAGCTTCCCCAAGTGAAGGTTATATTAAACCTGAACGGTTATTTGACTTAATTAATAGTCTTGCTCCTGATAATACAGTATTTACTAATGAATCTACCTCTACTACGAACATTCTGTGGGAGCGATTAAGCTTAACTGGACAGGGTAGTTACTTCTTTGCCGCTGCTGGTGGATTAGGATTTGGTATGCCAGCGGCGGTGGGAATACAGCTTGCACATAGTGAACGCAGAGTTGTTGCAATCATTGGTGATGGATCTGCTAACTACAGTATTACTGCATTATGGACTGCAGCTCATTATCAAATTCCTGTAATTTTCATAATATTGAAAAATGGTACTTATGGTGCATTACGTTGGTTCGCAGGTGTTTTAAAAGCAGACAATGTACCAGGAATGGATGTTCCTGATATTGATTTTACTCACATTGCGAAAGGTTATGGTGTAGAGGCTTTTAGCGTAAATAAGGATGATGATTTTATTAGTAAATTTAATCAGGCCTTGAGTTCAGATAAACCAACTTTAATCGAGGTTTTGACAGCCGACTGTAGATAGATCGGCAAAGTTTAGATGAACTAGTATGTAAGGAGTACCATAATGTTAAAAAGCCCGATTATTGAAGAACTTCAATATCTATTGAAATCACATCAAACTTTGATTACAGAACCTTCTAAAGCACCTTATTTAAAGGGTTTTAGAATAGGTAAAGGCGAAGCAATTGCAGTGGTAATTCCTAATACTTTATTAGAGTTGTGGAAAATACTAGAGGCATGTGTCAAGCATGATGTAATTATGATCATTCAAGCATCTAATACCGGAGTTACAGGTGGTTCGACTCCCGACTCTAATAATTATGATCGAGATGTTTTGGTTATAAGCACTAGAAGGTTAAAGGGTTTTCAACTTATTCAAGAAGAAAGTCAAGTTATAGCGTTTCCTGGTACAACATTAACAGAGTTGGAAAATGCTCTAAAACCTTATGGTCGCGAACCTCATTCGGTTATTGGTTCTTCTTGTATCGGCGCATCAGTTATTGGGGGAGTTTGTAATAATTCGGGTGGTTCATTAATTCATAGAGGACCAGCATATACAGAAAAAGCTTTATTTGCTCAAATTGATGAAAATGGCATATTGCAGTTAGTAAACCATTTAGGAATTGCTTTAGGTAGTAATCCCGAAGAGATTTTTCAAAATTTAGAAAATAAAAATTATTTAGCAGGTCAAGATAAAGCATGGGAGGGGCGTATTTGGGCTGAGAATTATATAGAAAATCTACGAGATACCACCTCATCGACACCGACCAGATACAATGGAAATCCTGAATATTTACATGAAAGTGCAGGCTGCTCAGGAAAATTGGCTGTATTTGCTGTTCGTTTACCAACTTTTGAAGCAGCAAAAGAATCAACTACTTATATAATTGGTAGCAATGATGAATCACAACTAATTCATTTGCGTAAGTATTTATTAGAGCATTTGTCTGAACTCCCAAGCCAAGCAGAATACATTCATGAAAATGCTTTTAAGCTAACACAGCGCTATGCTAAACATATGTATAAAGCTATTGATATTTTAGGCGCTGAAAAAATCCCTAATTTATTTGCATTTAAATCAAAAATAGATAATTTTTTTAAACGTATACCGATTTTACCTAATAATACAGTTGATCGTTTTATTCAACTGTTTAACCGTATAGCCCCTTCATGGGTTGAACCACGATTACAAGAGTTTCATCAGAAATTCCAGCATCTTCTAATGATTAAAATAGATATACAACAAAATGATGAGCTGCAGAATTTATTAATTGAATTCTTCTCTGGTAATAAAGAACATTTTTTTCAATGTAATAAAAAAGAAGAGAAAAATGCATTCCTTATACGTTTTGCTGTAGGTGGATGCGTCATTTATTACTGTGAAAGTAAAAGTATTGACCCAAATGAACGATTAGTTTCATTTGATGTTGCATTTCGTCGAAATGACCAGCAGTGGTTGATTAATTTGCCTGATAGTTTGAAAGAAAAAATAATAATGGAAAGCTGTTGTGGTCACTTTTTTTGTTTTGTATCACATCAAGATTATTTATTAAGAGAAGGTGTAGATGCCCATCAGTTTAAGGATGATGTACTCGCTTATCTTGAAGAGCGTGGTGCCAAATACCCAGCAGAACATAATGTAGGTCATCTCTATCAAGCATCTCCAGATTATCAAGAGCATTTAAGACACTTAGATCCGACTAATACCTTCAATCCAGGGATAGGCAAAACCAGTAAATGTAAGCATTGGCACTGAAGCTCCAAAATATGTCTCAACAAATAAAGGAGGTTAGTTTGTCTCGTAAACTGATTAATGTAGAGGATTATCGACAACAGGCTAAAGCAGTGTTGCCACGTATCATTTTTGATTATCTTGATGGAGGAGCCGAAGATGAAAAAGGTCTAAAACTCAACAGGTCCGTATTTGATGAATGGCTATTTAAGCCAAAGCGCTTTATAGATATTAGCCACCGGGATATTTCTTGTAATTTATTTAATAAGAAATGGGATGCTCCTTTTGCAATTGCACCCACTGGTTTGAATAGTTCCTTTTGGCCCAAAGGGGATTTTTTACTGGCAAAAAGTGCTGCTAAAGCAAATATTCCTTTTATCCTATCTACAGCTTCGAATATGTCAATTGAAGAAGTGGCACAATCCTGTGATGGTGAAAAATGGTTTCAACTATATGTTGTACATGAGGACCTTGCCGTACAAATGGTGCGAAGAGCACATAAAGCAGGCTATACCACACTAATTATTACATTGGATGTAGGGATAAATGGCTATAGAGAAAGGGATATAAGAAATGAATTTGGTCTTCCCTTACGTTTTTCACCTAGTTTAGTTATTGATGGCATGATGCATCCAGCTTGGACATTGCGGTTCATTAGAGCTGGTATGCCCCAATTAGCCAATTTTATTACTTCAGAAAATCATAGTTTGGAAGTACAGGCTGCATTGATGAGTAGACAGATGGATACTCGTTTTAATCTCGAAAGTTTAAAAAGAATCCGTGAATTATGGCCCCACACATTATTAGTTAAGGGGATAGTTCGTGCGGAAGATGCTCAAAGTGCTATTAACTATGGTGCGGATGGGGTGATTCTTTCAAATCATGGTGGACGCCAACTAGACTGTAGCGTTTCACCCATGGAAACCTTACATGACGTTTCTAATTCCATAGATCGCCCAGTATTAATAGATAGTGGTTTTAGACGAGGTTCAGATATTGTAAAGGCTCTATGTTTGGGCGCGAGTATGGTTTGTTTAGGTCGAACAACTTTATATGGATTGGCGGCAAAAGGAGAAGTGGGCGTAAATGAGGTTATTCAGTTACTAAAAAAAGATGTGGATCGCACTTTAGCACAAATAGGATGTGTATCTGTTAAGCAGTTAGATACACAATTTATCACTCGTAGATAAATTAATTTAAAACATAAATTTTGAATTCATTTCCAGCTTTTTAAAGGATAAGAAAATATGGAAAAAGATATCTTTTACATGAGTTTAGTAGATATTGCTGGGAAAATTCATCAACAAGAAGTTTCTTCTTTTGAGGTAACTTTAAGCTTGGTTGAACGAATAGAAAATCTAGATATTAAATTACTTAGTTATGTCAATGTATTAAAACAGCAAGCATTAGAGTCTGCAAGACAAGCAGATATGGAAATAGCTCAAGGTAATATCCGTAGTCCTATACATGGTGTGCCAATTGCTTTGAAAGATCTTTTTGATATGGCAAGTATCCCAACAACCAATGGGATGACGATTGATCCTTATATACCAAGATCCAATGCAACTGTCGTAAATAAATTGCTAGATGCAGGCGCAATAATTCTTGGTAAATTAAAATTAACTGAAGCAGCTTTTTCAGACCCTCATCCTGATATTCCAGTTCCTTTAAATCCATGGGGGCGTAATTTATGGGCAGGTTCATCTTCTAACGGATCTGCTGTCGCTTTAGCATCGGGGTTATGTTTTGGTTCTCTTGGTACGGATACAGGTGGTTCGATACGGTTCCCCTGTGCCGCTAACAATTTGACAGGTATTAAACCAACATGGGGCCGTGTTAGCCGCTCAGGAGTTTTTGAGTTTGCTGGTTCACTTGATCATGTTGGTACAATGGCAAGAAGTGTAGAGGATGCAGCTGTATTATTGGAAGTGATTGCAGGCTATGACTTAAATGATAAAACCACATCTAATGAGCTAGTTCCTAATTATCTGCAAGAAATGATTGATGGAATAAAGGGCTTAAAAATTGGTGTTGATTATGATTTTATATTTAATAAGGTTGATCTTGACACTAAATTAGTAATGCAGCATGTAATTGAAACAATTAAATTGTTAGGTGCAGAAATTGTAGAGATCAATATGCCTGATACTAAACTAGCTGCAGCTAATTGGGCCCCTTTATGTGCTGTGGAAACTGCTGTAGTTCATGAAAAAAATTATAAAAAATTTAAAAATAATTATGGTCCTAGTTTTTCTAAGTTTATAGAAATGGGCCAAAGTATTTTAGCAACTGAATATTTTAAATTAACTCAATTTAGATGTGAATTGAAATACAAAATATCTTCTGTTTTTAATGAAGTAGATCTATTACTTATGCCTGTTTCAGCTTATTCAGCTGCGCCAACTGATTTATCTGAAAAGTTTAGTGAAGACAAAGAGTTATTTGAAGGTACGGTTCGTTTTACAAGTGCTTTTAATTTAACCGGTCATCCTACTCTTACACTTCCTGGAGGTTTTACTAAAGAAGGAACTCCTATCGGGTTTCAATTTGTGGCTTCTTATTTTCAAGAAGGATTATTAGTCCGTGCTGGAGGTGATTTTCAAAAAGCAACAAATTGGCATAAAGTCCAACCACCAATGTCTAATCTATAATTTTCAGTATAGATAGGAAAAAGTGGTTATATTTAAATATAAAAAAACCTTAAATAAAAACTTCACCGATTATTTTCATAACATAAAAAACCAGCTTTTTAGCTGGTTTTTTATGTTAGAGGATATATTTACAGTGGATACAGGATCCCTTTGTCTAAAATACTTACCCATTGACGCTGGCTAAATTCATCAAAGTTAGCGGGGCCACCAAAGCGGCCACCATATCCTGATTCTCCCATACCTCCAAAAGGAACTTGGTATTCATTGTTAACTGTTTGATCATTAATATGAATCATTCCACTTTTAATTTGCTTAGCTAGTTCATAGGCCCATGCAGTGCGTTCAGTATGTATGGCGACTGCTAGACCATATTTAGAAGAATTAACGATTTCAACTGCTTCGTTAATATCATCGAAAATTAGGATAGGTGCTACTGGTCCAAATATCTCTTCTGTAAAAATAGGATCATCTTTACTAATATTTGTTATAACAGTTGGATAGAAAAATAAGCTTTCTCCTTTACCCCCACATTCTAATGTAGCGCCTTGATGAATAGCTTCTTCCACCATGTTGCAAACTTTTTGATGTTGGCCTGTATTAATTAATGGACCTACTTGTGTTTCGGATAAAGAGGGATCTCCAACCTTGAGTGATAAAGCTTTTTCTTTTAATTTTTGAATGTATAAATCAGCGATACTACGATGAACTAAATGACGCCCTGTTTGCATGCAGATTTGACCCTGATGGAGGAAAGTTCCCCAAACTGCATTATTTACAGCTATTTCAATATCAGCATCTTCACAGATAATCATGGCATTATTACCACCTAGTTCTAATGCACATTTCTTCAATTGTTTCGCACAAGACTCAGCAATTTTTTTACCTATTCCTGTTGAGCCTGTAAAGGAAATCATATTGACTTGTGGGTGAATGACTAAGGCTTCACCAACTTGACTTTCGCCACTAATTACTTGGAAATTACCTTCAGGTAATCCTGACATTTGAAAAAGCCAAGCGAGTAGGGCTCCTCCCGTAATATTACTAAATTCAGAGGGTTTTAAAATAACGCTATTACCCATCGCTAAAGCAGGTGCTATAGAGCGAATCGATAGCAATAAAGGAAAATTCCATGGAGAAATAACCCCTACAACACCTAATGGTACACGTTGCCAAACATTAGTTCTGTTGGGGATAGATGAAGGAAAGATTTCTCCAGATGCTGCCATAGGCATAGATGAAGCCATATAGAGTTGTTCGATACAAGCATTAGCTTCCCAACTAGCTTTTAGAAGAGTTGAACCGCATTCTTGGATATTCCAATCAATAAAGGTTTGAATATTTTCTTCAAAAAATTGCGCTGCTTTTCTTAATACCTTGGCTCTAGCCTCAAATGTTGTTTTACTCCATTGCTTTTGAGCTTCTATAGCGATGTTTACTGAAATATTAACATTTTCAATAGAAGCAAGTTTTACTGATGAAATAACTTCACCTGTTGTAGGGTTAATAATATCTCGAGATAAATTGTTTGTTTTAACCCAGTTTCCTTGAAAAATATGCTCTTTCCAAATTTGTTCAATAATATTGGTTTGAGTATTCATAGTATTATCCTTTAACTATTTGTTGTACTGGGATTGATTTACGGTGGTTAAATAGGGCAATAGCTAATGCTCCGATGACGCCTGGAATAGCAAAAACCATAAAATTTTGTTCAAATGGGAGATTAATTGCTAAAAGAAAACCACCAAATAGTGGACCAGAGATTGCACCAAAGCGTCCCATAGCAGCGGCAAAACTTACTCCAGTTGATCGAATATTTGCGGGGTAGAAGTCCGCAGCTAAGGTATGTATGACAGACATAGAACCTACGGTAGCTCCACCAGCGATAATCAAGAGTGCAGTTAATACAATTGAAGGGGGATGAAATCCTAAGCAACTAATTGATATAGACGCTAGTAAGTAACCAAAAATGAGCGTTTTTTTTGCGCCCAATTTATCGGCTAAAACACCAAATATTAATGTACCTAAAATTGCTCCAATATTTAGTGTGACTAGAAAAGTAATACTAGAACCTAAAGAATACCCCCCAACATTCATTAGCTTTGGTAACCAAGTGTTAAGTCCATATACCATTAGCATTACCATAGCGAAGCCACACCAAATGAGTAATGTTTTTAATGCTTTAGCTTCCGTGAATAAACCAATAACAGGAATTTTTTGAGAGCTGCCAGTTACTTCTACAACATACTGCATTCCATTTTGATGCTTATGTTTGGGATTAAGTTTTTCTAGTGTTTTAATTACTTCAGTTTGACGATTTTTATGAATCAAATAGCTTATGGATTCTGGGAAGGTTTTATACATCAACGGAATTAAAAATATGCAAATTCCTGCAATCCAAAAGGTAATTTGCCATCCAAATCGTGGGATAAGAAATAAACCAGCTAGACCTGAAATGATTGCTCCAACACCATAAAAGGCTAAGACAAAATTAATCAGACGATTTCGATGAGTACTTGGTGCCATTTCCTTAATAATGGTAACCAGATTAGGAACTGCACCGCCTAAACCTACGCCAGTGAGCAAGCGACAAATGAAAAATGTATTCGTATCATGGGCAAAACCATTTAGAGTTACGGCAAGGCTAGATAAAATAGTACAACCAATAATTATATTTTTACGGCCAAATTTATCAGCTGCCATGCCTAAGGTAATAGCTCCAAGCATCATGCCCATTAATGAAGCTGCACCTAATAATCCAGCAGTTTGAGGAGTAAGATTCCATTCAGTCATTAAATGTGGCAGTACGGAGCCATAAATCACAAGGTCATACCCATCAAAAAGCATAATGATTGCACACCAGAAAACTAATATTTTATGGTGTTTATTTAATGAAGTTTGATCAATTAATCCTACAGCATTGACATTTAGCATTGATTCCTTCCTTTGGATAATCTTTAAAAAATCCAATCCTTTTTTCCTTTAAAGTGATTTTTTAAAAATTTAATAAAATACAGAGCTACATCCTTGAAAAATTAATTTCATAGAGTCCAATGGTTAGCTTAGGGATATTAGTAGTATTGATCAAATCAATAAAAAATATTATCTAATATTGATGGTATCTATAATTAATTGTTTATAATTTAGTAATAAATATGCTCATGATTGATCTATTGTTAAGCATTAATAATGCCCAGTTACGTCTTGTTTAGATTAAACAAACGAGCCAGAAAGAAGCCATAGCTCATTCAAAGGCAGACCCCATAGACTCGAAACATATCGGCATGATCAGCACGGTATCGGTGAAGCTTGGTTAGCTTGTAAAGAGAAAAATAGTGGTAAAGGTTGCATAAAATTCTTTATATATAAGATATATTCAATTGAATATATCTGGTTGAGAGAACAACTACCTTTAACCTTTTGCATTGATTGTAAAAAGGGAAGAACTCTCAACTAGAAAACTGATTCAGAAATTGCTTGAATTTACAAAGTACTCATATCAATGACAAAGCGATATCGAACATCAGAACGTTCAAGACGTTCGAAAGCCTCATTAATTTGATCCATGCGAATCATTTCGCAGTCAGGTAAAATATTTTGGTGGGCACAGAAATTCAACATTTCTTGAGTTTCAGCAATACCGCCAATCATTGAGCCTGCAATTCGACGACGGCCCATAATCATGGGAACGGTGAACCAAGCACCTCTCTCGGAAATATTTATAGGACAGATACAAAAGGAAGCGCACGTAGATACTTCCTTTTGTATAGAGATTGATTAAAGATGCTTTTGAAAGAAAGGAATAATTTTTTCTAAGGCTTGAGCAACAGGTTCAGGTTGGTCATATAAGTCATAATGGCTTGCATCTTTAACCACAAAGAGGTTTTTATCTTTAGAAGCCGCTTTGCTATATAGCTCATATTGTTTTGCTGTTATATACAATTGCTCGTAAAAGTTCCACATTAAGATGAATTTACTTATATTATTTTCAATAAAAGCTTAATATTTATATATACTTGTCTATCTTTCATCAAATTTGTAACAATGGAATTAACGTGGAAAAAATTATAATTTCTGAGCATCAGTCTAATTGGAGGGAATTATTCGTAGTTGAGTCAGAAAAAATTAAATTAAGTCTAAAAAATACAAAAATCTACATTGATCATATTGGTTCAACTGCCGTTACTGGATTAGCAGCTAAACCTATTATAGATATTCTTATTTCCCTTAATAATTGGAAAGATATAGATGAGGTCGTGGATCAACTTTTACATTTAGGTTATAAAGTGGTTGATAATTGCCCTGAAGTCCCGAGATTTTTTCTAACAAAGTATAGTATATCTAACTACCATATTCATGTATGCCAACCTAACAGCCGTTGGGCTCGAGATATGAAAATCTTCAAAGATGAACTTGTGTTAGATAAAAAACTATGCAAGGAATATACAAAACTAAAGAAAAGCCTTGCTGAAAAATATAGTGATAATAAATATGAATATATGAAAGGGAAAAAATTATTTATTGAGGAAAGATTGAGAAAAACTGAAAATGAATTTGGTATTGATAGGCTACTAAGTCACCAAAAAGCGGAATCAAATAAAGCTGAAAATTTACAAATTTATATGATGATTCTACAATTTCTTATAGCTACGATGGCTGCCATATCAGCATATGTAAATGATAATAAAATTTTATTTGTTTTAGCAATTTGTGGTTTCTTAATAATAGTTTTATGGTTTTATTTAAATCAATCTCAGCAACGGCATCGTTCTGCAGGTGATCATGCTCGGCGTGCAGTTCTTCTTATAAGTGGATTAGATATGAAGCCGTCTCCTGGTCAAATGCTTAATATTATTGATCTTTTTAATGTACCTATTAATTCAATAAATTCA